>ERZ773263.357-NODE-357-length-32893-cov-6.620683_pt1 | contig 32893 bp, 34 predicted proteins | sample MGYA00511076_ERZ773263 | MGnify/ENA primary metagenome ERZ773263 (study PRJEB29015, sample SAMEA2738155) | human oral metagenome | biome: human oral; feature: human-associated habitat; material: saliva | place: China | collected 2195 ... | reverse complement strand
ATTTAAACCTCATTATTAGAATACCACAACTTTTTTGAAATAAACATACAGAAGAGTGATTCCAATCAATTCTATAAAAGGTATTTCTCATCAAAAAACCACCACTCAGATATTCTCTATGTAGTGGTTTTGAGTCTATTCAATTATGATTCAATCGTTTTCTTTATTAGCAAGATACGTTGTCTTATTTCTTGGTGGTACTCTTCTTTTTCTTTGTCTTCTTTGGATTGCATATTTGATTTGCCCATTCGAAATAAGCATCCGCACGCTCAAACAGGAAAGTAGAATCCATCAAGCACATAATAATTTCACCCATTGAATTCGGTCTATAACCCTGTCTTATTGCATCATCATAAAAACTTTGTACTGTATAGCTATTTGTATACTTCAAGAACTCTTTGAAGTCTTTGTTTATTTCCATGAGTGTATTTAGATATTTCTTCGAAAGCTCCAAATCACCCAATTTAAAATATAACAGTGAAAGCGACATTAGCATTGACGTTGCATGACCTGGATACTTTTCCAAAATTCGATTTGCATTCATTGCGTCTTCAAAGTACGCATATAAACTTACCAATTGAAAGCGAATACCCATATTATCACTTTCGCATAGCGTTAACATTTCTTCAGCCACGTCAATAGCCTTCTCCATCATGCCCATTTCTATTAAGGCTTGAAGTTTAGAACATAGCGCTCTCATGTATGGTCTCGTTTCAAGAATTCCCCAGAATGCTCCAATACTATCCGGAAGAAGACCTTCTTTTTTCATTAACTCTTCACCATGCTTGCAAACTTTTTCCAGTCGCTCTAGGTGTTCAAAATCACTGCGTGCAGCTATGTCCGCAATCATTAATTCAGCATCCAAATAATCAGGTTCAAGTTCTAAAGCATTCTCGCAATATTTAATCGCCTTGCGTCTAGATTTTGCCTCACATGCCAAATCATACCAATCATCAGCAGTTTTTGCTGTATTCTCAGTAAGTGGTGCTTGGTTAAATATCTGATAATTATATTCTTGCATAAACTGGTTGAGTAATCCCTGAATCTCTTCTTGGCTTTTTCCTTCACATTCATCACGATGTTTTTCAAAAAAACTCAAGTGCTGCCATTAATCCCTTTTCTGTTTTTCTGCTCATAGTGTTCGCCTATCTATATTTGTTTTTGGATATATTTGATAACCTTTTTTAGTTTACTCTTTTCCCATTCACCATCATCAGCAGTTTTGGCAAGTGGATAGATGATTTGAAAGTCAAGTGCTTCTCCTTCCACACGACCACTACGTTTTGGATTCATGAAATTTTCTTTCCATTTTTCTTCACTTACGTTTTGATATTCCTTTGGATTTAAGTAGATTAATTGTCTCTTATACGCAGACACCATCATCTTCGCCGCAAGTGCTTCTAATTTTTTATACTCTTCTTCCTGGACATCCGTAAAAATATCAGGCAATTTTGCAGTACGTACATGTTCTAGATCACGATTGATGCGAATACCACAAGCATCCCAAGTAAACTTCTCTTCAGTGAAGTTAATTTTAACCAAGATACCATGCTCTGTATTGTATTGTGCGCGTTGATAATCTGTATCAAAAATGAAATTTCCTAGGGAATAGAAAATGACTTTATCATTTACTGTTTCATAGTTCATTGGAACGTGAGGATGATGTGCTACTACAATATCCGCACCCATCTCTAAAAATTTATGATAACGATCTCTTGTGTAGGAAGATGGTAGTGATGTAAACTCCTCACCACCATGGCAAACAATCACGCACCAACGACACGTCTTTTTGATTTCATCAATATTTTTCTGGATGCGTTCCATATCATTCCAAAGAAGACATCCAGCACGATTTACATCCGCTGGTTTACAACCTCTACGATAACCAACACTGAATAAACCAATTCCACCAGCTTCATCAAATACTAACGGTCTAGCAGCTTCCTCAATGTTCATCCCCGCCCCAACTGTTTGAACATGATTCTCTTTTGCAAGTTTTAATGTTTGTGCTACACCTTCTTCACCTGCATCAAGAATATGATTATTACACAAATTCCACACATCTGCATGCATGTGATTCAAAACCTTGATAGCATTCGGATTCATTGCGTGAATCAGTTGTTTTACACCAGAAGTATCATCTTGTGGAGGTAAATCAATGAGTGCTCCTTCTACATTTGCCACAACATGGTCACTACTATGCAAAAAGCGTAAAACACCATCTGTAATCAGATGTTTATCTTCCCATTTTCGATCCATATATTTATCAAAACCGATATCACCGGTAAATACAAATGTACTCTGTTTTTTCATCTTATCACCATATTGCTCGTTACCAAAATCATAGTATAAGTTCTGTTCTCTTTCAATTCGTATTAACAAAGAGTGAACCATTCACCTTAAATTGTAATTGTCGTAAAGATACTATTCTGTCCTTCGATAGTCTCAAAACCAGCTTCTTGATAAATTCTGATTTCTTCCTTTGCGTTTACATCCACCAAAGTCATCATTGTATTTGTGCCATTCAACCCAATAGCTTTTGATAGCAGTGCTTCTTCGTATCCTTGATTTTGATACTGTGGCAATACAACTAAGCTATATGGCTCATTTTGTTTGTATGCGTATGTCACATCTAAATATCCAACCAACTGTTCTTTATCAATTGCCAGGAATACTCTGAACCGATCCAGTGCAGATAATACCTTTTCTGCTGTCCAATAGGTTTCTTTTACGTGCATATCAACGTAGGAGCGTTTCCACTTATCGCTATATAGTTGAATATCCAGCGAATACTCTTTCTGTGATGCTTGTCTAGCAATCATTCTTTGTTGTTCATTTTCAAAGATTGCATTCTTTGAAGTAAGTATATTCTTTAACAGGATATTTTTCGGATTTATGACGAAGTCACAACGATAACCTTTATAATTCTTTTCAAAATATTCAAACAATTCTCTGTATGCATGTTCTGACTTAGATAAGGCAATCAGCGTTTCTACATATTTTTCCGTTGGTAAAATCAGTAATACAAAAATTCCACGAATTTTACCATCTTCAAAATATGCATATACATGTTGGTCTCTTTTTTCAAAAGCACGATACAGATTATTATCATACAGATAATGAGGATCTATATAGTTTGCATCACTACATACTTCATTGATGAATGCTTCACATCTATCTAAAGAAGTAATTTCTTCTAACATATTATTTTGGTATCTTTCTTTTAAATATCTCTATTCTCTAATGAATTTGCGGTCGATATTTTCGTTTGTATCATCCGAAACATATCTTTCAACACACATATGTAAATCATATTTATCACGCAGCTTTGCAATCTCTACCATCATTGGCGAAGCATGATGAAAATCTATTGAATTCTGATTCTTTCAAGAATCAATTAATAATACTGTTTCATCATCATTTACAGGATAGAAATATTCATATCTCAAGTTTCCCTCTTCTTCACGAATCTTCTTTTTGAGTCCGCTATATTCCATCTCACTTGCAAATTGTCTAGCATTTCCATTTGTACCTGTATAATAAATATTCATTATACTCATAATATAATCTCATTTGGCTTTATTATAATCATTATATCTAAATGATTGATATTATAAAAAGCATTTCAACAGCAGTGAAATACTTTTTTAGATATTTATTGATTTAAACGTAAGTGAATTACCATGGTTCGTTTTAATTTATCCGCGACAAACATCATAAGCTTAGATATGAATTTTAGGCCTTTGCATTGCTTCAGTGCATCCGCAAAGAAACCACTTACGCCAATTAGTTTTGTATTAGTTTCTTTTGCGAATTCATACGGATCATCTATCGCAAAATACATCTGTGCATTCACATTACCAGTGCTTTTAACAAATTTATTCGCATACTTTAATCCAGTAGTATTCGTCGCATCAAATACCATCTCACATTTTGGAATTCTACTTTGAATTTGATGGATAAAATGAATGATTCTATCTTTTGTAAAATATTGAAATACGCCTGCTAAAACAATCAATGTGTGTAGATGTGTATCCATATTCTTTATCCACTCTAGTGAAAACATATCACAACCAATGAGTATCTCATTTTCACCATGACCGAGAAATCTTTCCCTAACTGCGATTACATGTTCTAAATCTACTTCATAAAAGTTCGCAACTTTATTTCCGATGCGGAAGTATGCTGTTTCTAAACCAGCACCTAGAAACACAACATTACATGCATGGTTATCCTCTAGAAATTTAACAATCTTTTTATCAATTGTTTGCTGTCTACAAACACTGGCCATATTGAAATACTCTGGTGTATCCCGCATATTAGACAGTAGGGGCAAATCCTTTTCCAGCGATAGTGCTTTTACATCATAGAAATAATTTGAGAAATTTTTCGATGCATAAATTCTCGCATACAAAGGAATATACAATGTATCTTCGACTCCTTGAAAACAGTCTGTACTATTCATAACTTTTTCCCTTTCCATGGAATACAGCGATTTACGCTCTTGCAGTAGCTGATATATTCTTGTCCATATAGATCTTCTAGCCATTTCTCTTCCGTCAACTTCATAAGCACTGTCATAAAAGCCCAGTAGAAAAATGGTAATATCAATAACACGATATTTCCATACCCAAATAAGATACCTGTACAAACAAGCATAAATGCACTATAGACTGGATTTCTAACATATGCATACGCACCTGTAGTAACTAACTCATTCTTGATGATATGCGCGTCTAATCTATCAAATATAACCGCCTTTAACCATAGTGTGATTCCAGTGACTACGCACAAAACACCAAGTAGAATCAATATCCATCTTAGATTTTTGATTGTAATAATTGGTATGATGTTTGTAGCAGAAAGAATGATACTAATAATCGTCATACCAACAATGATAATGACATACATCGGTCCAACCCCAAGAATCGGAAGATGATTCTTTTTCATATTTTCCACCTTTCAATAATTAAAATTCAAGTTAGTTTTATCTAACTAGAATTTTAGCACTATTGTTATTTTCATACAATTATTTTAAAAAAGTATCTTCTTCAAACTCGAATCTTGTAAATGGAATATATTGATCTGGTTCAATACCTTTATCATTTATACCATTACCGTTTTTTGCGGCATCCGTCTTAGAAATCGGATATGCTAACTCATAGTTTTCATAACGTACTTTAATCGGATTTAAATAATCAATATTGCCCATTGTAGGTCTGCCAATTAATTTTGCACGTCCTTGTGCCTTGACGATACGCACGAACTGTTCTACTTCATTTTCACACCAAGTATCAATCAGAATGACTACGTCTTCTGGACCAACTTTTGTAATGCATGTTTCCGCATCCGCAAATAACTCTTGTTCACCTTTAATTCATCCTACTGATTTCATCTGTTCATAGTAGATGATTGCAGATTGTACATATTCTTTAACCGCTGCATCTTCACTTCCACCGATATTCTTACGTAAATCAATGATCAATCGTTTACATTGTTCGATGTCTTTTTGATGTGCTTGTAAGAACTTCTCCGTATCTTCCCAGGATTCAAACTTTGAGAATTTTAAAATAACTGTATTCTCTCTTTTTTCAAACTGTGGCTCTTTTGGAAGATCAAGTGGATATTTTTGAAATACAATATCTTCTTGTGTTCCATCTGCATGTTCAACAATCATATGATTTGCGAGTTTCAAATATCCCGTCCACTGTTCATGCTCTGGTATATCGGATGCTAGAAGTGGATTTGGTAGTGTACTTGCAATTCTTTCTGGTATCTGTCCGTTGATGGTTAGGACTTTGTCCCCAACTTGAAGTCTGGTCTCACTGGTCACTTCATCAACAAATAATCCTTCATCACATCTACGTATATAGAAACCTCTTGAGAACGATTGATAGTTTTCATCAGGATCCATTGTAAATTTCAAATTACGATCACGTAGATTTATAAGTATTGTGATACTGTTTATAGTGGTATGGTTGAGGTCATCTTATGATTGTAGTGAGCCTGTGCAAGCATGGCCTTTGGGCTTCGTTTAGAGGTTCCACAATATTCTCTTGAACATCTTTACTTAAGTCTGCTGTCGCAACTCGTAAACTCTTTAACACTTCACCAAACTTCTTTGCATAGGATGGTAGATTATCCGGTCCAATAACAAATAACGCAACAATTACAATCACTACAATTTCTAGTGTTCCTATCTTCATAAAAATTACCTATTCTTTTTTAAATCATCCAATGAATTCCAAACTTTATCTAATAGAGAATGGAACTGTTTGCTTTCTTCTTCACTCAAACTGGCTAGCAAGATAGATTCTGTTGATATCATTCCTTTTCTAGCATTGGTGATTGCCGCATGACCTTCTTCTGTAAGAGAAATTACCTTTTCGCGTTTATCTTTTGAATCCACACGTTTTAAAAGACCTTTTTTCTCCATTCGTTTTACAATTCCACTAGCTGTAGGTTGTGCAACATGTAGTGCATTCTGAATATCTTGTACTGTTTGATACCCATCTTTACTATGACAGAAAGATTCAATGACCATCATCTGTGACAACGTTAAACCTCCCTTGGCCAATAACATTTCTGTCCGCTTTTCTAATACATAGTTTATCCAGTGAATATATTCACCACAATCTATTTTTCTTGTCATGAGAAAATTATATAGCATGCTATGTATATCGTCAATAGTTAAAAATTGCACAAATGAAAAGAAGCCCCCTTAATGAGCTTCTACATTCATAAGATTATTTCATGCTTTTATCTTTCAAGAAATACACAGCAACTAGCGATATTATTACTTCAATCGCCACAAGAATGATAAGTGGTACAAGCGTACTCTTCACTAACATGAGTATCGCTAGACTATCAATCAACATATGTGCAAGTACGCATGGTATCGCTCCCTTGGAGAATTCCTTGATTGCGCCAAGCATAAATGTATTTCCAAGTATCATCAGATAAAACAGTAGGTAATTTGTAGACCCTGCTGTAGTCCATGGCAACCTATAAATTGGTAAATGCCATACAAACCAAATAATCGATATCACAAACATTTTTAGAATAAAATTCTTACACTGAAGATGTTCTTGTAGATACCATCTCCAACCCACTTCTTCCAGCCCACCTTGAAACAATGTCCATGGAAAGTAAGCTATCACAGCGCCTAATGCCATACCTGTAAATTTTACATTCCCTAATACAACAGAAATACCATAATAAACAACTGGCACAAGTAAAACAAACAACCAAACTATAGAACGATCTTCCCCACAGAATACCTTCTCCAAAAACTGCCATAATCCACGAACTTCTTTTGATTGATACGTGAATATAAACGCCATAATCATCGGAATGAGATTTAATAGTATAAAGAGAATACTAGCTGGTGGATTAGATTTCTCTGGTGCTATCACAAAGATAATTCTACCTAGAATAAATGTGCATACAACAGTGATTATAGAATATAGGAACGCCTTTTTATTATTAGAAATACTCTTGTCCATAGGTTACCTCGTAATTTATAACTTTCGTCATATGCATTATAGCACTTAACTACACCATAACCGTATTGATATCTTATAAATTTTTCCAAGTTAAATGTATCTTAGCCAATGACTGGCAAAAGAACACATGCATGCATATTTTTTCTGCAAATTAGTAAATATCAATCAATACTATATCTTTTTATACTTTTTACGAATGAATGTATACGTTATCATCATAATCACTAGTCCAACTGTACCATCCATGAGAATAATACTTCCTCCTGGACTTATACTATGACACACACCAACAATTGTCCCTAACCAAAGCGGTAATGAGAAACAAATCCACATGATTCCATTTGCTCGATTATATGCACGAACATCTGTAATCTCATCCTCAGATACAGTATCACCTGCCCAAAACCACATCGGTTTCTTTCTCCTCCATGCATAAATCCCAATACATGTAAATAAAAGACTAGAAGGAACCATTATTATCAAGAATAATAGATTACTCATACGTTTCTTATCTCCTTGTCACCATTATATAACTATCTCAACTGATTAAGTCATCAAAAATGTTATACGCTTCTTTTATAAGTGATGGAGTATATAACATTTTATATTTTTTCTCTGATTCTATTTAATATTACTTATTACGAGATTTTTCACGTTTTTTAAAGTCATTATCAATGCGTTTTTTCCAATCTTTACTTACATAACTATGTTCTCTTAAAATACAGATTGCATCACTAAGGACTTCGTAATTTAGCTCAGTACCCTCACTATCACAATTAAAATTCACTGCTCGACTTTCATCGATACCAATATGACTTGCGACATCAATAGCGTCGATATTGGCACCCAAGAACATAAACTCCCAACCATACTTTTCTTTTTGAAGTTCAATTAGTTGTCTAATCATCCCATAATCGTATTTATGGCTTGAATTCTCCACACCATCTGTAGTTATGATAAACATCGTATGATCTGGAAGATCTTCCTTACGTGAATACTTGTGGATATTTGTAACATGACATACTGCATGACCAATCGTATCCAATAGTGCTGTAGATCCCCCTGTTACATAATCTTTCTCCGTCATTGGACTAATATTTCTTACATCTACACGGTCATGTACGATTTTATTCTTATGATTGAATAGTATCGTGGTAATAAGGGCATTACTATCTACTTTCTTTTGTTTTTCTATCATAGAGTTAAAACCGCCGATAGTATCCCTTTCAAGTCCATGCATCGAACCACTACAATCTAAAATAAATACAAGTTCTGTTAAATTCTTTGTCATACACTTACCTCCTAGTGACTACCTTTTATATGGCTTAAGTGTATCTATATATTTATTTCTAATGGTCGCTTGCAAAGCGACCTTTTTATCCACCAATCAAACTTTGATCAAACGCAAATAACGCTTCATTGATCTCATACACATTGTAATTACCTTGTTTTACAAAGTATTCAATAATCAAATCAAACTTACTGGAATGTGATAGTGCAAAACCCGCTTTTGCAAGCATATCTTGCATTTCTTCTAATGATAATTCTAGTGCTAAAGCAAATGCTATAACCGTTGGTTTGGATGGCTTATATAATTTATCCGAGCGAATCTTTGAAAAGAGTTTTCTATCAATATTTGCTTTCTTATAACACTCCGCATCACTCATGACACTCTCATCAATTTTTCTTAATAACATTTCCGAAAAGCTTTCATCTATATCATTTAACCAATCCTGTATAGATTTCTGATTGGCAGAACTGAGTGGTAATGACTCCTCTTGCAAACATGCATTTTCAAACTCTCTAAATCTAACTCTTTGGAAAGAAGCTGAATCAGAATGTTCTTCAACATATTGATCATCAATATACGTTGCAATATCAGAATATAATTTATCCCCTATTTCGTATGCTTTACGATCAAATATAACAAGATATATCATCATCTCATTATCTAATAGAAACTTCCTAATCTGTTCAACTGAGACCCTTAATGCTTGATCCTTCGGATAGCCATAGATTCCAGAGGAGATTAACGGAAATGCGATAGACTCACAACCATATTCCTTAGCAAGATTTAATGAAGTTATATAACACGACTCTAATAATTCTTTTTCATGATGATTACCATCAATCCATCGTGGTCCAACAGCATGAATTACATACATGCATGGTAAATGATACCCTTGGGTAACTTTCGCACTTCCTGTTTCACAACCATTCAGCAACTTGCACTCCGCAAGTAATTCAGGCCCTGCTGCACGATGAATACAACCATCAACACCACCGCCACCCAAAAGAGATTTATTTGCGGCATTTACGATTGCGTCAACCTGCATCTTCGTAATATCATTTCTAACTATCTCAAAAGGCATACTCATCCTCCATGTTTAGATTCTTTAAATATACTGAAGTAATACTATTTTAACCGTATATACTTTGTTGAACGTCCTACCCCTTCTCTTCGAAGTTCACCTTCCTCAACTAATTTCCTTAGTGAACCTTCAATAGAACTTATACTTAAGGTTGGACATAACTCATAAATATCTTGTTTCGTAAATCGGCCAAGTTTTTGTAATGCTGCTTTTCTCACCATCTCTACAGCAGACAGCTTATTTTCCACAATACTAAATCGATCATCAAATGCTTTATATGCCGCAAGTATAATTCCCAAAAGATATTTGATAAATAGAACCACATCGTCATATCCATCGTGCCAATTCACTCCTGCCTTGTTAAGTGATTCATAATAAGCAGCCTTATCCTTAGCAATCAATGCTTCAAGTGATATATATCTGCCTACATAAAAACCATTTTTATATAACAAAAAGGTTGTTAATAATCTACTCATTCTACCATTACCATCATTGAATGGATGAATGCACAAAAAATCATGGATAAAAATAGGAATCATAATGATAGGTTCTACTTCAAAATTACCAATTACACGATTATATTCATCACAAATACGATCCAAAGCAACCGGTGTTTCAAATGGACTAAGAGGTGTAAACAGAACTTCTGAATGGCCATCTGAATATGTTGCACTAATGTAATTCTGTACATTCTTTGTTTTCCCTGCAAGCGGATTATTCATATGACTATACAAAATTTTATGCATCTGTAAAATATAGTTTCTTGAAATTGGTATCACATCATAATTTTCATGAATAATATCTAATACATCTCTATATCCTACAATCTCTTGTTCGTCTCGATTTCGTGGTATTGTCTTTTCTTCTAATAATTGTTTAAGTCTTACACTTGTAGTAACAATACCTTCAATTTCATTTGAAGACTCTGTGCTTTGTATCTTTGCAATATCAATCAACTTATCCAGTTCATTTGGTCTTTGTTTTAGATACAGTTCTTGTTTTCCCTGGTAGCGATAAATTGACGCAACTAAACTTAGGATTTCCGAATCCCATTTTATATCTTTGATTTTAGAATAATTAAAGTTTCTCATTTTATCTCTCCCCTAACTATTAATTTACCCCTTAAATTATATTGTTTTTTAAGGGATAAAACAATTTATTAGGAGAAAAAGACGTCTCCTCAAGTGAAAAGTTAAATTCCACTTCTAAGGTATGAAAGTTGAATTTAGTTATTCACTTGAGGAATTACAAAAAATACTAATTAATACGCCATACAAATTACCATTAGTAAACATTCATACTATACTTATTAGTCTTTACAAATGCGAAATATTATCAGAAGCAAGTAAATTCAAGGACTTTTATAAATTTGTTATTTGTAACAAAACAATATTTTCAATATGGCTCGATACGTGCTGATTGATGTCGCAATATCGGAACATATCGCCCTATTTTGAGCCGATTTTCGATTGTTCTCGGAAACATATCAATCGGCACATTTTGCCCTTATTCAATCCGCAACCTAAACCCTTCTCGTTGTCGGAAACATATCGAGTTTTTCTTGTTGCTACTATATATAAGCTGCACATGAGCCACCACTGTCTCAAGCCGGGACTAGCCTTTTAGGGAATTGGTCATCGTAGAACTGTTTCCGCAAAAAAGGCATCGTCTCAACCTTAGATTTTACTTAGTCACCATATCAAGAAGAGTCTTATAACTATCAACAACGTCGTAAACTACCTCACCATTGCTGATGGCTTTAAAGTGTTCTCTTGCACAGTGAATCTTTGATTCTTCGATTAATCGAAGCTGCATTGAATTCATGGAACCCTTTGTCTCTGCAACAAAATAAATGTGTTTAACAGTTCCTTCATAGAATGCAATTGCCCAGTCAGGATTGTAATGTCCTACCGGAGTTGAAATATAGAATCCATCAGGTAATTTAACATATACTGCTACGTTTGTATTTGTATCCAGCTCAGTAGCAAATGCCTGCTCATTAGATGAATCATAAACGATATGGTCATACAAATGCTTTTTCGCCTTCATCGCATTCACGCCTAAGCGGCCTTTGATGGTCGGGTCAGTAAATACATCTGTGCCATACTTATCATCCATTACATCGTAAGTGATGTGTTCGATGATGGCGGTTGCCTTTTCATCATTAATAAGTGCTGCTGCTTTAATGATGAATTCTTCCGGATTGTTCTTAAACTGATTGAATGTTGCTGGATGGATTCCCTGAAGAATCTGGATAACCGCTTTTCTTGTAAGACCAGTCTCATCAACAAGTTTTCCAATCAAGTCATATTTAACATTTGAACTTGCAGCAACTACATTACCATAGCTTGCAGATTCTTCCTTAACAAAGGATGCGCCACTCACAAGTTCTTCTTTAGATTTAATCTGTTCCATGGCTCCGGTTTCAACCTTGAAGTAAATCTTAGAAACACGAAGCTTTCTATCTAATGAATCGATAGATTTTCTTACCAATTCATCAGTATTAAAATCAACGACATATACAGACTTGGAATTAATCTTAGACCATAATACCTTGAATTCTGGCATAGCAAGCTTACTTTCATCAACCTCAAGTTCAACATTATTACTACGAGCATTTTCAGGCTGCATTGCTCTGCTATCATAGATGGAATCAATAATCTCAATTACTGATGCAGCGGAATCAGCTACTTCTTCAGCAACCTTCAATTCGCCATTAGCCTTATCCTCATAGTACTTATCAGTAAGAACACCCTTCTTATCAATATATCCATTGACAATAAGGTCAAAGTGGATTGCTCTACCTGTATCACCATCAACAACCTGCTCGTTACCCTTATCATCCTTGATAACTTTACCAATGAACAATTCTGCAGTAACTGCCTTTGGTCTGTCCGCAACTGCTTCTGCAATTTCATTCTGAAGGCCTTTAGCAAAGCTGTCATAGCTTTCACTTGCAATAACAGTAAGCACGTTTACGTTATGTACATCATTACCGAGTACATTTGTATCCATACGCTCACCGTCCTGATTTACGCAAAGACGGAGGCCACGTCCTACTTCCTGACGCTTACGAACATCACTGCTGCTCTGCTTCAAAGTACAAATCTGGAATACATTAGGATTATCCCATCCTTCACGAAGTGCAGAGTGTGAGAAGATAAAACGTACCGGTGACTTCTTCGGATTTCTATCAAGAAGAAGCTCTTTGTTTTTCATAATAAGGTCGTATGCGTCAACGTCATCAGTTGTTGTTTCTTTACGTGCAACCTTACTATCAATCATCTTTCCTTTTTTATCTATAGAGAAGTAGCCTGCATGAGTCTTATCTGCAGAAATTGCAGAAAGATACTTCATGTAGTCGTCTTCTCCCATGCTAATCTGAAGGTTGCTGATGACATCCTTATATTCTTCTTCGAACATCTCAGCGTAACTACCATTCATTGGCTGACCAGCTGCATCGTACTGCTTGTACTTAGCAACCTCATCGATAAAGAACAAAGAAAGAACTTTAATGCCTTTATAGAACAATTCTCTTTCTCTCTGAATATGAGAAAGGATTGTCTCTCTAATCTGAATGCGGCGAAGCTGGTCTTCGGATACTTTACCAATTACATCACCTGCATAAAGCTTAATACCATTAATGAATTCTACAGAGTCATCACGTCCATCAATTCTGGACACAACGAATCCCTGCTTATACTCTTCCATCTGACCAGAATTATCATAAAGGTTATAGCCTTCTGAAACAGTACGCGTAATCTTTCTGATTCCAGTTGCACCCTTCATATCAAACTGAATTGTTGCTGTAGGTGCAGCCTTTGAAAGATTGATGCTTTCTAAGTAGATATAACTTTCAGTCGCTGTGCTACCGGATTCTGTAATCCCCTTAACAGCAATCTTCTTAACAAGACGCTTGTTGTAGGCTTCCATAGCATCCAAACGGTAAATCATATTATAAATACTATCTGACTTATGAGTTGCAGAATAACGAAGGGTCATTAAAGGGTTGAACTGTTTTAAGTTTTCCTTTGTCTGTTTACCTTCTACAGACTGTGGCTCATCAATAATCATGATAGGATTTGTTTTTGCAATAATATCAATCGGACGACGAGAGCGGAATTCATCCAATTTCATATAGATACGTCTTGCATCCTTACCCTTAGCATTAAATGCCTGAGAGTTGATAATCATAACGTTGATAGAATTATCTGAAGCAAAACGGTCAATCTCTGTAAGCTGTGTAGAATTGTAGATGAAGAAACGAATCTTCTTACCGTACTCCTCAGCAAAATGCTCCTGCGTTATCTGAAACGACTTATATACGCCTTCACGGATAGCGATGCTTGGTACAACAACGATAAACTTACTCCAGCCATAAGCACGGTTAAGCTCATACATCGTTTTAATGTATGTATACGTCTTACCAACACCGGTCTCCATTTCAATTGTTAAATTAAATTTACCTTCCAGCTTTGCGGATGGTTTAATCTGATTTGCTCTCTGTATTGCATTTATATGTTCCAGAATTAATCGGTCATTTAATTCCGGTACAATCTTTTGGTTACTCCAACCAGTGAAATCCTCTTCTTCAGTTAATGTTTGCTGATAATATCCTGAACCTCTATCCATCATATAAGAGGGTGTCAAATAAGGTTGACCAGCAAATACATCAACTACAGCTTTGGCAGCATCTGCTTGGAATTTCTGATGCTTAAATTGTAGTTTCATAGCCGAACCTCCTTAAATAACTTTTACTCTTGTATCAGGTGCCATCAACTTAAAGATTTCCCCAACATTAATCTTTGCTGGGCTGTTTGCAAAACTGCTATCGCGGAACACTGCACGAAGAGGCTGTCTCTTAGCAATTTCCTTGATAACGCTATCTGGTACATTTTCATCAAAGCATGCAATAAGGTCACCGTCGTTATAGTTATGAACTGTACAGCCATCAATCTGCTCTGAACTATAAGGAAGTGCTAAAGGAAGTCCCCATTCAAGAAGGCATCCGAACAACAAGTCAAGGTCATTACGGTCAGATTTAACATTTGATTCAAGCATTGAAAGCAAGTCCTGACTGTATTCCACCGGGCTGTAGTAAACGTCGTTCATGTTACTATCAGATACTTTAAACACTCTGAATCCTGTATCCAAATTTTGTGTTGTTAACGGATTTTCGTCTTTAATTTTTCTTCCAGCGCGTCTTATTCTCTCCTTACCAATTTCACAAATATTATGATACCCTGCTTTATATGCTGCAGATTTAGAGTCGCAAGAAGCAGGAATCTGTGCAAGAATAAACTTTCTTTCTCCCATGTCCTCAGAATTCAACTGCATAATAGCGTGTGCCGATGTTGCCGAACCAGAAAAGAAATCTAAAATAATATCATCTTTTTCAGTAAACAGCTTTATAATGTCATGCATCAAGTATAAAGATTTTGGGAAATCGAATGTTTTAACTCCCAGCAAATCATCTAGTATCTTTGTTCCAAAATGAAAACCGTGATACTTTTTATTTATCCAATGAGTTTTAATTACTTGGTCTTCTCTCAATTTTTCATAGATATATATTTTACCGGATTCTTTCTGTGCTAAGATATCGCCTGCTGCAATTCTGTCAGCGCACGTCTCTTTTGTTGTTTTCCAAGTTCTCTCAACACCGGTTTCTGTAATAGGATATACCGGAACTGCATCGGCGAACTCATCAACACTGACTTTACTTAAATCTTTTGCTGCCCAAATCGGATACCAAAAATCCGGTTTAGCTTCTCTTGTTGCATATTTACCATCCGCAAGTCGAATGAAGTTTTTCAAACGATAAGCTCCATTTTCATCACGCATATCAAACAGAGCAACTTGCTCATCATCAAGTGCCACCTTACGAATTCGTGCCTTTCTGTCATCTTTTATGTATAGAAGCATAAATTCATTGCTAGGCCCAATATACTTTGCTTGATTTCTTCCTTCAGGCTTATGAACAACAGAAATAACACCTATTCTATTTGAAAAGCCAAATATTTCGTCGCATATTTCACCCAGATTGAAAAGTTCATTATGGTCAATTGCTATTGCAAAAAATCCATCATCCGCCATTAAATTTTTAGCTAACTTAATACGAGAATACATCATACTAAGCCAATCAGAATGGAAGCGTCCATTACTTTCTGTGTTAGTAAACAGATAATTCCCATCTTCATCCATTCCAATTTCTTCGTCATATTCATCCTGAGATACACTATAATCATTTTTATAAAGAATATCATTTCCAGTATTATATGGAGGGTCAATGTACACAAGCTTGATTTTACCAAGGTAACTCTCTTGCAAAAGCTTTAGCACCTCAAGATTATCACCTTCAATATAAAGATTTTCTGTAGTATCCCAGTCAACACTTTCATTAGGATATGGACGTAGGGTCTTTCTAATAGGAGTATTTGCATCAATAATAGCACTCTTCTTACCAACCCAGCTAAGTTCGTAAGCTTCTTCACCCTCAATTACTTCTCCTAATAAAGTCTGTCTAAGCAACTCAAAATTAATTGCTTTCTTAAATTTCCCGTTTTCATCAGCAGTTTCTGTTATACACTCAGGAAATATCTTTTCAATTTTCTCGATATTTTGAGCCAACACGTCAACTGATTCCATTCTCATTTTGTCCATTTAAAGAACCTCCAATTCTTTCTTAAGCTTCTTTAGCTCAGTATTCATTTGCATCTGTTTATTAAGCTGTTTTTCCTTGCGAATTTTAGCTTGCAGTGTTGCTATTTGCTTTTGCAGCGCCTGCTTCTGTTCATCTCGTGCAACAGACTCTTTTAAACTTTCACCTGCAGCTTCAGTTTTTAGCTTATCTCCGGCTATCTGACGCACAAAGTTTTCATAAACTGCATCAACATTCAAGCCTTCCAACTTTAATGGCAGCTCGTCTTCAGCTAGCCATTCTGTGTGGTAATATCCGTTTACTTTAAATGCTTTATTACCAGATGCTACAGCTTCCTTATATCCAATCCACGCTTGGTACTTTCCCTGATACTCCAGTAAGAACAGAATGTGATATGGGATTTCCTTATCAATCTGTCTTAAAAGACTATCATCGAGTACCGGACGGCTTAATCGAACCTCAAACACCTCCAGCTCCGTTACATCGGTTCCGGCAGCAAGATTCGTTGTAGATGCTGCAATTTTATTTTTCCAATAGATTATCCTGACCTGCTCAACGAATATCTTTTTTAATGCAGGTGAGATATCCATATTTTCATAGAATTTTTGCTTTGGAATCCTCTTATTGAATTCCGTTGTTTTTGGCAATCCTATCATCGTTCGCCCTCCGTTTATTTAACAACCAAGAAACAGATAAGTTCAAAGTCATCCAGTCCTGATACCGCAGACATCAATGCTGATGTACCACCAGCCGAGAACAGGCTGTCAATATCACTTTCCTCCTTGCAGTCAATGATTGAGTTGATTGCTTCGCTAAGAAGTTCTGACATCTCAGTCATATCTCTACCATCATCAGTTTCTTCATTGAAGCGCTGACACAGCTCCTTGATAGGCTCTTTCTTACCACGACAAAGAAGTCTGATATCATCCAGCATCTTCTTTGGATTCAAGTAGTCACAGATGACGTCACCATCGATTCCAATGTAAACCATGTAGAACGGATGGATTCTGTTCTGGTTATCTATATTTACACTGTTGTTTATATTTTTAAGAATGAATACTACGCCCTCCGGCAATTCATCTGTTGCTGGCACGACAGCATGCATTCCTTTAGGCTTTTTATCTAAGTCGCCGTGATTCTTTACGTATTCAAGAAGGTCTAATCTAAACTCGTTCAGACCTAAATCCATGATGGAAATACCACTGGACATATCTTCAATATCGACCACTTCTTCCTGCAGACGTTTAAGCTGCTGTTTACGATATTCAAGGTCACCCTTTTCCTCTGGATTGATAAGGTCATCATCACCAGTAGAAGTCATAACCGAAATCTTCATTCTTGTTTCTACTCGGCCCTTAAGATTGATGTATTCATCCAAGTCCATATCCGGCCAAAAGTTTACAAGCTGAATCTGTGAGTTTCTACTACCGATACGGTCTACTCGACCAAAACGCTGAATGATACGCACAGGGTTCCAGTGGATATCATAGTTTACAAGATAATCGCAATCCTGAAGATTCTGACCTTCGGAAATACAGTCTGTAGCAATCAGCACATCAATCTCTGTTTTGCTTCCCGGCATCAAAACATCTCTACCTTTTGAAATTGGTGAGAAGCAAGTAAGGACGTTATTAAGTGTCGCTCTGAATCCCTTGATAGTAGTCTTTCCATCAATAGAACCTGTAATAACAGCTGTATCCAATCCATACTTCTTTTTAATATATGTACTAACGTTATCATAAAGGTACTCTGCTGTATCCGAGAAAGCAGAGAAAATCAAAACTTTCTTGTTACCCGGATTGATTGGATTTTCGATTTTCTCAGAAACTAACTTCAACAATTCCTGAAGCTTACTGTCATGCTCCGGAGTAATATCCGCAACCATCAAAGTCAGTAATTCAAGAACATCTGCATCCGCTTTTAATTCTGTACGCCATGACTTATAGTCCATATCAGCCAGCTCGATTTTTACCTTCTTACCAACTGTGAAGTATTCTGTATTACCATCATCCATATCAAACTCTGAATCAGATGCTTCATACATATCAATGTCTGCCGCACCGTATTTTTCAAAATCATCAATAGCCTTTATGGTACTTTCAATCAACGCCTTAATTCTCTTAAGCGTAAGCTGGAATGAATTAACTGAACTTTCCAGACGCTTTAAGAGGTTGATGCTCATCAATCTTCTGATACCTTCTTCACGACCTGTCTGCGTAAGGTTGTCACCCTTATTATGAGTAAGGTCGATATACTTCTGCATCTTGCTAGGAAAGATGTAGTTTGAAGGCGTATAGATACACAACGTGAGTAGCATCAACTGTTCATATATTTCATTGTAATTGATAGCTGAATTCAGATCTGTTAACTGAGGTCTACGTGAAATAGGCTTCTTTCTCTCAGGGAACTTTCCAATCTCAGCTGTATCATAATATTTCTCGATATGCTTTCTTGAACGAGCAATAGTAACACTATCGAGTAATTCAAAGAAATCAAAATCAAGTGTTCTAAGAAGCGCATCTGTTGTTCTTGCTTCCGGTTCCAATTTGCTCCATGTATTGAAGGCTCTCTGGGCCTGCTTGAAGATTTCTTCAATCGTCTTTGTTGTATTCAGCTGCTTATTCATGTTTTCAGAATCACCTTCATAGGCAATAGCAAGCTGATTCTTTAAATCAACAAATCTATTATTTACCGGAGTGGCAGACAGCATTAAAACTTTAGTCTTAACACCAGTTCGAATGATTTTATCCATCAACTTCACATATCGGTTCTCGTGAGTGTTCGCATGAGTACCTGCACCATTACGGAAGTTATGTGATTCATCAATAACAACAAGGTCATAGTTACCCCAGTTCAATCTGTCTAAGTCCAGACCATTAGAGAAGCCATGTGCTCTTGATAAATCTGTATGGAACAGAACATCGTAGTTAAGTCTATCTGCTGCAATCGGATTATTTACATAGTTATCTTTATAAGTGTTCCAGTTTTCAGCCAGCTTCTTAGGGCAGAGAACAAGAACGCTTTTATTTCTGTTTTCGTAGTATTTTACTACCGCAAGCGCAGTGAAGGTTTTACCAAGACCAACGCTATCAGCAAGGATGCATCCATTGTAGCGTTCAAGCTTATTAATAATGGCCAGCACAGCGTCTCTCTGGAAGTCATACAAAAGACTCCAAATCTTGCTCTGCTTAAAACCAGTAGCTTCGTTAGGTAATTCATCTTCTGAAATATCATCAAGGAATTCACTGAATACATGATACAAAGTCATGAAATAAATAAATTCCGGTGAATTCTCATTGTAGGCAGTAGTGATATTTTCAATAACCACATTTGTTACATCCTGCAGCTTGTCGTGGTCATTCCACAACGTTTCAAAAAGCTGCATATAAGAAGCAGAAAAAGGTGCTTCAAAACGGTTAACCATGTTGTAGCTGTTATTGCCACGTTCGCAACCAATATCAACAGTTGTAAAACCATTCATTGGCATATAGGCAACCTGCTGCTGTTTGTTTGCTACAGTAACAAATCCTCCCATGTTCTCACCGGTTGTATTTGATTTGAAGGTAGCTTTACGTTTTATCCATTCAGCACATTCTTTTGCGATTGCTTTCTGGGTCATCTCATTTCTAAGCTTTAATTCAAATTCTGTACCATAAAGACTGCTCTCACGGTTCAACCTTGGAATATAAAACTCGCGCTTCTGCTTTTCAGCTTTTTCTGTAACGAAGGTTGGAGAAGTGAAAATAAAACGACATTCATCCACTGACTCCAGCTGCTTTTTTAATTCTCTGTAGGCATACATGGAAAAGCAAGCTGCAGCAATTGATACCTTACTGCCCTTACTGGTAGTAGATGCCATATCGTCACGGACTATTTCCGTAACGTTATCAAATACTTTCACTTCCATCGATTTCATCTCCTTGACTCGGCATGAAAAATCATGCTCATTGACATTCTCGACTGTCTGTACAGTCATCCCATTCTATACTAATCCTACAGATGTCCGTTTATTTGGACTCTGTAATCGTCTTATCTTTAATGTGATAATCTATTCCGCGTTCTTCGCAGAACTTGATTACCTCTGATGCACAGTCGTTATAAAACTTCTTGTGCGTTTTATATGCTGATACCTCTTTGCTGTAATTCGTGCGTCCAAAAATAATCTTGTCAACAAAGCTAACAGCTTCCAATATTTCGTGAAGGTTTTGCTCAATAAGATTAGGTGTCGGATAGGGTTCTATACTCACCCAAGTCTTACAACCAGCATCATGTAAAGCTTTTAGTGAAGCTAATCTCTCTGCATAAGAGGAAGCTCCCGGTTCCATACGTTCACGATAATTCTCATCAAGAGATATCAATGTAATTCCATGCTCATTATCTTTAGCTAAATCGGCAAGCTCGATTGGTAATAATCCCTTTGTTAAGGTCGTGCATTTAATACCTGCTGCATTTAGTTTTTTAATCGCAGCAATACTCATCTTTGTGATTTCTTCATACCCATACATAAATGGGTCTGTTGAAAAGCATAATTGCACCGATTGAATTTTACTTTTAAGCTTTGGAATTTCTTTATCCAGTAACTGTAACGTATTAGAAACAAGATATGGTTCAAGCCATGTATCATAATCACTGACCTGTCCAAATCGTTTCTTCATCATAAATGCATAACAAGGAAACTTGCATCCATGGGCACAGCCAAGGACATGATTCATAGTATAATCACCGTATTCTACGCCTGTTTCATAAAGCATAGTTTTACGCTGTATATATCCTTTGACTGACTTCATGTTTATCATCTCCTATCGCTAAAAGTAATTGTACTCTTTGATATATTTGCTCCGTAATCTTTCTTGAGCATTGATTTTATTTGTGATTTATAACCATCTGACGGAAATACTGGATGTTCATCGAGTACAGACCATAAATCGTCAAGTGGAACATCTTGCTTTCCAGCAAAAAGCTGCTGCAAGTAGAAAACAATATCATTCAAGTTATAACAGTTTTCATCTATCTCACTTGTGACAATTCCATTCCCAGTAAAGTCCAAAATCAACTGTCCTTCATTACCGTGTCTATTTTTTAATGAAGACTTATCACCGAAAGTTTTCCAAGCAGTTGTTTTAAACAACTTAAATCCTTTTTCATGACTCGTACAGTGAACGAGGTCATACAAAAGAGAATTTCTTGTATTGAAAAAAGGAAATGCCGCTATGTAATATTTTCGGCTTGGTGCACCCTTCATAACCGCAATTATTTTTTCAAGTCTTTCTTCATAGACGTTCTTATCGCTACCAAATGGAATAAGCTTTTCAACATCGTCAATCAGATAAGTATCCATATATTTTTGCTTTGCCTTATCTGATTTCACCTGACTGATAGCTCGAATCGGGTCAGAAATCATATGATTAATAAGAACCTCACCCCAATTTCTAAAGAACGGTGCAAGAGCTGTCCAATCAATTGATGCATCATAAGGGTCATACAGCAAAAAGAAATGCAAATGATTATTCTGATTTAGCTGAGGCCCTATTTCTTTTAACAAGGCATTACCATCTTTAGTGGTTACCGACACAGAAAAGTTATTTCTCGCCTTTGGTAATCTTGATTTCAATAAATCCGTCTTTTTCGGATTCATATCATTGAAATACATATGAACCAGTTTTCTTGGATACTGTCCAGCAACATCCCTCAATACATTTGCAACACGAATCGGTGTTCCTAATACTTCATTACCGTCATCGTCGTGATACACTCCGCTATTGCACATGCAATCAATAAATATCAGGCCATTGCAATAATTATTGAGCATGAGCTTCTGTGCCCATAATTTCACATAATTCTCTATCAATTCAAATTTCTTTATAGTATGTGGACTAGCCTTACTGATAATCTCATCGTTATTACTGCTTGCCATTCATAACACCTCACATTGTTAAACTTCATCTTCAGCAGGAATCAAGTCCATAACGTCTCCGATATTACACTCCAGCGCTTTACAGACTTTCATCAAGACTTCCATGCTAACGGTTTCTCCTTTAGAAAGTTTTGTTACAGAAGCCCAGCTGATGCCTGCAGCTGCTTGTAAATCCTTCTTTTTCATATCTTTATCTATAAGAATTTTCCACAATTTTTTATAACTTACTTCCACCGTTGTCACCTCTCTTATTTCTACAAAAGGACATAGTTATCCGAGTATCTTTCACTATTATAACAATTTCAAATGTATTTTTCAAGAGATTATCTTCACAAACACACGAATAATCTTCTCTAACAATTGAAATTTCTCCATGAAGTTGCTATAATAGTACATATTCAGCGATTTGGAAAGGATGTGGCTATTTATCTTGAATACTTATAGAAATGAAATCGAACAGTTTATATACGAAATATGTTATCGTCCTATGTGGGAAGCCGCATACAAATTTATATATGAACATCCTTATCAACTTGATTTGACTTATTCTCGAATTAAATATCCGGATAACGGAATATTAGAGGATATGATGCTTGAGTACCCTACAAACATCAGAATTTCTGAAGATATTTTGCTATTCGATGCTGTAGTTAGTTGCACCGTAACACTCTCCGTCGATGGCTACCGTGGCATTGAGACTGCTGAAACCAGCCAGTGGTTAGTAATCTCCTGCGAGGCAATTGTAAAAGATAAGCTTGAAAAGCTTACAATAACAGAGATTAAGAACTACAAAATGGGAAGGCAACGCAAGACTGATGGTCAAGCAGTTTCAAAAAACATAGTTCCTATTTTGTATAAATCAGATTTGGACAAAGAAGCGGAAGTATTTCTGTCTCGTTATTATCCGGAAGCTTTAGAAAAGCCTACTCCAGTTCCGATTGATGCAATAGCTGAACAGATGGGATTAGAGATTATACAAGGCCATCGCATAACCGATGATTTCAGTATCTTTGGACAGATATGCTTTTCTTCTGGCACCGCTGATGTATACGATATTTTCAAATGTAACAAGAGCACTATTGAAGTTAAGCGTGGGACTATCCTCATTGATGCATACACTTACTGGGAAGGAAATCTGGGTTGCGTCAACAACACGATTGCACACGAAGCTTTTCACTGGTATAAGCACCGAATGTATGCATCCATCAAACACATTTTGAAGGGTGAAAAAGTTATAGCCTGTAGATGTCCTTCTAACATAACCTACCCTGAACAGGATGCCGAATGGTCTGATGAACAAATAATGGAATGGCAAGCAAATAGCATGGCTCCGAGAATTCTCATGCCAATCTCCACGTTCCGTCAGAAGGTTCAGGAATTATATAAACAATACGATTATAAAAATACTCCGATAAAACTTGCAGTGTTAACATGCGTTGCAGATGAGTTAGCTTCTTTCTATGGAGTATCTCGTCAATCAGCTTTAATAAGAATGATGGAAACTGGCTTCAAGGAAGCTGCCAGCGTTTACCAATATGATTCAAGCGCAACTCATCATGCTTACTTAAGCCGAGAAGATGCATTCTATGCCTACAGCACCAACGACGAATTACGAGAACTGATTGATTCTGGCCTCTTCAGATTTGTCGATGGTTATTTTGTCATTGATACCCCTCAGTACATTGAGGCTAATGGCGATGGTTCCTTAGCATTAACTGATTATGCTTGGTCACACTTAAGCGAATGTACTCTGCAGTTTTCATGGAAAACTATAAAAAAATCATACACTCATAAGCATCTACCGATTGAGATTCTTCATCGTGCTAACGAAGATAAAAAAGTATCTTCTTTCGACGCTTCACATAACAATGCAGTCATCTCTGAAGCAACAAAGAAAAAGCGTGAAGAATTCGAAAAGCAAAACGCTATGAGGAAGACTATGTTCGGTGACAAAACCTGTTGGGAAGCAATGTTTGAAATCATTCAGGCAAGAGGACTTAGCAAGCCTCACTTCTGCAGTCTTACTGGTCTTGGCGAAGAGGTATATAGAAAAGCTCAAAAAAATATTGAGACAAAACCTAACCTGAGAACCATAGTTGCATTTTCTCGTGGTCTTGACCTGAACATACAAACAACAGAAAAACTTCTTCAATTAGCCGGCCACGCCTTTGATGATTCGAATGAACATCAAGCATTAAAATTCTGTATCACAGGCTTCTCAGGAATGCCAATTGAAGATTGTAATGACTTCTTAGAGTCATATGGCTATGAACCATTAGGTTCTAAACAGCGCTTATAACTCACAAATTAAACATGCCGTCTATCATTTTTGATGGACGGCATGTTTTTTTTAAATTTTCCCGACTCACCGAGTCGGTTTTTTTATGTCCAAAACCATACAATTCTGAATTTCCACCATTCAAATACTAAAAAACATCTGTTTTTCAATACAAAAATAGCTATTTAGGGCGACTCGGCGAGTTTTCAGGTTTCAATACCTAATCATTTATTATGGAATCAGCACATGGGAGCTGACTGCGCAGGGTGTTTCCCGGTTCCATGTGACTATTGAAAATTGAATATTACTGTACCGACCACCGGAAAACGAGGTGCAGCCGAAATGGAGTAATCCTTCGGACTGCCTTCCTTTCTTGATGGTCTTGTCTTGTTTGTGTGGAGCTCTCCATTTCGGTCAGAAGCCGAAGGAGGGCTTTATATATGCAAAACAAAGACAATCAGAGTCAAAGATTCATCTACATTCGTTCACTCAAGGAGAAGGTTCCTTGTACTGAACAGCAGTTTCAGGAATTCTATCGTGAAACAACTCGCCTCCGAAAGAAGGAACAGTACTATCATCGCTGCAAGTGCCCTAAGCAATTTATCTGGGCCTGTGATGGTGATTGTGAGAACTGTGAACATCATTTAGGTTATGGGCTTCTTTCACTTGATGCTCCTAACACTGAAGATGGCAGCACCCTTCTTGAATCAGAAGTGCTTGCTACACCTGACTTAATGGAAGAAGTCATCAGCGACAGAATCTTATTAGAACAGCTCTTCCAGCGTTTAAGAGAACTTGACCCAGACGCGGACAAGATTATCGAATACTGGAAAGACGACTGTTCTATCTCCGACAGAGAAATTGCAAAACGCTTAGGTCGTAAACAGCGTACCTTTGCAGACCAGATGAAGAAAATCAGAACCGAACTTCATAAGGTTCGCGGCTACTAATACATAGGTAACAACTCGTCCCTCTGACCGTCCATCAAAAGATAGTCAGAGGGATTTTAACTTTTTTCAAAATTTCTCCGCTCAAATCGTCGCCCTCTCTCCAGTGGGAAAGTGTAAGGCACGAAACAACAAGCCTTGCAACTAACACAGATGGGAGGTGACGACGATGAGAGAACACTACTTCGATTCCGGCGGTACCGACGCTGAAGTGATTGCAGTACTAAAAGCAATCAGTCAGGTATCAGCAAGAATGGCGAGAAACATGACAATCCTCGCAAAGCAAAGACAATCTAAGGAAGGAGAAATTTACCATGAGCAAAATGAGCGATATGGCTATGACTATCGAAGAGTTACGCAATGCTACCGCTGCTATTAACGAAGCAGCCAATTGGTTAGCTGCACAGTTTAGCTCAGATGCTGATGCGACTCCGGTAGCAAAAGCAAAAGTAGAAAAGAAACCGGAACTTACATTAGAAGAGGTACGTGCTGTCTTAGCAGAAAAGTCCCGTGCAGGACATACAGCTGCTATCCGTACTTTACTTCAGAAATATGGAGCTAAGAAGTTGTCCGGTGTAGACCCTAAACACTATGAAGCCTTGTTAAAGGATGTGGAGGAACTGGATGATGGCAAGTAAAGCGCATGCGGTCTTATCCGCTTCAGCATCACATCGCTGGCTTCACTGTCCGCCTTCTGCAAGGTTATGTGAAACCTACGAAGACAAAGGTAGCGATTTTGCTGCCGAAGGTACTGATGCTCATGAGCTTTGTGAGTACAAGCTTCGTAAAGCATTAAACATGAAAGCTTCAGACCCTACCGAAAACTTAATATGATACAGCGAGGAAATGGATGACTGTGCTAATGGCTATGCATCCTACATCCTTGAACAGGTAGAAGCCGCCAAAGAAAACTGCGCAGACCCAGTAGTCTTAATTGAACAGAGAGTTGATTTCTCACGCTGGGTGGAACAGGGCTTCGGAACCTCGGATGCTATTCTCATCAGCGATGGAACTATGCACGTAATTGACTACAAACATGGTCTCGGAATCCTCTTATCCGCTGAGGACAATCCGCAGATAAAGTGCTATGCCCTTGGCGCACTGGAACTCCTCGATGATATTTACGACATCGATACGGTCAGCATGACCATCTATCAGCCCAGACGTCAGAATGTTTCCACCTATGATGTCAGCAAAGAAGATTTATACGCTTGGGCTGATGAAGTGTTGAAGCCTACTGCAGAACTTGCATTTGCCGGTGATGGCAACTTCCTTTATGGAGAATGGTGTGGTTTCTGTAAAGCCAAACATGAATGTCGTGCCAGAGCTGAAGCTAATCTTCTGCTTGCACAGCATGATTTCAAGCTTCCACCACTTTTGGAGGATACAGAAATTGAAGTCATCTTATCTCGTGTGGATGAGCTTGTCGCATGGGCATCCGATATCAAGGAATACGCTCTTCAACAGGCAATCAGCGGTAAAGAATGGACTGGTTGGAAGTTAGCCGAAGGCCGTTCTAACCGTAAGTACTCAAACGAGGCTGCAGTCATTGAAGCTGTTACAGATGCAGGATTTAACCCTTATGAAAAGAAGCTTCTTGGCATCACAGCCATGCAGAAGCTTTTAGGTAAATCTCGCTTCGATGAACTTCTTGCAGCCTACATCGAAAAGCCGCAAGGCAAACCAACACTTGTACCGGAAAGCGATAAGCGTCCGGCTATGAACAACGCAAAATCTGATTTTATGGAGGAAAATTAAATGAACAAGAATGTAAAAGTATCTAATCACATGAAGGTAATCACTGGCCCTGACACTCGTTGGTCTTACGCTAACGTATGGGAGCCTAAGTCAATCAACGGAGGTACACCTAAGTACAGCGTATCTCTTATCATCCCTAAGTCTGACACAAAGACTGTTGCCAAGATTAAAGCTGCTATTGAAACAGCCTACAAGGAAGGTGAAAGCAAGCTTAAGGGTAACGGTAAGTCTGTTCCTGCTCTTTCTGTCATCAAGACTCCGCTTCGTGATGGAGACCTTGAAAGACCTGATGATGCAGCATATGCCAATGCATACTTCGTCAATGCCAACGCAACATCCGCACCGGGTATCGTAGTGCAGACCGCAATCCTATCCTTACTCGCTCTGAAGTTTATTCCGGTGTTTACGGCCGTGCCAGCATCAGCTTCTATGCATTCAACAGCTCTGGTAACAAGGGAATCGCCTGCGGTCTTAATAACTTACAGAAGATTCGCGATGGAGAGCCTCTTGGTGGTAAAGTAAGTGCTAAGTCTGATTTCGCATCTGATGAAGATGACGATTTCCTTGATTAATGGAGGTGCTGACTATGGAAATAATTGAAGCTATCCTTATCATCATTCTTCTTTCTATCTGGCTTGTATTTAGCGTGGTATTCCTTATCACTGCTATCCAGAACTTCATCAACGACCGCAAGCGTGAACAGCGCGAAGCTGCCAAGGACAAGCGTGACCTTGAATATCACGAAGCTCGCATGAAGGAATACAGCAAATAAATACCCAACCGGAGGTGGCATCCAGTCATCTCCGGGATTATGAAAACGAGGTGACAATCAATGGATAATATGATTAATATTGCAAACCAGATTATTGTTTACTCCGTCTGCTACACTCTTATCTTCGTGGTCTATGGATATGTGTTCTATCACGTATTCAAGTTCATCGCACAGATTGTAATCTATGCATATAAGAAGCTTGTAGCTGACTGGCGTAAATGGCGCTCTGGTAAATAACATCAAGCAGGCGGCAGGAAGGAACACAACCTCTCTGCCGCTTGTGTTATAGAAAGGACAAGCTAATGAAAACATTAAGTATTGATATCGAGACTTACAGTGATGTACAGCTTCCAAAGACTGATGTGTATCGTTACTGTGAGTCCGATAATTTTTACTCTTTTCCTATAGTGTCGATAGTCAGCCTGTTCAGGTGGTTGGCTTAGCTTGTGGTGAATCAATCCCTGAAGAGATAATTGCAGCACTTGAAGATAATACTGTTATCAAGTGGGCCTTCAATGCAGCTTTCGAACGTATCTGTCTTTCGAGATTCCTTGGGTATCCTACCGGTACTTATCTATCTCCTGAAAGTTGGCGCTGTTCCATGATATGGGCTGCCACAATGTGACTTCCTTTATCGCTGGAAGGTGTCGGTGCTGTATTAGGTCTTGAAAAGCAGAAGTTCACAGAGGGAAAAGACCTCATCAAATATTTCTGACAGCCTTGTGCTGCAACAAAATCTAATGGTGGCAGAACTAGGAATCGCCCATTTCATGCTCCTGATAAATGGGAAGCCTTCAATACAATGGATGCCAAGGGTGAAGTTCTTCTTACAATTATGGCTTCGCTGGCTCAGCAGGAATCACCACTGATGGCATTGATGAGAAACTGATGGAACTTCAGCAGGAGCTTGTTAAAAAGGCCAATAACAAAGAAGCCTACGATGAGATTGCCGACCAGATATTTGCACTCAGAGAAAAGCGCCAGCAAGCCTCAATGGATACAGTACAGAGAGATGAACAGTTGCAGCGCATAATGGACTTACAGGATTTCATCAAAGACCAGTCTTCTTACCTTACCACATTTGATGAAGCACTTGTAAAACGCTGGCTGAAGCAAATCACAATATGGGATGACCATTGCACGGTTTAATTGAAATCCGGCCTTAAGGTTAATGTAGAAAGATAAGCATAAACGCACGAAACCCTCTGGTCCATCATGGCTAGGAGGGTTATTTTAATTAAAGACAACTATGTATTCTTTCGATATTTCTGTGAAGATACTATCAATTTCTGTATATACTTCATTCAATTCATCAGCAATGATGCCTCTAACATACGCATCTCTAAGCTCTGGTTTCCCCAATAGCACCCACTTCAATTGTTTGTATGAATACTTTGTAAATGCTATCCATTGAGGATAGTTTGTTGCCATCGGTTTTTTTTGTGAAGTAGGCCTTTCCAGCATTTACAGCGGTAGCTGCCGAATGTCCAATGAATAACATTGTACTCAGCTTTGGATGCTTTTCCCGATTCAATGAAAAAGGAATAGAGTCTTTTACAGAATTGCCTTCTTTAATCCTCTTAATGCCATAGCCTAATCTAATGATTACTTCAATTATCATTGTCGGAATTGACATGCTACAAAAGTGGATGAAATCGTAGCCTTCATAATACATTCCTTGAACAATCTCAGCAATCGTCTGCTCTTCTTCACCAATATTACCAAATTGCAATAAATTGAACAGCGCCATTAACGGAGCCGGTAATCCCATTGAGGTTGTAATATCTGATTTGAAATGAATAATCTGTTTTGCAATAGCGGCAAAAATATCACTTTCTTTTCTGTCCGCGTAGTTTTCCATGACCTGCGACACAATTTTTCCGGTTTTATCAATAGTCGTCATCTTTCCGGTCAAAATATCATACACACCAATTATCAGTTCGAGAATAGGGTCATGGCCAAGTGATAACAGTCTGTGATAATACGCCATAAACCTGTGACGTATTCATTGGTATGACGATTATCCTGAGCATCAAAGAATACTTTACTTACCTTCAAGTTAGCAAGCTTCTCCATTTCCTCTTCAGGGAATCTTTCATTAAACCAATCTCTAACATAATTTGGGAGTGGGCCACCTTTTAATCCTTCAGGAGTTTTCGGAGGAATTCCTACTAATAAAATGTCAATTACAGCGCCTAAAATAACTGCTGCTGCACAAATGGAAATATCTATTTTATCAAGCTTATGAATGCTATTGTAATCTGAGTTCAAGGCACGAAGAGCTGCTTGATTCACTCTCAATTCTTCATCTGAAAATAAAGACTCTAAATCAGTTGTTGAACCAACTTCCTTCTCTGCCTGAATACATAATTCTTCCCAAGTAGGAACCACCATGACTTTTTAGGTTCGTGATTAACCATTATGGGTAATTTATCTGTGGAGATACCTACCTCCTTTAGCAATGCTTCACTCTCTGAAATACAAGCTTCCACGGATGTCATATCAGGTCTTCTGATTGAGCTTAATTCTTTTGACTGATGATTCAAAACATTATTAAATTGTTGTTCTGCCTCAGTGTACTTGAATTTGCTCATGCTGCTTTACCTAAATCTTTCTTTAAGTCTTTTATTGCTTGTGTAAGAAGAATGTTTAAGCTCTGCAAATAATCAAGACGCTCTTTGTCCGCATCAGCCTCAGACTTTAAGGCTTGAATTATCTCTTCATGTTTTTTCAAAGCCTCTTTATCCAAACGTTCCTTTTCCTGTCTAAGCTGTTTATTATTCAAGTGTGATGCCCACAACCAACTCCACCAGCAGCTAATGCAGCAACAGGAGCTGCCAGCACAAATACACCTGCCACCATTCCTCCGCCAACAATACTTCCTGCTGCAGCAAATCCAGATGTAATACCAGCTGCCGATAATCCTACTACAGAACCCAATCAATATAGTGCTGCAAAGGAACCTACACCACCTATACCAGCCCCTAACGCTTCAGCAAGAACTTCAAGAATAGCACTTTCTCTAATTGTACGGGATTTATCGTTTACAGCTGCTGCCTCATTTACAACATTAACAACCTACTGTAGCGATTCAACGCTTTGAAACACCATATCTTTCTTCTTTACATATTCGCCCATAATTACACCACCTTTTGTAATTCTTTATATTTCCGAAACGGAAATAATCTGATTTGCCGGTATTGTCACATCGTCCTTTACATATAAGAACGTCATTCCCAAATCATCATGTGCTCTATCAATAGCATGTGATAATATCCATTTCTTAAGTTTCATTTCATCATCAAGTTCAAACCAGCCTTCATAAGGAGGGTCTATATACTCATCAAGCTCAAAATTAAATCTATGGACTTGATTGACGGTCGCGTAGAAATCAACTCTGTAGCTTTTAGCTTTATTTCTCCAGAAAGCTTCTACCTTTTGTGCTTGCGGTAACAATTCTCCTAGAGTCATAAGGAACTCTGGTCTTTCATGAATGTTGGTACCATAATTATATACATTGTCATTAGCCATGAATCCATTAACACAAAAATCACAATAAACTCGATGAGCCACTTGGTCTAACTTTTCATCTATTCCCGTCAAGAAGTGATGATTTCTATACTTTTCATAATCTATGTCATAACTATTCCCATTGCAGTACACGAACTTTTTTTGAATATCAAACGTAACACCAGCTCTTTCTAGCAACTTTTTTAATGTAGTCTCCTCAGAAAGAACTGTTTGTAAATTCATCAAACCTTTTTCTTTAATCTCTCTGCAACCATCGAGTGAACCTACAACATGGAATGCCATTAATCTCAGCCCGGAAATATCAACAGATTTTATACGTTCAATATTTCTGTCCCAGAATGTATCGAAGTCATTCCCACAATTTATAACTCGCTCTGTAATGTACTCATTAGGAGTCATGCCCATAAAATCAAGAACAAAATAATATGCTGCATCACAAGTTCTTAAATCAAAATCCATGCAACCCCCTCCTTCCATAACATCTAATTCACTGCTTGCTATATTACCAACAGTCGAGTCGCCGGATTAGACAACATCTATCCCAGTGCCACAACCCACAACATCTAATTCACAGCCTAAACCCTTCGACCATTTTCACAGTAGATATGTTTCAATATAAGAAATACGGACTCTCCTGAGCCATTGCCCAATCTCAAAAAAGCCTGTAAATACGCTACTTTTCGCTGTTTATTTTTCCCTCTTTGACATCAAACAGACCGTCTCAACATGTGTTGTCAATAGGATAGGAATACAAATTATTAACCTCGTCGCTTGAATGAGGATACAATTCGTTGTCAGTTTCCTCATTAACTTCCTTGGCATTTTTTCTTCTGCTCTTGAATAATCTTCCGTCCTGAGAATCTTTTTTTCCAGTCTTATATATGATAGTAATCATTGCAGGATCAATTTCACCTTCATCGTTAGTTCCCCCAATGATGATTTTATCTACTATACTTTCAAATACTGCCCTATCAAATTCCTCAAGATATTTATTGGACTCAAGTAATTTTTTAAACCCCTCGAGTCTTTTCTTCAACGCTTTTTCATCAGTGAGTGTTACTTCTAAAGTCCTTTTTTCTGCAAGTAATTTCTCTTTACTAATAGCTATTTCATTATACTTGTCCTGATATATATCCATGCTGATTGACTCATTCAGCC
>ERZ773263.350-NODE-350-length-33383-cov-5.531595_pt1 | contig 33383 bp, 46 predicted proteins | sample MGYA00511076_ERZ773263 | MGnify/ENA primary metagenome ERZ773263 (study PRJEB29015, sample SAMEA2738155) | human oral metagenome | biome: human oral; feature: human-associated habitat; material: saliva | place: China | collected 2195 ... | reverse complement strand
CCATATCGCATCCTACATCTCTAAGAGCCTTGAAAACTTCAACAACTTGTTCTTCCGTTTCTCCAAAACCTACCATAAGTCCTGATTTTGTTTTAAGTCCACATTCTTTTGCATATTTTAAAACCTCTAAACTTCTTTGAAAGTTTGCAGCAGGTCTAACTTTTGGATAAAACGCCGGAATTGTTTCAACATTATGGTTTAAAACATCTGGCTTTGTTTCATAAATTATATCCATAAGTTCTTTTCTTCCTGACATATCAGGAATTAAAAGTTCTATTGTCGTTTCAGGATTATATTTTCTTACTTGCCTTACAACCTCTGCAAATTGATTTGCTCCTTCATCAGGCAAGTCATCTCTTGTAACGGAAGTTACAACAGCATGTTTTAATCCTAAAATTTGAACAGCTTTTGCAAGATTTTCAGGTTCGTTCAAATCGACAGGGTCGGGCGTATGTCTTGTTACGTTACAAAAAGTACAATTTCTTGTACAATTCCTTCCAAGAATCATGAAAGTAGCAGTCCTTCTTGAATAACATTCCATTTTATTAGGACAATTTGCTTCATGACAAACAGTATGTAAGTTCAACCCTTCAATCATACTTTCAACATCAGTTGTATTTTTATCTCCCTGAATTTTTAATTTTAACCATTCAGGTTTTCTCATTATTTCTGCTTTTCTTTTCAGCATATCACACCTCTTAAAATAATTTAGTTATATCATCAATAAAAACTTTTTTATCCATTGACTTAATATATCTATCAATTTCAATATCTTTAAGAGCTTCTTCAATCGCCTCTTTTGAACATTGAACTCCTTTTAATATACTACACAATTTATCTATACCCAATTCACCAAAGAAATCTCCTTCAATGGAAATGTCTTTAATAGTCTCATTTTCAATATCAATCCCTATTTCTACGACTCCACAAGAATATTTTTCCGCTTTTCTATTCTTTTTTAAAGAGCCGTTTCCATAATTCCAATCTTTTGTTGCAAAAAGAGAATCTCTAATTTCGTAAATTTTTTTCATCTCTTCTTCAGTTAAGAATGTAGTACCTGTAATTTTATATTCATTTTTTATATATTCAATAGCTTTATCCATAAAAGTTTCAACATCCATATCAATCATATCTCCAATAAATCCAACTCTGGATCTTACAGATTGAACGGCTTTACCTTTAAATTTTATATCTCTTGATTTTAAAGAATTAGTTAAATTATATAAATTCGCCTTGAATAAAAAAGTACCATGATGTAAAATCTTTTCTTTATTTTGATATTGAGCATTTCCACTGACTTTCGCTCCATCTATCTGAATATCATTTCTTCCTGTAAATTCCGCATTAAGTCCCAAAGACTTCAGAAAATTAACGACAGGTTTTGCAAACTTTTTAAAAGACGAATCCACATCATCTCCGGTTTTTTTAGTTATAAAACTATATTGCATATTTTCCGTATCACAATATATCGCACCACCACCGGATAATCTTCTAATTACATCCATATTATTTGCATTTGTAAAATTTAAATTCACTTCCAAATCAATATTTTGATATCGTCCAATCAAAATACAAGGTCTATTTCTCCAAAGCATAAAAATATCTTCATCGTAATTTTCCATCAAATAAAGTTCTATTGCATGATTTAATGCAGGATCAAAATTTTTATTTTCAACAAAAATCATAATATCTCTCCATAAAAATTAATTTTAACTCAAGTATATTTTACCACAAATCAAAATATAAAAATAGTACCACAACAAAAAAGAAAACCAAAATGATTTTCTTTAAATTTTTAAAAGTTTTCTTAAGTTTTGTAAAATCACTATTGTAACTAGCATTACAATTCCCGTTAAAACCATCGTTCCACCCGGTTTCAATCCTTGATAAAACGAGATAACAATACCTGCAATTGTAAATAACATTCCAAACAAAATAGAGTAAATTACAGTTTGAAAATAAGATTTTGAAACTCTTAATGCACAGGCGACCGGAATAACCATAAGGGATGAAACCATTAAAACTCCAACAGTTCTTGAAGCAATTGAAATTGATAGAGAAATTAAAAATGTAAAAATTATATTTACAGTTTGAACTCTAATTCCCGCAAGTCTTGCTCCTACTTCATCAAATGAAACATACAACAATGCCTTATACAATATGGCAAAAACTGCAATTACAATAAAAAATACCATAGTAACCAAAATAACTTCAAAATCACTTATAGCAACAATACTTCCAAATAAAAAGCTGTTAAAATTAGCCGCTCCTTTTACAAAATCTGAAAGCACTGCTGCAAGTCCGATTCCTAAACTCATAATTATTGCAGTTGATATATCCGAATTTTTTGGAAAATATCTTCTCATGATTTCAATGGAAAAACTTGCAACCGCACAAGAAATTATTGCCGTTATGATTGGATTTACTCTGAAAATAAGCCCTATCGTAACACCAGCAAGAGAAACATGTGATAGTGCTTCACCAATCATCGAATTTCTCTTATTTACCATAACAACTCCAATGCAAGGTATAACAATGGATAACATAATTCCAACCAAAAAAGCTCTTCTCATAAATTCAAGTTGAAACATTATCTCACCACCACTTTCTTATCTCTTATTTCCACAACTTTTGTAAGATTATCTTTCATGATTTCAAGCTCATGAGTTACAAGTAAAATTGTAATACCATGTATCCTGTTAAGATGAGTTAAAATCTTAAAAAGTTGATCTTTACTTTCTTTGTCAATTCCCGTTGTAGGCTCATCAAAAATTAAAATCTTAGGATTATTTATTAAAGATTTTGCAATCATAATTCTCTGTTGTTGTCCACCACTCATTTTATTTATAGGTGTATTTGCAAAATCAAGCATATTAACTTGCGACAATGCCCTTTTTGCAAGTTCAATATGACTTTTCCTTGAAAATTTGAAAAATCCCATCTTATTATAAAGATTTAGAGTTACTATCTCTAAAGCCGTTATGGGAAAACCGGGTATATTACCGGCATTTATCTGAGGAACATATCCTATTGTATCCCACTCTTTAAAATTCTTAATATTTGTACTTGATATAAATATTTCTCCATCTGAAGGATTAAGCTCTTTTAAAATCAATTTGAGCAAAGTAGATTTCCCACTACCATTTGCTCCAATTATAGCTATAAAATCTTTCTTATAAATATCAAAAGAAAGATTTTCTAAAACATTTACACCTCCACTGTAAGAAAAAGAAACATTTTTTATTGAAATAATACTTTCCAAAACATTCTCCTATCTTGTAATTTAAACTATCCTAAAATCTTTGACAGTTGGTTTAAATTCTTAACTTTAATTTTATTTAATAAAATTGTAATGAATAAAATAAAATATACGGTTTTTTTATATTCTTTTTTTGAATCATTTTTTCATTCTTTGCCATAAACTGAAAAAAATGATATAATAATGGTAAAGGAAATGATTTTAATTGTGACTTTCTCACAATTACTCCTTTTGGTTAATCAAGAGTGAATTTATTTGCAAATAGCACTCATTTACATACAGTGTATTATATACCCTTTTCGTCGAAAAATCAAGTAAAGGAGAGTATTTATGAAAAAAGCTTTTTTGAAAACTCTAAAAGATAATGATTTGAAAGTCACAAAAAACAGATTGGCAATTCTTAAAGAATTAGAAAAAAGAGAAGTTCCAACAACGGCAGAAGATATTTATAATGCAATTTCAACAAAAGGCGAAAAATATAGTATCTCAAGTATATACCGAGCATTGAATCAATTTTGTGAAAAAAATATTGCAAAGAGAACTGCAGAAATAGATGGAACTACATATTTTCAATTAAATAATGGACATATTCACAGTTTGATTTGTGAAAGATGCAAAAAAATAATACCGATAAATCATTGCCCAATACATAGCTTAATTGATGATATAGAAAACAAAACTGAATTTATCGTAACAGGTCATTATTTAGAAATTAAAGGTATCTGTAAAAACTGTCAGAAAAAACTTTCAAAAGAAGAATTGGAATGTATAAAAAATTCCGATGAAGAACTACATAGTACACATAAATGCAAGGATGAACATTGTATATAAATATTTGAAAATTTTTTAAAAAGTATTGACAAATATTTTATAAATTGATATAATATACAGGCGTTCAATGTGAATGAAAAGTTTGGTGGGTGTGGCCTAGCTGGTTAGGGCGTCAGATTGTGGCTCTGAAGGTCATGGGTTCGAATCCCATCATCCACCCCATATATGCAGGAATGGCGGAACTGGCAGACGCGCTAGACTTAGGATCTAGTGTCATTGACGTGGGGGTTCAAGTCCTCTTTCCTGCACCAATTTTAAGCCCACAAAAAATAATAACTGTGGACATTATTTTAAAAAGATAGATTGCAAAGTCTATCTTTTTTTATTTTTTCATTAGTAGTTCATCACTGCCGGCACCATTTCTATTATTTCAAAAAATTATTGAGATTAATTTAGTTTATTAAAAGTAGAGTTTTTAACTCTGCTTTTTTTTATGATTTTTTAAGATTTTTTAAGAATGTTGAAATTTCAATAAATATTTTTTGATTTTTTTGTAAAAAGGTGTTGACATATTGTTTTGAATATGTTATAATCTATATAACAAAGGAGGTGAACGTTAGATGAGCAAAAAGAAGAAACAAAAATGTTTCAAAAAATCAAGCAATAAAAAAGATAAGTTCTTAAAAATCACTTTAGCAACAACGATAATAAACTTACTAATAGCGATAATAGAACTTATCATAAAAGTACTTGATTTGATTGAGGGTAGTAAATAACCCTCAATCCCCTCATCTATATTATATATGAAAAATAATAAAAATTCAACAGAAAAAATTTTAAAAACTATTATAATACTTAATTTAATATCTATAATATTAAGTATTATAAATATAATCTGGAGGTAAAATGGAAAAGGAAAAAAAATCAAGAAAGGGATTTAAAACTCAAAAAGCTCAAAATGAAGCGACTAAACGATATCTTGATAATAATCCCGATAAAAGAAAGAAATTCAGGATATCAAATTACAAGTCAATTTGTAAATTATTTTTGAGAGAATATGCTCAAAATGAAGATTTATCAGAAATTGAAAAGATTATAGTTGACCGAAAAAATTTTTTAAAAAAACTTTAAAAAAGTGTTGACATATTCTTTTGAATATGATATAATCTATTTGAAAGTAAGATAAGTAATAAAAAAAGACGACTAAGTGCTGCAACACAAAGTCGTCAAGCAAAAGACAAATTTAATATTGGTGCGACCCTCAATTAAATAGCTATTGCTTTTTAATTGTATCAAAAAATTTTAAATTTGTCAAACTGAATTAAAAATTTTAGGAGGACAAAAATGAGAGTATCAAACAAAAAAGTAAACTTAGCAATAGCTAAATTAGAAAAATTAGAAGATGAAGGATTTGATTTAAGAACTGACCTTACAAGAGCCGATTGGATAGCATATAGAAATAAAAAATATTTTCTATATCAAACAACGGATTCAGGGTTTGCTTGCCCGGGCACTTACGGAATTTTAATTAATGGTTTTAAAACTCAAAAAGAATTTATTGAATATGTAGAAAGTTTATAACTATGAAAAGAAAAAATTTTCACGATTTTCTATTAAATGAATACTCTAATCATTTAATGTTAAAATCAAAAAATTATTATGATTCAACAAAATATTATATATATCTAATTGTTGAAAATTCTGAAAATATCTCTATAAATGATATAGATTTCAAATATTGTTCTGATTTAATAGTTAGATTTAAGTCTTTAAAAAAATCAACTAATAGATTAATCATACTCTTAAAATCAGTTTTACATTTTGCTTATGATTTGAATTTAATCAATAATATTTCTTTTTTAAAAAAATTTAAAAGAGAATATAAAGTAAAACGTAAAAAAGTTTTTTTAGAGAAAAAAGAACTTGAAGATGTTTTAAACTTTTTCAAACAATCTGATAAAGAGTTATTTTATATAATAAAATTTTTAACCGCATCAGCACTTAGAGTTAATGATTTGTTAGAAATAAAATTTGAATCAATTAACGAAAATTTTATTAATTTCAAAAATCATAAACGAAATATTTTTTGTAAATTAATTCTAAACAATGAACTTAAAGATATAATTAATTATCAAAAGATTAAGTTAAAAAGTATTAGAGAAAATAAAAAAAACTTCAATAAAGAAAATTATTTGTTCTTTATTGAAGAAGGTAAAAAATATGAATATCATATACTACAACATAGATTATTGCAATACAAAAAAATGAGATTACACTTTCATATTTTTAGACATACTTGTGCAGCAATTATGAGAGAACAAGATTTCTCAATAGAGATGATTTCAAAAAAATTACATCATGCAAATATAAGTACTACAACTATGTACTATTTGCATGATACAGAAGAAAAAATAAAAAATGATTTTAAAAAGTTTGCTGAAATGCAAATTTTAAAATAAAAAAATAAATTTAAAGGAGATTGAAAAAATGAAAGAAAGAATGAAAACAGAATTAAATGTAGAAATGAAAGACTTGAAATTAGTCAATGTAAAATTTGATGATAGCGACAAAGAATACACATTTCTTCATCCATTTAAAAAAGTTGAAATTGGGCAATATGTAATTGTTCAAAATATGCTTGATGAAAATAAAACATACTCGCCAGCAAGAATTGTTGGTATATTAGATAAAGAAGTAACTATATCAGATGTACAAGAGAGAGCTTTTGTACAAGGTTACTTTTACATTTTTCACAGCGAACAAAATCTTGAATTAAATTTTAAAAATTATGATTTAAAAATGAGACAACAAGATGAAATTGTTGAAACAAATTTAATAAATTACGCAACCCAAATACTTAACAACATTCTAAAAAATAATATAGAAGATTTTACAAATGATAATATTGATTTTAAATATATCACTCAACCGTCAATCAACCATAAATTTAAAAATGACGGATATTATAAAAAAATGGACTTATATCACGGAGAACTAAGAAAGAGATTACACGTCGTTTTGATTTCAAATAAAAACAAAGAATGTTTGTATTTTGAAGAAAAACATATTGAATTAACAGATATAAATAATCATAACACATCATCAATATTTTATGAAACAAGTTGTTCAAATAAATATGAAAATAATCCTGATTATGTAATATCTGACTATCCTTTAGCATATCATGATTTAGCACTAACACAAGATGATGTATTTGTTATAATAAAAGATTTAAACAAAAGCAATTCAATAAAAAGACTTAACTGTATTTTCAAACCTGGAAAACAAAACTTATTAAAAGAATTTAACGTTTTAAATGAAGAATTATTTATAATTCTTCATAACAAGGGATATAGATACTTTAATGATAATTCTAACACGATAGCAGAACTCTTAAATTCTTTAATCAAAGAACAAAAAGATATCATTACAGATTTGTACGATTTAGAAAACACTGATTTTAAATTTTCTAAAGAAAAAAACAAAAACAATGTAGCACTATTAAGTTTTGTAAACAAAGATAATGAAGAAGTTATAATTTATGTTGAAAGAATTTAATAGCAAAAAAATAAAGGGAGCTTAGTTGCTCCCTTTTAGTTTACTCAAATGCTCTCATATCAATCCATTTTGCCATATTGTGAGCATAGTAATAACCACCTCTTTTAGCAGTTACTACTATATCTTTTCCAATGAGCTCATCAGTCTTCATTACAGTTTTATAACCATAAGTCCCCCACGGTTTAGTATCAACAGAATATCCACCCTTCTTAATAGTAAGTACTTGTTCTGGAATGGTTTCTACCGGAACTAAAGCTCTATAATCAATCCATCCACCAAGATATTGGGAATAGTAATAACTGCCCCATTTACGAGTTACTGTTACAACGTAACCATTATATTCAGTAGACATTTTAATGAATTTTCTGTCTTCACAAAACCATGGTAAACTGTCGATAGAGAATTCACCATGGATCATATATCGTTCTTGTATGTTTTCCATATTATCTCCTTCTATTTCTGTTTCTTCAGGAAGTCTATAAACAACATAATTCCATTTGTATAAATAAAGAATGTGTTTATTTGTTTCTTCTTCCTCAGTAATTCCATTATTACGATAATTACAATGTATTATTGTATTTGAATCTGTAAATAAAGCAGTATGTGCTTCAGATCCCGGAACTCCCTTAAATTTTGCCCATATTATAATATCACCTTTTTTAGCATTCCAATCATGATTTTCAGTAATTTTCTCAAATCCTAATTTTTCTAAAAGCCCTCCTAGAGTTGAAGTGTTGTAGATGTAATCGCCTTTTTTATAAGGTAAATTAAAAGCCTTTACTAAGGCGAAATACATAGAACTAGAGCAATCATAGTAATCTGGTCCATATCTTTTATTCATTGAATATCCGACACCTCTTGATTTTTGAGTTCTGAACCAATCTACCATTTTATCTATTTTGTTCATAATTTTACTCCTTTATTCTTCATCTTCTGAAAGTTCAGGAAGACCTGCAGTGCTTGTTAACAAACTAAGAATACCTGCAAGAACTACAGCACTTATAAGTGCTTTCACATTTACTTCAGATATTAGTGTAGATGTTCCAATTAGTGCAGCTCCTGTTTGTGCCATTGTTTTTACTGCTCTCATTCCTGCAGCCTTAATCCATCTTTTAAAATCAAATTTCTTTTTCATAATGTTTCTCTCCTTTTTCTTTATCTGTTTTTTGTTGGCAATGCTAATGTTCTTTCTACCATTTTATCAACTATCCCATTGCCTTCAAGTTCTTTATAGTTGATAAATAGTTTTCGAAGTTGAACTACTTCATCTTGAAAAATAAAAGTACGTTCATCTGCTCTATTTACAATTTCAAAAATTTCTTTTCGCAGCAAGCAGCGTATTGCATTTGTTTGTTTTTCTTGTAGTTTTAATAGCTTTTTCAAAGGTCTTGCTATAGTTTTTGCTATTACAATTCCGCTGCAAATTATGCTTAAACAAATTGATATAACATTCAAATTTAAGCTAACTGATACTGTTTTCAAATCCACAATTTTATCACTCCTTTCTTAATTATTTTTAAGAATAATTAGTCGACTTTAATCCAATTTTCGGGATTAGTAATTGGACTAGTTCCGTTTTTATCAATTTTTGATGAGTAAATATGGTCATCACTTAAACATTTTTCAAATTTATTATAAGTTTTTAAAACAGAGTAATTAAAGATTGGTTTTCCATCTTCATCAATTAATTGATATTTGTTTGTAGCTAACTTGTTAAACTTTTCATCTGATGTGTGGTCGTAAACTACTTCGTAAAGTCTGTTACTTTCTTTGAACCTGTCGCCTTTGATGTACTTGTGATTAGGTTTAAAGCCGCCGTATTTTTTCGGCTGTTCTTCTTCCTTTTCACTTGCATTGTCAAGCTGTGCGGGTGTTAGTATAATTTCTCTTGCTACTTCTAGCTTTCTTTTTTCTTCTCTTAAATCTGCAATTTCTTCATCTAAATCAAAAAATTTAGAGTTTTTGACTTTTACTTGTGCTTCAAGTGTTGCGACCTCAATACTTAAATTATCTCTTTCTTTTTCTTTTTTTAAAATTTCAACTTCGATTTTTGCATATTTGTTTTCTATCTCTTTTAATTTCATAATTTTACTCCTTCGCTTTAAAACTTATTCCACCAATTGAAATCCAATTGGTTTCTATTTCTGAACGATTTTCAATTAAAATGTTTCCGTCTTTTCTTATTCTTAAAGTTGCACTTTTAAAACCTGTACACGGTACAGATCTTATTTCGTCCGCCTTTGGTTTGCAATCTTCTCTTGTAATTCTTGCAAACCATTCAGAAGTTGTCCCTTTTGCGATTCCTTGCAAGTGGACTATTCCGAAAGGATCTTTGAAATATTCCAATTCGTTTTCATGATCATAAGGTTTAGTCTCGTTAAAAAGATGTAATTTAGTACAACCTTCTAATTCTATTCCTTTATTGAATCCCATTTTTATATCATTTTCAAAAAAATTAGGTTTTGTAGAACTTTTCCCGACCGCGATACCCGTTCCTGATTCGTGAAAATCTAAAATTACAAAAATAGTATATACGTAAGCTATACTTTCATTTGAACTATTAAAATCAGATATACTTAACCTAAATTCATACTCTCTGTCTGTCGAAACATTATATGTTAAAGTATTTGTATTTAAACTTTTTTCATTTCCTGATACAATATTTGTCCAAGTTGAAGTCCCTCGTGGTCTTCTTTCTATTTTCCAATCACAAGGGTTTTTATTTGCAATGCTTGACATTTTAAAGTTATATATCAACTTTACAACTTTTTCATCAGTTTCTATTCTATCCGCTGAAAAATTTACAATTTTAGGTATCTCATATGACTCAACTTTTATTGTTCTTTTTTCACTTGCAGTCTTTCCTCTGCTGTCTGTAACTTTTATGTTTATTTCAACATTTCCACTTTGTGTAATTTCTTTGGTTGTTATATCTTGTCCTGAATAAGTGTTTTTATCAACTATAACACTTACATTTTTAATAGTAGCTCCTTCTTTACTTGTAGATTTAGTATTTACTTTGAGCTTACTATGATTTTGTACATATACTCCTAAATTTTTACTTTTTAAGTTTATATCAGAAACCTCTATTGAATTTATTGTTGGAGAAAATTCATCAGGAACTTTCATATACCAGCCTGAGTTATAAGTTGTCTCACCAATTTGAACTCCGTCTTTAAAAGTCTTAATCCCGATATCCATAAAAATCGTTGAAGAGTCTGGCTGTAGATTTACATGCTTGTCGGTAGGTACAAATTGTATATCTAAATCTGATGTATTTTTAGCAATATAGTACCAACCACTACTTCCTTTTTCACCTCTTATAACGTACCATACAGTATGAGTTACGTTACCTGAAAGCTGTTTTTCGATGTGGATTGTATGTGGTGTATTTAAATATCTTGTCCCGTCCATAGTGTCGCTTACTGTTGACATTCTTGGTATCTTGTCAAGTTCTATCGTATCAGAGCCACCACTAAAACCACTTACATAAGTTCCTCTTATTCTTGCCCTTATATCACAATAACTCGACATCCATACATCTAAAGTACCGTCATTATTGTGATATATTCTTTTACTTATGCTACCAAGAGTGATTGAACTTCCACCACTTGTACTTATACTTGATGATGTAATACTATAGTCTGTACCAGCAATATTTACAGTGTGTGTTCTCTCTCCTATATAAAGATTGTATCCACTTTGACAATCTAAATGAAGTGTTATTTCTAAATCACTATAATTTTTACTAATATTTTGTGTAGCTTCCCATTCTGTTCTAAGAGTATATCCTCTATAACTTCCTGAAAAACTTCCGGATAAAGCCATTAGTCCACCACCTTTCTAAAAGACAAGTTACCATTCTCACGAGGAACAAAGGCAAAGTTGCCAATCCTAATGCTTCTTAAAATTCTTGCATCTGTTATATACAATTCCTCATTAGAAAAGTATGCAACCTCTTTTTCTTTCATAAAGAAAGATTGCTTTTTTGGAGATAATCTCATTTTAAATTCTCCATCCTTTTTTCCCATTTCCATACCATTTACATCAAAACGGATATAACTTGATATGTCATCAAATTTTCCTTCAAAAACACTTTTGTCATTTTGATAAAGTTGTTTAAACTTTTCAAAATCAAAAGTTATTGAGTCTTTAGTTTGCTTTATACTTGACTTTATGAATTCTTTTAATTGTAGATTGTTAAGTTCTAAATTATTAAGTTGCTTTGCAAGTTCTGAATTAGTAGTAGTTAGATTTAAAATTTCTTGTTTTAATTTTTCATTTTCCTTTTCTGTATCTTCAAGAGCAGGAACCCAAGTAGTTTCAATTGTTCCCTCTTCAATCTTTAATTTTTTTATAGAAAAAACCGGCTCTTGATTATTTTCTAAAACTTCAACAAGAAGTTTTTTTACATCTTTAGCTTTTAAAACAACTCTTTTTTGTTCTTTACTTTTCACTACTTCTTTTACTTCTGCAGTATATTCATTTAAGAAGAATTTTAAATCAAAATCTGAAAAGTTTATACAATCGAAACTAAAAACATAATCTTTATTTTGTAATTTTAAATTGTCAAAAAGATAAAAAGCTAGTATGTTGCTGTTTACATCTGTATTTCTTTCAACAAATTTTATACTTTCGCAGTCGCCCCATTCTTCAACATCGTTTAGTTTATTATAATTTATACTTTTTGCCCCGAAAGTATGCCATTTTGACTTATCAAAAAAGTAGCTGTTTGGTAGCAAGTTTCTAGCACCAACTTTTACCTTTGATACTTCGCTTGTTACTGATTCATTTATCTCACTTTTTAAAACTTGATTATTTACCAAGAATTCATTGAACTTTTCTTTTTTTACAAGTCCGTCTGTGATTTCTTCTTTAGCTTTTACTGTTAGTCTATCTGAAGTAATGCTGTTTGCTTTTATTCTATCTCCATCTAAAAAGCCTGTTAGAATTCTATCAGCATTTATAACTCCATCATTGCTTATTGCTAATGAATAAGTACCATTCCAACCTGTTGAACTTCCCATTATCCCTCCGAGTCCAATTCTTAAAACATTTTTAGCTCGTTCTTTTGGAAGTTGGTCAACATAATAAGTTCCGTTTTCTGTTTCGATTTTATATCCGTTTAGCAATAATTTTTCAAATTTACTTGTTGCCTTTTTTATACTCTCATCAAATCTTGAAGAAAAATCATATCTTCCAATCTCTTTTTTTACTTCTTGAGAAATTTGCTCTTGTCTATTTTGTAAATATTCTGATAAGTTTTCAGTTCTATTTATGAATTTTATTTCGTTTTTTGTTTCATCATCCGAATACTTCGTTATTTCGATTATTCTGTGTTTTTCTTTTTTCTTCGTTTTGTAATTTAAAAATGTTATTATATCATGCAGTCTTAAGTCTCTTCTCTCAAGTTCTATAATGCTTAATTCATATTCAATTAAAGGTTTTGAATGTTTTTCTAATAACTCTTCACAATGTTTTTTTAAATTTAATTTATCTGTAAATCTATCGTCACGAAATACTGCAGGTATTATATTTTTGTTATAATTTAAATTTTCGACATATTCTTTCCCATTGTTTACACTTGAGAATGTCATGTTATCTTTTCCAAACCCATATATTCTAGTGTAATGCTCATAAGTGTCTTTTTTTATAATAAACTTTTCTAAATTTATATCTTTAGAAACTATATAATCTCGGTCAGCTCCTTCATCAATAACCTTTAAAATTTTGTTTTTACAATCAAATTCAAAAGTACAATTGTATAATTCTTCAAGCTTGAATACTGCACTTAATAAACTTTCATCTTCAACTGTTAATGTTCTTCTAATTTTTACAGATTGTGCATTTTTTATTTCCCAGCCTACATGATCTAAAAGTTGATGAAGTATATCATTTAATGTAAGTGAATCAAAACTTTTCTGTCCTACATAAAAATCTTTTTTAAGACTTGTAAAATCAAGTGTGCAAGTAACAACATCTTCATCTATGCTTTTGATTATAAATTGATTTTCTCCGTAAATGAAAAAAGGTTCTTCACAATAAACCTCTTCATCTTCTCCTGTTTCAAATTCTAAAGTTATTAAACCATCATATTCATAAGTGATTTTGCAGTCTTTATCTAAAATTTTATCTCTTGTTTTAAAAAAATTAAGTAACATAGTTATAATTCCTCTCTATAATCAATGTACACTTCATTTATTCCTTCGAGTTTTAAAGTGAACTCTTTATTTTTGCTTTTTATAAATTCATAAAAATCCCAATCAATTAAGTCTTTCACTTTTCCCTCTTCAGCATTGATTTCAAATCCTGTTTTTGTGTTAAATTTAAAAACCATATTATTTAAAGTTACATTCTTTTCTGAAGATATATTTGTTGCATCTAATGAGAAATTGAGTTTTATATCTCTAACAGAATCAAATTCAATTTTATCTCCGTTTTTTATTTTCTTTTTAACTCTTTTTCTATATATTTTTCCATTACAATTAAATTTTATTAGAATGATATTATCCTCTTCAACTTCTACATCTGAACAGCTGTCTAAAAAAACAGCATATTCTTTATCTTCATCAATTAGAGTAATCTTTTTAAATAATTCTTTTAGTCTATTTACATTGTAAATCAAATCATTATCAACTTTTAAAAAACAGCTTATATTAATTTTATAAAAATTTTCAGTACTGGATTTCAATCTGTTTTTAAAAAATTCAGGAGTGTAGTCTGAATTTTTATAATTAATTGTAAATTCTAAAACATTGTATTTAGTTTTCAATTCTTTTATATTTATCATACTTTAACACTCCCTAATCTTTTTAAGTTCATACCTTGAAAGCTATCTGTATGCTTCCAAGTTGCTTTTGCTATTTCTTTACCGTCTAAAACAGAATTTACAGTAATATTTAAGCTATTTTTCATTCCATTAAATTCACTTATAACTTGATTCATTTTTGAAATGATATTACTGCTTGTTGTTAAATCGTAAGAACCTGTCAATGTATTTTTTATATTTTTTTGCTTTTCCTCATAACCTTTAGTGAATGCTTTTGATAAATTTGCTCCACTTTTAGCAACTTCATCTTGCATTTCTTCAGTACCTATAACAAGACCTTCCCCGATATTTATCCCAAACCCAGTCATGAGTCTTGATGGTGAATTTATTCCAAAGAATGATTTAATGCTTGATACAAATCTATTCGCAATATTTCTAGCTGCATTAACTAATGCACCTCCCATTGCACCAACTCCATTTATAAGTCCTTGAATAATATTTCTACCAACACTTACTAAATTAATACTTGTTAAGAAATTATATACCGAATTCCAAATATTTGAAATGCTTCCTGGAACTTTACCAAATATTGAAGAAATACTTTGAAAAATTCCATTAAATGTATTTTTAACAAAACTCCATATCGCATTTAAAACATTACTAAATAAACTTTTAATTCCATTCCAAATTGATGAAAATACTCCTTGAACTCCACTCCACACTCTACTCCAATCTCCTGTGAAAATTCCCGCAAAAATATCCCATACACTTTTTATCACATTTACGACAGTATCGAAAATTATTTTTATATTATTCCATACTGTTGAAAAGATTATTTTTATTGTTTCCCAAGTTGTACTAAAAGATACTTTTATAAGTTCCCATGAAAGTGAAAATATTGGTTGAAAAGTGTTCCAAAAAATTTCCCAAGCATTTTTTAAAAATTGCCAAACTTCAGTCCATATTAAAATACAACCATTTTTAAATCTTTCAAATGGTTCTCTTAAAGAATCAATTCCCGCTTTTATCCATTGTATTACTGGAAGTATTACATTATGCCATGCATTTTGAAAGTATTGCTGTATTACGGGCCAAACATCTGAAACCACTTGCATGAATTCTTGAAATGCTTTAGACACAACTTTTAGTGCTTTATCTACAACCTGTCTAAATTTTTCTGAATGTTTGTAAGCATAAATTATTCCTGCTACAAGTGCAGCAATTGCAGCTGCAGTGGCAAAAAAAGGATTCGTTAACATTAATGTGAAAGTTTTTATTAAACCAGCTCTTAGAAGTGCTCCCATTGTTCTTAATGCTGTAAATGCATTTTTAAAAATTGCAACTGCTGAATGTATTTTCTTAAACGCATCTATAGTTTTTCCTATTCCAATTGTTAATTTTCCAAAAATAATTAAAAGAGGAGCAACTGCTCCGATTATACCTACCCACTTTACAATCATTTCTTTTTGACTATCTGATAGCTTTGAAAACCAACTGCTTAATTGTTTTGCTTTATCTGCTAAAGTTTTAAAAATTGGTGCTAGCATTTGCATTGCAACATTTGCAAGTTCTGCTCCTGTTAATTTTAAAGAATTGAAAGATTGTTTTAAATCATCAATTGGATCTCTTGTATTTTGAAATGTTGTCTCAAGAGAGCCTTTGCTTCCTTCAATCGCTTTCATCATTTCTTCAAATTCAAAACGACCACCTTTTATTGCATCAGCTAAATCCGGTCCGGCTTTTTGACCGAATACTTTTATTGCTTTTGTGGTCGCCTCTGCTAAGTTTGGAGCATTCTTGATTTCATCAAGCATTTTTCTAAATTCTACCTTAGCATCTTTTCCTTCTTTCGCCCAGTTCCCAATTGCTTTTTTCATACCTGAAAAAGCAATCTCTGTATTTACACCTGCTTTTTCCCATGATGCAAATAGAGCAATGCTTTCTTTAGTATCAAAACCAAGTTGTCTCATAGGTGCTCCGAATTTTGTTAAGGTATCTGTTAGTTTTGCAACTTCTATCCCTGATTGTTGTCCTGCGACTGTAAGTTCATCAAGAACTGTTTTATATTGGTCTGCAGGTATTCCTGCATCACCCATAGCTCTAGCAACTAACATTATCGCACTATTTACATCTTGACCTGTTACTTTTGCAAATTTTAAGAAGTCAACACTTGCTTCTTTTAAAATATCGCCTGTGAAACCAAATCTTGTGTTAAGTTCGCCGACTGCATTCCCTGCATCTGTTGCTGAAGGTACTACTTCACTTTCAAAAACTTCTTTTGCGACATTTTGTAATTCTCTTAAATTATCTCCTGTAGCTCCGGTTTTTGTAACAACTATATCAAGCATCTCATCGACTTCATTCCAAGTTTTTACACTTGCAGCACTTAATGCAATTATTCCGGCTGTAACCGGAAGAAGTTTTTTTCCTGCATTTTCAAAGCCTTGCCCAACCTTTTCAACTTGTTCTCCAATTTTATGAAAAACACTCATCTGTTCTTTGAGTTTAATTTGTTGTTTGGTATAATTTTTAAGTTGTTGTTCCGTTTCAATAATTTCTCTTTTTATGATTTCCCATTTTTCTTTTTGCCCCGGATCTTTTGCAAGCTCTTTTTCTATTTCTTTTAATTTTGCAAGTTTCTCTTTGTTTGCATTAATTACATTTCCAAGTTCTTTTTGCTTTTGTTTTAGTAATTCCGAATTTTTAGGGTCGAATTTTAATAATCTATTTATATCTTTGAGCTTATTTTGTGCATCTCTACTTGCACTATTAACCCCTTTTAGTGCTTTTTCAAGTTTGACGGTGTCTCCCCCAAACTCAATAGTTACACCCTTTATTCTCCCTGCCATTTGCTCACCTCACTTTGCTTTAAAAATTAATAGGGAAAAATGTATCAATATCGGCATGATTTATTACTTCAATGTTCTCGTCATTTTCTGCATTATCTATCATTTTTTCTTCTAATAAATCATAAATCATACCTTCTGTTAAGTTTTCTAAATCTTCTACTTTTAACCCCATTTCTAAAGCTCTAAGTAAAAAAAGGGAGTATGTTATCTCCCTTTTTTTCCCTTGTTTTTTTTTACTTTTACTCTAGGTTCAAATGTAGGTTTTGTCCCTTTGATGTATAACGTTGCAATCTCCATAGATTTTACAGCTAATTCTGTAAATTCATAATTTGAAAGATAGTCTTCATAATCTTTATAGTTGAAATTATCATTATTTGCATACTTCAGCATAGTATAAGCGACTTCGATACAACTATTTAGCATTTCAAAATCTAAATCTTCAAAGCTAAATTTTTTATCTGTTTTTTTCGACTTTTTCCCAAATTGTAATAATTTATTTAAAAAATCATTTAAGTCTTTTTTAAATTCAAAATTATACTTTAATGGTATTATGCTAGATACATTTACTTTTAGTGTTTTTCCAAAAAAATCAATCTCTCGTGTTAACATTTCTTCTCCTATCCTTGTAATGTTTTTGTTTTACTTGGTGTGTAAATTTTTGTAAACCATGTTTCTTTCGCTTTTTCATTTAAAGTTGATGCTTGAACAATTTTTTCATCATAATCTTGAAATTCTTTAGGTCTTGCCTTAAATTTAATTTTCATAACTTCAACATCAATTTTTTCTTCAACTGTTTTTAGTTCAATATCAGGTTTTTCAAAAATACAATTATATAAAACTGAAACTCTATCTTTGACATCCCCTAATATTTTAAATGCCATGGCTAAACTTACAGGTTTTAAAATACTAGGTTCTAACAAAATTCCATTTCCATCTCTTTTAAATCCTAAATATTTTATTTTGAAATCATCATCAAAGTTATAGATTTCAAGTTCACCTTCGTAACCAGTATTGCTTGAAATTACATAGAATGTTCCGTTATCAGCATAGATAATCTTTGAATCTCCTTTTCCTGATAACTTTATTTTTGACGTTCCTTTTATATTTACAGGTGTGTCAAATTCTCCATCATTTTTTGACGTTGCCAAATGTAAATTTTCAACACCAAATTCTACTATATTTTTTTCTTCAGCCATATTTTAAATTCCTCCTGTTATTTCGTAATATATCATTATGACGTTTTTGTCTAATTCTATATCTTCACTTTTTATAAATGTGAATCTATTCTCTTCTAACTCTTTTTCAAATAACTCTTCAAATTCAAGCTGTTTTTTTAAACTATCAAAGTACACTTCAACCATTAAATGTAATCTTGAAAAAAATCTTTTATTATCTGCATAAATTCGTTTTTCTGATAATCTTCTATAAATCGCATAAGGCACTGTTAAATTGTCTTTTGTATTTATATATCTAAATTCAATTTTTAGTTTTTTGAATATTTTTATAAGTTTTTCTAAATCTTTATCCATTTTCTATTTCCTTTTGAATTCTCGTTTCAAACTCTTTTATCCCATTTTCTTCTACTCTTGCCCAGTGTGGATATGCTTTTGCTCTTCCGACTCGTTTTCCGTTCTTTATAACATCATGTCCAAACTCTAATAAATGAGTAAGTCTATAATGTTTTTCCGAATGTACAACTGCAGTCATTGAATCTGTATCATCAACTTTAAAAGACTTTCTATATTTGTTGTTTCTGCTTGGTGCAGTACTTTCTAATTCTTTACAACTTTTTTCTGCAACTTCTCTTGCTATTTTCCTAACACTTTCTTTTACGAGTCCAATTTCTGATTTTAAAATATCTTCAACATGTTTACTAAATTTATTCATTCAAAATCACTTCTTTACATGTTAGTTCAAGCAAACCATCTTTTCTTTTATATGATCTGATAATTTCAAATTCTTTATTATCATATCTAAGATTATGCTGTCCTGAATATTCAAAGTTATGAATGATAAATGTGATGTCAACTTGTAAATCGCTATTCTTCGCTTCGTAAAATTCTCGCATTGAAATTGACTCAATATTCGCAAGTATTTGTGTCTCAATGTATTTTATTTCTTCTTCATTTAACTCATTAAGTTCAACCACTCTTTTTAAAAGTGTTATTTCATAATCAAAAGTCATTTTATTTCCTCATTCTATTTATTTTTAAATTGTGAAGTTTAAGTTGTAATGAACGTGGCATTCCTTTGTACTCTGTGTTATTGTATTTGTAACAGACATAGTCAACAATAAACTCTCTTAATTCTGCTTTTTCTTCGTGATTTTCATCTGTCAACTCCATTTTGTGTTGACTTTTCATTTCTTTAAGAGTTGATTCTATCAAGAATTTTATAAATTCATCCTTGATATTTGTCGTTATGCCTAGTCTCCATTTTACAACTTGGAGTAGTTTATCTTTCATCTGTATTCACTTCTTTTTTTGAATTTTTTTTGTTATTTGAATCTTCTTTTTTTTCTGTTTCTTTATCTTCGATTTTCTCAATCAATGCTTTGCCCGCTTTATTTTCATTAGAAAGCAAGTAATTTATATGTTCTTGATTAATCAAAAAGCTAAAAAGAGGATAAGAGTCGCCTTTGTAATAAGCGACTCCATCTGTATCTATAAAATCATATAATACTTTATACATAACTAACTCCTCTCTGTTATTATGCTTCAGTTAAATTTAAAGTTACAAAGAAACCTGCTTCTTTGTCTGCTTTTTGTGTATCAAATCTTATTGCCGCTTGTAAATATTGTCCGTAGATTTCATGTTCTAACCATTTAACACTTAAATCCATTCTATCAGTTAACAATACTCCAAATTCACTATCGCCTATAAAAGCTTTAGCTTCTTTGTCATTTCCTAAAAATGTATCAGGAACTATTACTATTTCAACTGGAATATACTCGTTTTGACTATTTGAAATTATTGATGAATCCCACATATAACGTCCCATTTTGTCTTTTATGATGTGTAATTTATTGAAAAATGTTTGAGACATTATAGCTGTTCTTCTGTATGCTATATTTAAGTCTACATCTAAAAGTCCAATTATTTCATCAATTTTTGTGAATTCTTTTGCTGTAAATGTTTTAAAAACTTCACAAATTTGCTTGTTTTTTGTATTTGTTTTTAAAATTTCAGCTTGTTCTTCTACAATTGCTACAACATCACATTCAGCATCATCTATACTTTCTTGTGAAATTGGTATAGCCCCTCTGTAAGTTTTAACTTTCCAATCAACTTGGTCAAATTCAGGCTTTGCAAGATCAGGATTCTTTTCAAGTTCTTCAACAGATGCTAAAACTGCATTAGTTCTTTTTAAAACCGGATATGTTCCTGACGCCGTATTTACTTTTACAACCTTTACATATTTTGATAAATCAATAATTCTTGTAGGCTTTTCAACTGGTGTATGTCCTTCATCTTTTGGAATTAAAACTCCTACTTCTGTTGATGTAATCTTATCTCTTTTCACTCCTCTGCTTCTGATATAATCTTCTGCTATTTTTCTTTGTTCATTTTTTTGCATTTTTTTCTTTTCTCCTTCTGGGTTTGCTTTTGGTGCTTTGTTTCTTAACTCTACTATTTCTGAATCTATTTCATCTATTTGATTTCTTAATTCTGCAACTTCACTTTCAAATTGTTTTGTTTCTTCTAAATTTCTTACAACTTCTTCTTCGATTTTTTGTAATACTTCTTCATTAGTAGCTGATTCAATTTCAACTTCTAGTTCTTTCGCTCTTTCATTTAATTTATTTATTGATTCTTCTTTTTCTAGAATTCTTTTTTCTGCATCTTCTTTTTTCCTTTGAAGTAATTTAATTTTTAACATTTCTTTAACATCTCCTTTATTTGTTCTTTTCTTAAATTTAATTTTTTATCTTTTGCATTTTCTAGCCTCGCTCTAGCACTTACGCTTGTCTGTTCATAAGCCGGAAAAGTAACAACTGAAACTTCAAACAGGTCAATATCTGTCAATTCAACTCTTAATGTTCCATCATCTTGCCATGTTTCGTTTTGCTTGTTTATATAAAAACCAAAACTGCATTGACTAACATCTCCCCTTTTAACTCTTTCATAAATATTTAGTGCATCAGTATCATTCTCATTGATTTTTATAGTTCCAAATAATCCTTTTGCATCTGCCTTTAATTCAAGAGTAGAATTTTTTGTTCTTCCTATTACAAGCTCTGTATTGTGATTTATTAGAGCCCTTATATCTTTTTTACTTAAGTCTCCAATTGCTTCTCTTGAAACTTTTTCAAAATATGTCGGGAATATTTCTGTTTCTTCGTCAAAAACAATAAAATATCCTTCAATTATTTTCTCTTTTTCTTCTACAGTTTCACTTCGTATTTTTAAATCAATATTACTCGTTCTTTTTTCCATCGTCATTTTTCTCACCTCCTTTATTCAATTTCTTTTGGTCTGCAATTTTTGATGCCGGTATATAATTTTCTAAAATTATAAGTTCATTAAGTTCATCAAGAGGAGTTAAACCTATCCAATCTCTAACTTCATTTCCAAGTACAAGACCACTTGTAAATAATTTCTGTCCTATTTCGGCTATCTCTCTGAAATTATAAGAATATAAACTTCGAGCATTACATTTAAAATACAAGTCAGGACTATAAATCAAACTCTTTGTAAGAGTTTGTTCGATTATTTTCCCGATGCTCATTATTTTAGTTTGTATAAAATTATTAAATTCTTCTTCGTTGAAACTTCCTACTCCCAACAAAAAAGCGGGTACTCCCATCATACTCGCTACAGTTTTTTTATCTAAGATTACACTATCATTTAAAGCTAAATCATTTAACGTTAGAGGTTTAACTTGATTTATTTCAAGCATTTCTGCAGGTATTATCCAAGGCTTTCCTGATTCTCTTCTTGATAAGTATTTGTCTTCTATTGACTCCTTTCCTTCTTCTGTTTCTAAAAGTTCTTCTGTTGAATCAACTTTTACTATCAAACTTGGCATATACTGTCCTTTTAAAAAACTTTTTCTTGTACTTGTTGCAAGATTTAAAGCCTCATTGATTTCTTTTAAATCAATTTTTAAACCTCTCCCCTTATAAAATTCTATTTCATCAGGATTTAAAACAAAATGTATAAATTCATCAGAATAGTATCTATTACTATCGTGTAAGATATAATAATCTTGCTTTAAATAATCCCAATTAAATCCTAAATTTTTTGTTGTTTTTGGAATGAGATCTTCAAGATATCCATTTTTATCAAATACAGGAAATACTACTGCATTCCCGTTTATGAGTAAGTTTTTAACAATAAAATAAATCCATGCTTTTTTTGTCATAAACTTACATGGATTTATATCAATTTTTTTTGATAATTCATTTTTTAATCTAATATCACCTTTTTCTGTATTCTTCATTAAATAAATAGTCATATTTGATACTAAATCAGCTATTATATCAATACATGTTTTAAATTCTGCCGTTTCTGATATAGTAGTATAACCTGATATAAAATCATAAATGCCTCTTTCATTCAAAACAAACCCATATCGTGCCTTAGATTCTTGTTTTTCTTCAACTTTTTCTCTTTTAAAGAAATTCTTTATTCCCATTATTTCTCACCTCCTTTTATTTTGACTTTAACCATTCTTCTGTTTCGTGCTTTTTGTCTTCATCTTCAATCATTCTCATACATGCAAAAACAGATGCATCAAATAAGTCTATTTTTTGAGTTGGGTCTGTTTTTTCATATTGTATTGCATCATCTACTTTTTCAACTGCTTTTACATTAGATACACAATATTCGTAAGCAGTAGAATGTAAATAATAGAACTCTTTATTCTTAACTTTCATTTCTATTCTTCTAAATCCTTGTGATTTTTTAAAATAATTTTGAGGTTCATCAATCATTTTGAATTTTTTCTTCTTCATTTTAGAAAAAAATTCATTTGCAAATTTTCTGTCAAATCCAACTTGACGAATTTTGAAGCCTTTTTCTCTCATCATACAAAACCAATTCACAATATCATCATATAAAACTGTTTCTGTATCACTCATCGTTAAGTTTCCGTCCTCTTCCCAACCAAATAATGGAATTGAGTTTTCCTCTGCAACTATATGTGCTCTAGATTTAGGAAAGAATGCATGAGTTATACAAATATCAACACCTTTATAATTTCCGTACAGAGCTGAAGCAGTAAGGTCGTGTAATTTTGAAAGGTCAGCACCTCCATACCAATTTATTTTTAACTTCGCGAGTTCTTCTAATGTCCAATTGTATTTTTCATCAGACTCGTAAAATTCTGTTAAGTCAAAGTATGCTTTTATGCTATTTGTAAAAATGTTAAGTGATTTTGCGAGAAAATCTTTTCTTTGTTGAGGGTCATTTCTAGCTTGGTAAGCGTCATTTTTTAAACTTTCAAGACTTATCGTATAACCCACCGACGGATTCGCTTTTATGATTTCTCTTTCATCATCATATTTATTTTTATCATCTGCTTTTGCAATAAAAATGAACAACTGTTCATCAACTAGTTGTCCACTTAGTACTTTTTTACAATATTTTAACCTATTCCCACAGAACCAATTTTCATTGTCTCCTGCAGTTGATATTCCTATACAGAGTTTGTTTGCATAAGCTTTCCCTGCCTCCTTGATTACATTGTATTTTTTGGGAGTTTTGTACGCGTGTAATTCATCGCATATTTGTATATTACTATTTAATGAGTCTTGTTTATCTGAATTTCCTGCCAAAGCCTCAATCTTCATAAAACCATCACTGAATTCTCTTTCTATAGTGTGTACGAAAGAATTATCTCTTATTCTGAAGTATTTATCTTCCTTAAGATGTTTTATATTTTCTTTGATGAATGTAAAACTTTCTAATGATTGTTTCAAAACATCCCCAACAATGTATATCTTCGTTCCGGACTTTCTGCTCAGTATTCCTAATGCCCAAGCTAAAGCTCCAATAAATGAAGTCTTTCCGTTTTTTCTCGGAATAAAAATGAATACCTCTTTAAATCTTCTTAAAATTGTATTTTTATGATAGAAACCTAAAATGTTATAGATACAAAATTTTTGCCAAGGAATTAATTTCAAAGGTTTCTTTGCTAATGGAACACCTGTTATAGTTTCTCCTTGAATATTAACTATTGTTCCTTCAATTAATTTTATTACAAATTCTGCCTCTTCAACTTTGAATTCATAATTCTTATTATCTAAATCTTTAAAAAATCTTTGAACCGCTTGTTGTTGTTCTTCGTTTACAATTTTTGAACCACTATTAATACTTTTAATAAACTCAACAACTTCATTATCGTTTATTTTTTGTAAATCACAATTATTGATAATTTCATTCTTTTTTTTCAAAATTAGAGAGTATGGATTCAAGAACACTATTGTTTTGTTGTGGTTCTGTATCAATAACGTTTTTAATTTTCTTCAAGCCAGTAGGAGTAAGTCCTAATTCTCTTAAATAGATTATACTATCATCTCTTAATTTCTCAATTGATAAATAAAATGGATTTTTTACTAAATTCTTGCTACCATTTTTATTCGTGTGAGTTACAACCATCTGATAGCCTGATTTTGCAAAGTTTTCTTTTGCTTTTTCTAAATCAACTAAAATTTGAGCTGTCAATTCAATAATTTCATTAAAAGATTTATCGTAGGTGCCTACAGATTTCATTTTTTTTATTAAATCCTTTTTGACTTTTGAAAATTCCATACTACACCTCCTCTGCTAATTTATTTTTATTGCTTTTTCTCCTGTCAAGTTCTCCCATCTTTTTATTATTACTTCTACATATTTAGGCTCATACTCCATCATGTAACATTCTCTATTTAATTCTTCACAAGCAATTAATGTTGTTCCTGAACCTCCAAACAAATCCAAAACAATTGAGTTCTCATTACTTGAAATTAAAATTTTATTTTTTATGAGTTCTAATGGTTTTATAGTAGGATGAAGATTCCCTCCTGCTGAATTTTTCCCTGATTGAATACTTGATATATAATATTTTTTGTATATGTCAATAGGTTTTAATCCATTATTCCAAATTCTTTTATCTTTATGAAAATACAAAATATATTCTGTATCAGGTAAAAAATTATTATTTACCATTGGAATAACATTGTTTTTATTCCAAGTAAGAATATTAAATTTATATTCTGAAAATAAATTCAAATAATCTTTTATTGAGTCTTTTGATGCAAAGAAATAAAAACTCCCTATATTAAAATCTTTAATATATCTTAAATTTTCTACATCAAAATCTATAATATCTTTTATTCTTTCCTTAACCTTTTGTGTGCTTTTTTTAAAGCAACCTCCACCGGAATATTTTAAATTATATGGTGGGTCTGTTAAAAGTAAATCTATATTTTTGTTATAAATTAATTTTACAACTTCTGCTTTATTATAGCTGTCTCCACACATCAAAGTATGCTTTCCTAACTTAAAAACATCTCCTCTTTGTACTTTTGGTTCGTTTTCATTATTTTCTATGTTCCTAAGTACCTCTTCAAGTTGCTCTTCCGTTTCTTCTAATTCGTTTTCAGGTTCAAAAGGTTCAAACCCAAATTCAGACATGTCAAAATCTATAATTTCTTCAATTTCAAGTTGTAATTTTTCTAAATCGAAACCTGTTGTCATTGTTAAATTATTGTGTGCAAGAATGTAGGCTTTCTTTTGTTGCTCGTTTAAATGAGTCAATCTTATAACATCTACTTCTTGAAATCCTAATTTTTTCAATGCATAAAGTCTTCCATGTCCTTCTATGATAACATTATGTTCATCAACTGCAATCGGGTCATTGTTTCCAAATTCTCTGATAGAATTACAAATTTGTTCAATTTGCTCATCTGTGTGTATTTTTGCATTATTTTCATATTCAATAATGCTATTAATATCAATTTTTTCAAAATTCATATAATATCTCCTTAATTTTATGTAAAAAAATAACAAAAAATTGATAACTTTTTTATATCATTTTTATAAATTTTTTGTTATAAAATATTGTCTTTTTTATATCGTTATATTTTTGCTAATTCTTTTGAAATTTCAAAACTTACAAGCAATTTTAAAAACCCATTTTTTATACCCTTTTAAAAGCTGTATTTTTAGCCGTTCCCCCTTTTCTAAAAAAATGCCTTTGTATATAAAAGGTTATTTACGCCGTTTTTATTGGCTTTATGTTTTTATTTTTTTAGTAGGGGGGATATTCTTTTTTGTAATTCTTTTCCTTTTTTTGTAATTGTATGATTATTTCTATTATGCATTTCATTGTGGCATTTTTCACATAATGAAATAAGGTTATTTGTATTAAGTCTTAATTTCGGATATAATTCATAAGGATAAATATGATGCACTGTTGTTGCCTCTGTTATCTTTCCATATCTCTTACATTCTATGCATACATATTTATCTCTTCTCAATACTTTTAACCTTTTATCTTTCCATTTCTTTGTGTTATAAAAGTTCATTGCTATACCTCTTTTTTTACAACAAAAAAGACACCTTAATAGATGTCTTTCTTTATTTTTATTTAATTATTTACTTTATACATTTAATTCTTTTCTTAGTGCTTTTTGCAAACAATAACTAAAATTTACATTATTATTTACTGCTAATTCATTTAACCAAAATGGTATAGTTAAAGTTTTCTTTACTGATCTATTATCTTCCTTTTTCCTTGCTAAATCTAAATCAACTGTTATATATTGAATAAAATCTTTTTCACCAACAGCTAAATTCTCTAATTCCTTAAAACTTTTTGGGTTAGGAATTTTTATATTATAATCTTCAGCATTTAAAAGCCAAATTTCTAAAACGTCCTTAGCATTACTAATTGCTTCTTCAATACTTCCAGCCTCGCTAATTGCTCCTCTTAAATCTGGAAATGATATAGTGTAAACTCCATCATTAAATTTAAAAAGTGCAATAAAAGTCCTTACTCCCTTATTCATTTTCAAACCTCCTTTTAATTTCGTTTTTAAAATTGTTTTTTAGCAGGGTTATTTTTTTAACCCTGCTTCTTTCAAGATTGCATCTAATGTTCCTTTGTCATAATCTGACCTTGTTGGTTTTGGTATTGTTAAGATTATATCGTCTTTTAACCAACATTCGTGACTTCCTTTACCTCGTTTTGGTATTTGTTTAAAGCCATTCTTTTTTAAAATTTTTATTAGCTCTCTCTTGTTCAATTTTAAAGACTTCCTTTCTTATTTCTTACGCATATTATAACACGTATTTTACTACGTGTCAAGTGTTTTTTTATAAAAAATCACAAAAAAAGAACAATTTTTATCGTTCTCTTCTTGCTATAAATATATGAAAGGAGGTTCTCATGAACACATCTCTGAAATGATACTTTATATTCTTTTCTATGTTATTATTATATCATCTAACACTAACATTTTTGTTGCGATTTTTTTGTAAATTAAATAATCTTTCCGTATCTCTTTTCAAGTAATTTTAATAATATCTTATCTATTTCTCTGCTAATATTAGCCTTATCTTTATATAAGATTTTTTCCATTTTCTCTAATTTACAGTTTTTAAAAAATCTTAATTCTATAATTCTAAATTCGTCATCATTTAAACAAGATAGTTTATTTTTAGTTCTAACATACTCATTTTCAATAATTATTAATTGTTTTGAAAGTCTGTCTTTTTTGGCTAATAAATTTAAAAGCTTTTCTTCTGTTGAATTTGTATCGCTACCTTTTCCGGAATTGTAGGAAGTTGGATTTGCATTTTTAACACTATAAATTTGACTTTCAATATATTCTAAATCTTCATTTATATTTTTTATATTCTCTTCATTAATTGCAAACAATCTAAGTTCCTCTTCAAAGTCTTTTACAAATGCACTTTTTTTCATTTACTTCTCCTTTTTATCACTCTTGTTGATTTCTCTTTTTAATGTTTCAAGTATTGTTAAATTTAAAATAGAAAGTACAATTATCAGTAACACTCCTAAAACAATATTAAATTTTATAGTTTTAAATATAAATATAATATTAAACAATATATAACTTATTATTGCTAATATTGACAATATTTTCTGCATTTTTTCAATAGCTCTATTAGTATTCATTTCTTATCCTCCTAAATTCTAACTATACTTTCAATAAATTCTCTATCCTCTGCATCTTGATATTTTGATAGATAATTCTTTTGTTCATTCTTTCAGCGTGTTTTATTTCTATCTTTGCTCCTTCACTATCTTTAAAATTTTTTAGTACATAAATATAGTCAACCTCTTCAATAATTGATTTACATATTTTTAAATATGAACTATATTCCATACCCGCTGGAAATTGTGCTGGATTAAAAACTCTAAATCCTAGTTCTCTTAAATACATTTCAGCATTTTTGAATTTTTGTCTATAATTATAATCTCCTGTAATTTTTCCTATAATATAAATTACTGTTTCTCTTTTTTTGCTATATTCTTTTACATTCTTTTGATATCTATCCATAACTTTCCCCTTTATTCTTTGATAAGTAGATTTGGTATGTTTATTAAGTTTTCTAAAAATAATATTCCTTTAGATCCACTGAATTTAACTTCAAACTGTTTTATATCCTTTATTCCTATTGTTTTTTTACCTATTATTTTATCTATATTGTTCCATACTTGATACGGAATAAAAAAGTATCTTTCAATCATTCCCTCTGCAAAGCAAATGCAAATTGCAGCAATTGCTCCGAGCTTCTGATTTTTTTGTAATTCATTTTCTTGATTTTCAGATAAAACATTCTTTGATATTCTTTCTTTACTTGTAAACTTGCATTCAAAGACTATCATTTGTCCTCCGTTCAATACCCCTTTGAAATCCGGTTCAGCTTTTTTCAAAAATTGTCCTTGAAATTTTCCTCCTTCAGCTTTCTTTAGCACTCGGAATGGTTCAGGTGTTTTGTGAATGTTTGCAATTCCCGTCTCCCTGTAATGATTACAGGCTCTTTCAATTTGCTGTTCAAAGAAATGCCCTTGAGCATTGTTCTTCAAGCTTTGAAAACTTCTTTTTTCATTAATCATTTTAACAACTCCTATTATAATGTTTTAATTTTTTTAACGTGTAAACATCTAAAAATAATATTATCATCAATTCCTCTTAAAAAATAATATCCTGTTTTGTGATATCTTTCTAAAAAATCATTCGTTCTGCTTAATATTCCACGATAAGTAAAATTATCAATTAATGTAACCTCTACATACTCATCTAAATAGCTTTCAAGTTTAACTCTGTTCATTTTTTATCAACTCTTTATTCTCGTATATATTACCTATGATTTCAAAATTTTTAAAATCTAAATCATCAAAAGTACATTCGTGATTGTCTAATTCTGTTTCTGTAATTCCATATTCATATACAAAATTATCTAATGTAATATAACTTCCTTTTTTCACAACACTTGCTATATTAAATCCATTACAAACTGTTACATCCGTTGTTTCTCCTGCACCATCTACAAATTCATATTCATCAGGGAATTTTACTATATCGCCTATAAATATTTCTTTTCCGTTCTTATCCTTAAAGCCTGTTGATTGCATAATTATATAATTGTTAAAATTTACATTAATTTCTTTATAACAACAATTATTCGTTTCATAGTGTATTATTTCTTTTTTTAATAAATCTATACGTATAATTTCTGACATTACTTTTAAAACTTTATCCCAAGCCCTAAATTTTAAATTATTCATTTTTAAAAAATTCTCCTCCGTTCGCAACATATCTTTTAATTGTTTCATTAGCTAATCTATTTGCTAATGTTTTCATATTGTCAGCAAATTCTCCTAACTCATCATCTGTTAGCTTTACAACATCTATTTGTTGTAATTCTTTAATAAAATCATCTAAGTTCATTATTCTTGCACCTCTTCACTTTCTAACTTAACTAAAAATATTAAACTATATTGTTTAAATAAAAATTTCTTTAACTTTTTTAAAAAATCTTTATCATTACTAAAATTATAGTTTTTACTTGTTATAACCTCGTTTTTTTCTATTATTTTGATACTATTTATGGTTAAATCTTTTATAATCTCTAAATTATCATAAGTTATTTCTTCAGAAAGAAGAACAAGATCTTGAATATTTCTATTTCTTTTAATCGATTTAAATTTAATATCGATAGCTTCTATTTCTTTATCATAAAAATAAAGCTTATTACCCCATCCATTCGAAATACTAGATTTGATTTCAACATCTATAATATAGTCATTATCTTCTTTTATAAAATTTAAAGGTTCATCTGTATTATAATCTGATACTTTTTCACACAAATAACAATTTATATCAAAATCTGCTTTAATTCTCATTTTATATCTCCTTACTTTTTGTTTTTTAAAAAACATACTACTAAAACACCAAGAATATTTCCTAAAATCGCTCCAAATATTAGACATATTATATTTAAAAATAAATTCATTTATTGCACCTCTATTTTTTCAATTGTATAAATACCATATCTTCCGGATATACTTCTTATTCCTTTTGTAATTGAAATACCTTTTTCTTTTAAAAATTTTTTAAGTTTAATAAAGCCAGAAAAATACTTTTCAAAATACTTTTCACCAGCTAATTCACCAGCTATTATTTCAAAATTCTTGTATGTTAGTTTATAAATATATTTCTTCATAATTAAACTCCTTTTTCATTTTCCCATTTATTTTCTCATTTCAAGTTCTTCAAATTTTCTTCTAATGATTTTTTCTTCTAAGTTTCCATTCTTGATTAATTGTTTGATGTACTCATAAAATTCTTTATATAAGTCATCTTTACACAAAAACTTATAAAGTACTTTTCTTTGTGCCTTTTCGATTTCATATGCAACATCAGTCAGGCTTATTCCGTTTTCTTTTAGAATATTTATCTGTTCATCAGTTATCGTTATTACACTTCTAAGTGTTGTTTCATTTTTCTTATTAACTGAATCCATTAATCCTTGTGCAATTTCCTTTCCCACGTAATCTACTATTTTTCTTTGTCTCTTTGCACTTAATTTTGAAATGTCTCTCATTCTTTCCTCCTTAATTTTAAATAAATACTCCAACCTGTGAACTCATTGTACACTACCTCATATCCGTTAGTCATATCTTTTACAGTCCAACCTTCATATTGCTTCTCCCAATATTCTTTTTCAAAGTAGTTCTTACATATTTTTTCAATTTTTCTTCTTGAATATTTGCTATCATTTGTTCTACTATATGGTCTTTCTAAATTTTGACTACAAGTCCACTTTCTTTTCTTTGTCAAATTTCTAGCTAAATATTGACTAATTGCTGTAACTCCTGTTTTTTCATCATACTGTAATCTCCTGCAATTAGCTCTACCAATTATTTTTCCTTTTTTCTCTCCTTTCCTTTTTCTTTTTCTCCATAGATCTTCAACCACGTCTCTATCTATCCCCCCATTTATGAGTAGATGATGATGTGGTCTTACACTTTCAACTCCTTCCTCTTCATCTTCTTTCGTTGTGTATGATGTAACAAGTATGTATTTTAAGTCTTCAAGTCCCTCTGCACGTCTTTTTCTCTTTAGTCTTCTTAAATAATTAGCAATGTTCTTCTCCATTTCTTCTATGCTTCTAGGGAAGTTTTCATCATTATATGTTAAATGCAAAACATAGTCTCCCTCACTGAAATTTGTCTCTGCTAATTGAACAAATTTTCTTTTTGCATTTTTATCATTCAGATTTTTTTGAACTTGAATACTTTCTTTAGTTTTCTTTGACCTTTTTCCTCTTTGCTTTCTAAATTCTGTGTAAGGATAAATATCAACTTCCATATATCTATCCCCACAATAGATTTTTTTCTCTCTAATAAAACTTCTCATCATACCACACCATTTTTTCCTTTTTTCTTTTTATTTTTTGATTTTCTTTTATTCAACATAATAAACTCCATGCATATTCTAGTAACTCATAACAGTATACCATAAATTCCTATTTGAACTATATAAAAAGGGATTAATAAAATACTAAGATTTTGGACTCTACTACCAAATTTTTCGTGCAGCAAATCCAATAACGTGCTATGCTATCATTGAATACAACTAAGGAGATTTCTATGAAAACCCAGAGCAATTGGAATAAAAGAAAATACTACAGCCTTAGTATTTTTATCCCATTATTCCTCCTTCTTTTTATATTTATTCTTTTTTCAATAACCCCATTTGGAAATCGCACTTGGCTAACCGTCGATTTGGGGCAACAATACGTCGATTTCTTTGCTTATTATCAGGATACTCTATTGCATCATCCTGAACAGTTCTTTTATAGCTTTTCCAAATCCATCGGTGGAGAGATGGTAAGCTTATGGTCTTATTATTTATTAAGTCCCTTTAACTTGATTTTTCTTATAATTCCAAAATCACATATTACAATAGGAGTCTCACTTCTGATTCTCTTAAAACTCATTTTTTGTACGGTCAGCTTTGCCTATTTTTTGGATAAGAAATTTGGAAAAAGAGATTTGAACGCACTTCTATTTGCACTTTCTTATGGGTTTATGAGTTATCTATCGGTTAATCAACTCAATATCATGTGGCTAGATGCCTTGATTGGTCTTCCAGTCATTTTATTAGGGGTCGACTCGCTCATTAACAATGAAAATCCGATTCGGTATATTCTTCCATTGGCAATCACCTTTTTAGCTAATTATTATACAGGATATATGATTTGCCTATTTTTAGTGTTTTATTTTCCTTATGCCTACTTGCTTGAAAAAGGAAGCTTTCAATGGAAGGATTTTCTTAAAACCGGAGCTCGTTTTGCTTTATACAGTATATTAGCAATTGGGCTCATTATGATTGTTCTACTTTCAAGTGCTTATAGTTTACTTGGAAGTAAAGGAGCAGCAAAGCAAAGTCTCTGGTCTCTGAAATCTGAATACAATCCTTTGTTGATGCTATCGAAATTATTTATCGGTAGTTTTGACTTTCAGCAAATGCCTAAAGGATACCCAAATATTTTTGTTGGTAGCTTGGCACTCTTTTCCTTTTTTACCTATTTTACTCATAAGAAAATTAGACTCGCTGAAAAAATCATCGCCTTACTCATTACTCTCTTCTTTTTAGTGAGTTTTAATATCGATTTTTTAGATCGAATTTGGCATGCTGGTCAACTTCCGAAT
>ERZ773263.338-NODE-338-length-33973-cov-12.017100_pt1 | contig 33973 bp, 30 predicted proteins | sample MGYA00511076_ERZ773263 | MGnify/ENA primary metagenome ERZ773263 (study PRJEB29015, sample SAMEA2738155) | human oral metagenome | biome: human oral; feature: human-associated habitat; material: saliva | place: China | collected 2195 ... | reverse complement strand
GCCGCCAGGTCAGTGAGCTCCGCGAGGAGCTCACTGAGTCGGATAACTGCTTCTCTCTCCTGAGCCGCCTGGCTCAAGAGCGAGAAGAGGATCTCTCTTGGATTGAGAGGCAGGCGCGCCTGTCTCTCGCCGATAGTCGCAAGATTATCGACAATTACAGGATTTTCCTGAAAGGAGGAGAGGAGGCGTCTCCTCTCCTACGCTCCCTCTTTTCTGAGGCTTTGAAAGAATGGTCGAATATTAATGACGGTCTCGAAACCGTCATTAACAACGTTGGCCAGGAGCTGGTCGGCGAGCAGACGCAGCTCGCCGACCTGTACGACACCGAGGAGGTGAACACCACCGACACTGCCACCGCCGAGGAGTGACCCTCCTCGGCAGAAAAGGGCTTTTTTAAGCCCGTCAGAAAATAGCCCGCCAGAGCTCTAAGCCTCGGCGCAAGGCCTTTCTGGCGGGCTATTTTCTTTGGTTTATTATCCTCAGCAGCCAGCACTAATTTGGTATTTTTAGCAAATCGGTTTACTATTATATAAGTATGAAGAATCTGGTTATCGTCGAGTCGCCAGCCAAAGCCAAAACTATCGAGAAATATCTCGGCAATGATTTTCATGTTTTGTCAAGCGTGGGGCATATTCGCGCTATCGCCAAAAAAACCAAAGACGGCACGCCGCCAATTGATATCCAGCACGGCTTCAAAACGACTTACGAAATCGACCCGGAAAAGAAAAAAGTAATCGCTGAATTAAAGAAAGCCGTCAAATCAGTCGGCGCAGCCAACGTCTGGCTAGCCACCGATGAAGACCGCGAGGGCGAGGCCATTGCTTGGCATCTGTGCGAGGTCCTAAAGCTTGACCCCAAAACCACCAAGCGTATTACTTTTCACGAAATTACCAAATCGGCTATCGAGGAGGCGATCAAGCATCCGCGCACCGTCGATATGAAATTAGTCGAAGCTCAGCAAGCCCGGCAGATTCTCGACCGAATTGTCGGCTTCGAACTTAGCCCGGTCGTCTGGCAAAAAGTCCCCGGCGGCAAGTCAGCTGGCCGCGTCCAGAGTCCAGCTGTACGACTGCTAGTCGAGCGCGAGCACGAAATTGACGCTTTTGCTGGCAGTTCGCAGTTCAAGGTCGCCGCCATTTTCGCCGCTGGCAAACAAGAGCTAAAAGCCGAGCTAAAGCAGCGCTTCGACAGCGAGGACGCAGCCCGAGCTTTTCTCGAATCGCTAGCTGGCGCCACTTTCACCGTTACCGATATCAGTACCAGCCCGTCAAGCCGCAATCCGGCCGCACCGTTCACGACCAGTACTCTGCAACAAGAGGCCAACAGTAAGCTAGGCATGGGCTCGCGCGCTACCATGGCCAGCGCCCAAAAACTATATCAAGAGGGCCGCATTACTTACATGCGTACCGACAGCGTCAACTTGTCAAGCCAGGCCATCGCTGCTAGCGCCGATTACATCAAACGCTTATACGGCATTGAATACTCGCATGTCCGCAAGTTCAAAACTAAATCTGCTGGCGCCCAAGAAGCCCACGAAGCAATTCGCCCGACTGATATTACCCGCGAATCAGTCAGCGGCAGCGACTATGACCAGCGCCTCTACGACCTCATCCGCCGCCGCACGCTAGCCAGCCAAATGGCACCAGCCAAGCTAGAGAACACGACAATTACAATTAGTATTAACGACGGGGAAAAGCAAAATAACTCAAGCAAGACTAACGACAAGCTCGTCTTTGAGGCCAAAGGTCAAGTCGTCCTGTTCGACGGTTTCCTGCGCGTCTATGGCGGCGGTAAAGATGACACAATTTTGCCAACTGTCAAATCTGGCGACCAGCTCCAGCGCCACAGCGTCGAAGCCCGCCAAGTTTTCGCCCGGCCGCCAGCCCGTTATACCGAAGGTACGCTAGTCAAAAAGCTTGAAGAGCTCGGTATCGGCCGGCCAAGCACCTACGCTACTATCATGAATACCATTCAAACCCGCGGCTACGCCGAAAAAGGCGATTCCGAGGGCGTACCGCGCGATGTTATCTTATTGCAACTTATCGACAATAAGATCGAGCGCGAGATTATCCAAGAAAAGACCGGCTCTAACAAAGGCAAGCTCGTGCCAACACCGGCCGGCGAGCTAATTAGCGGCTTTTTAACCGACCATTTCGACCGCGTCGTTGATTATGGCTTTACAGCCGACGTCGAGAAAGACTTCGACGATATTGCCGGTGACCGCTTGGCGCGCAACACCATGCTCGAGAAATTCTACGCGCCATTCCACGCGCTGATTGAGCAATCTGGCAATATTGACCGCCGAACTGTCGGCGCCAACAGGGAAGTTGGTATTGATCCGAAATCTGGCAAACCAATTATTGCTCGCTTCGGCCGCTTCGGACCAATGCTGCAACTCGGCTCCAGCGACGATAAAGCCGACAAACCGCAATTCGCACCGCTGCCTAAGGGCGCCAAGATTGAAACCGTCACCCTAGAACAAGCTTTGCGTGCTTTCGAGCTACCGCGCTTAGTCGGTCAAACCGAGGACGGGCAAGATATCAAGGCTAACGTCGGCCGCTTCGGGCCATATATTCAAATCGGTAAACTCTACGTCAGCCTGAAAGATATCGACCCGCGCGAAGTCACCCAAGAGCAAGCGCGTGAACTATACGCCGCCAAACTCAAAGCCGAAGCCGAGAAAAATATCGCTGACTTTGGCGACGGCATCAAGGTACTCAACGGCCGCTTCGGTCCATACGTTACCGACGGCAGCAAAAACGCCAAAATCCCCAAAGACACCGACCCCAAAACCATCACTCGCGACCAAGCAGTGGAATTGCTCGCTAACGCCCCGCAAAAAAGGTCGGCGCGGCGCCAAATACGGCGAAAGAAGTAAGCATGACAATCAAGCTCCAACAAGTCCGACGTGTCCGCCGCTGGATGATGATTTTGCTGCTCGTAGTAATGATTATCGTTGTCTTCTCGCTAAATGTTCACAGGTCGTACCGCACCGATAATCATCCACGTCTGGGCAATGTCGCTAATGTCGACTCTGATATCCCGTATTGCGCCGGCCAAGACAAGCAGAAGTTTGATTTGTACACGCCGATCAACAGCCTACTCAATACTCATACGACACCGTACCCGCTAGTTATTTATATCCACGGCGGTGGCTGGCATAAGGGTGATAAGCGCAATTCGCTGCTTGACTATTACGGTTCTAGTTTGACAGCGGCTGGTTTTGCGGTCGCCTCGGTCAACTACCGCCTAGCGCCCAAATACCACTATCCAACACAAAATAACGACGTTGCCTGCGCTATCGATACCATCGCCAAACTCGCCAGCTCTTATGACATCGACACCAACAATGTAATTCTTTTTGGCGACAGCGCTGGCGGGCTCTTGGCTAGCGATTATATTCTGACTCACCAAGACAGCCCGATTACTGTCCGCGGCGTAATCAGCTTTTATGGCACCACCGACCTGGTCAACCAATTACAGCGCACCAAGCGCAACCCAAATGCTTACAAATTCCTCGGCACCCGCAATGTCGATACTGCCCGCGTTGCCAGCCCGCTGTACCAACCGATTACCAAAACGCCACCGCCGTTTTTATTTTTCCACGGCACCAAAGACAGTATTGTGTCGATTGAGCAGGCTTACAAGTTCTACCAGCGTATCTTGGCCTACCAGCCGAGCAGCCGCTTTATTCGCGTTGCCAATGCCGGCCACGGCTTCGACGACAGTGGACGCAGCACCAAACCGACCAGCGATGAAATTCGCCGCACACTTACGCTGTTTGCCCTCAAGCATATCAACAGCGACCAGTCAGAAACTCAGGCGCAAACCACGCCAGAAAAAGTCCAGATATTATTAGACAATGATTAAGCTGTTTAATCAGCTAATTATTCATTGGTGTTTTGAATAAGCTTTGCTCAATAAACAATTATATTTTGTGATAAACTGTTAAATTAACCAGCATCGGTACAGCTTTAACACCTTAAACTTTGACAAAAATAAGTATTATTGTTAGCCTAGACATTATTCTTTATTAAAAAAAGTAGCAAAAAAGTATTTACCATAAGCGTCTATATTGTGATACAATATAACTAGTTAGTATTTGATTTGACAATCTAACTACTATGTATTATAATCAGATACGAAATTACGATATCAAACTAAAATCACTCTCGAGGGGCGGGGAGTGGAGATAAAAGGATAAGGATCGCATGACCGAAACTACCGGTACACCTGCTGTGGAGACTATCAAGACAGCAATTGAGGATATTCTTAAGACTATAGACCAAGAACGCGAACGCGAAATCATCACGCGCCGTTTCGGCCTATATGAACGCCGGGAAACGCTTGAGCAAATCGGCGAGCTGCTCGGCATCACTCGCGAACGTGTCCGCCAACTCGAAAAAGCCATCTTAGCCCGCCTCAAAACCGCTGCCGCCGACGGCAAAATCCCCGCCATTAGCGACGCCGAGCGCCTAATTATCCGCGACCTTTCCGAAAACGGCCGCGTTGGCCGCGTCCAAGACGTCGCCAACCGCCTCTCGAAAGACAAAGCTTCCAATAATACCCGAGCTCACGTTGCCTTTATCGGCGAGCTATCGCCGCGCTTCGTTATAATCAACGAAACCGACAATTACCACCAGGGCATCAGTATCGCCGAAAACGGTAATGAGAAGAAAATCCGCGGCGACATCGATAGCATTGTGAAAACCATCAAAAACCACGGCCAGCCAATCGACATCGAGAGCTTGCACGGCATGTTGACTTTCGAAAGTCCGTCCCAAATCCGCGGCCTAGCCAGCTTATCCAAAAAACTAGCCAATCTCAAAGACGTTTGGGGTCTGGCCAAGTGGCCGACCGTCAATCCTAAAAACATCCGCGACAAAATCTACGTTATTTTGGCAGGCAATGGCAAGCCGATGCACTTTTCCGACATTTCTAAAGCCATCAAAGAAAGCGACTTCAAGCGCAGAAACGTTACCACTCAAGCTATCCACAACGAACTTATCAAAGACAAACGCTTCGTCCTAATCGGCCGCGGCATTTACGCCCTTGACAGCTGGGGCTACAGCAAAGGCACAGTTTCAGATATTATTGCCGACATTTTGCGCAAGGCAGGCGAGCCGCTTCACCGCGACGAAATTGTCAGGCGCGTACTCAAGAGCCGCCAAGTCAAAGAGACAACCATTCTACTCAATCTGCAGAGCAAATCGATGTTCAAGCGCGTCGCCAAAGCGACTTACACCATCGCCGAACCACAGCAATAATCTATCTGCGGATTCCGCTTAATCTTGCAAAAATAACAGAGGTATGATATAATGAAAGTATAGCTATGTCATTTATCACTTCTGTTATTGCTCTATTGTTGCAATGGTATGTCTGGGGGCCGTTGGTTATTGTGCTGTTATATCTAACTTGGCGCAATTATCGCAGTATTGATGTAATAAAGAACGTTGAGAGCGTCTTGTTAACCCTCGAGATTCCAAAAACCAACGATAAGTCTGAGCTGGCCGCCGAGCAAATGTTCGCTAGCCTCCATGGTATTTTGCGCGATGCCCGCGAGCTGAAAGCTAACAATGGCTATCAGGAGCACCTAAGCTTCGAGATTGCCTCGGTGGGCGGGCGGATTCAATTCTACGTTTGGACGCCGAAATCGCTGCAAAGCTTCGTCGAAGGCCAGATTTACGCCCAATACCCGCAAGTACAAATCCATAAGGCCGAAGAAGATTATGTCGCTCACGAACGCCACCACAGCGTAGTCTATACTTCAGAAGTTACCTTAACCGACAAGGAATTTTTACCGATCAAAACCTTTCAGAGTTTTGAAGTTGACCCACTAGCTGGTATCACTGGCACGCTCGCCAAGCTCGAAGATACCGACGAAGAAATTTGGATACAAATGCTAGTGCGCCCGGTCGCCGACAGCTGGCACAAAGAAGCCGACGCTTGGATTCAATCGGTCAAAGCAGGCGGCTTCAACCTATTCGGCACCGACGGCATAGGCAAGTGGATTGCCGGCCTATTTTCTGCCCTGTGGCAACCGCCTGAACAAGCAGGTGCTAGCGGCGGTCCAGAATTATCAGAACGCGACAAGACTCGCATATCTGAAGCTGAAAAAAAGGCGACCAAACTTGGCTATCAGGTCAAAGTCCGCGTCGCTTACCTAGGTGAGCGCACTAGCGACGCCAAATTACGTATGCAAGGCATCATCGGTACCTTCAAGCAGTTTAATTCAACTAACCTCAACGGCTTCAAGATGTCGAACGATAGCTTCGCCAAAGAGGCGCTCGCCAAATACAAGACCCGCCTCTTTGCTGACCGCGGTTATCTTATGAATATCGAGGAAGTCGCCAGCGTTTATCATTTACCGCACACTAATGTCGAAACGCCAAACATTGTCTGGGCTAGCACCAAAACCGCCGAGCCGCCGCCGAAGCTGCCAGTCCTAACTGGCGACCCAGCACATGATGAGAATATCTCGGCCTTTGGCATGACTAATTTTCGCGGTATCAACCATCAATTCGGTATGCTGCGCTACGACCGCTCGCGCCATGTTTACATCATCGGCCAGACGGGAGCAGGGAAGAGCGGTTTGCTGGAGTTATTTGCCCTCAGCGATATTTTCCACGGGCAAGGCTATGCTATTATCGACCCACATGGCGACTTTGCTATCAATAATATGCGCTTTATACCAGGCTCGCGGCTGCAAGACGTCGTCTACTTCAATCCAGCCGACACTCAGTATCCGCTAGGCTTCAATCCACTAGAGGTCACCAATCCGTCGCAAAAAACTAATATCTCATCAGAAGTTATTGGCGTGCTGAAACGCATGTTCGGCGACTCTTGGGGGCCGCGCCTCGAGTACATTTTGCGTTACACCATCCTAGCACTACTAGACCGGCCCGAGACCACCATGCTAGACATTACTCGCATGCTCACTGACAAAAAGTTTCGCAAAGACACACTCAGTTACTGTAAAGACACCGTGGTACTGCAATTTTGGAATGTCGAGTTTGCTAGCTGGACCGACAAGTTCCAGGCTGAAGCCATCGCGCCAGTCCTCAATAAAGTCGGTGCCTTCACCGCTAATCCAGTCATCCGCAACATTATTGGTCAGCCGAAATCGACTTTTAACATCCGACAGATTATGGATGAAGGCAAGATTCTTGTCGTCAATTTGAGCAAGGGTCTAATCGGCGAGGATAACGCCGGTATTCTCGGCTCGTTTCTGGTCACCAAAATTCAGCTCGCCGCCATGAGCCGCTCCGATATCCCTGATATCAAGGACCGCCGGCCGTTTTACCTGTACGTCGACGAGTTTCAGAACTTTGCCACTGACTCATTCGCTACAATTCTATCCGAGGCGCGCAAATACGGCCTCAACCTGACCGTCGCCAACCAGTACATTAGCCAGATGGAAGAAACCGTCCGCGATGCTGTTTTCGGCAACGTCGGTACCGTAATTAGCTTCCGTGTTTCTGCCGACGACAGTCCGATTCTCGCCAAACAATTTGAACCACAGTTCGAGCCAAATGACCTACTACAGATGCACAATCGTAACTTCATCATCAACATGGTTATCAACGGCGAGAAGGCTCCAGCCTTTAGCGCCAAAACGCTCAATCTGCCAGCCGCGCAAGACGACAACACCGGCCGGATCATCCAATGGACGCGCGATAATTATAGCCGCAACCGCAGCGATATTGAAGCCGATATCGCCAACCGAATCCTACCGCCAGAAAACCTAGTCGTCAAAAAACCTGGTCCTGCCTATACGCCGCCAAAAACACCCGAACAGCGAGCCGCCGATCGCGCCGCGCGCCAAGCCGCTAAGCAGCCGCAAGACCAGACCCAACCAATTGCCAAACAACCATCGGTCAAACTTGACAAAGGAGCTGTTGGTTTGCTACAAATAGACCACGGTCAAAATAATAAAGACACTTCAGAGACCGCAAATGATAACAGCACCGCAAAATCAAACGCGACAGCTAAGCCTACCGCTAGCGGAGAAACAGCAGATACCGCTAGCGGCGACAAGCCAAAACGCAAACGTACTCGCAGCCGCCGGCGCAAAACTCCAGCGGCAACTACTTCCAATTCGTAATCAACTATTGCTATGCCTCTACCGTTAAAAATAGCCACCACGCTGCATGCTCATGGCGCTCAATTTGGCGAGATTATTGATCTATTATGCAAACCCAGCATCTGCGGGCCAATTTCAGACATACTAGGCCGAGATGCTTTCATGGAAGCATCTACCGACCTAACGCAGCGTTTATACTTGGGTGAGTGCGCCGCTGCACTGGCCAGATACATCGATGAAAGCAGCAATACCATCAAACCAGTTGGCACAATTATCTATAGCCAGGACTCAAACGATCCTAAAATAGCAAATTTGGAACTAATCGTCGTACGAGAAAAATATCGACTCCGGCAAGTAGGCATGCAGCTGATGAAAATAGTCGAGGAAGAAGCGAGATTATTCGGCGCAATCCAACTACAAACACAAGCACCCCAGAAAATGCCAGGCTTACAGAGCTTCTTAGCAGCAAATGGATTCTATTACATTCGCATGAAAGAGAGCGAGAGCGGGGTTTTGTTTTTGCGGTATAAAAAAGATTTGAAATAAAAAGATAAAGATAAACGATGAGACGCAAACAGTCGACCCGTACTTCTACCTTCGCTTATCCGAATCTATCATGTTCCAAACCAGCGACCCCACTTATATGTATTTGATTCAGCAATCAACAGGCTTAGAACAAATATAGAACATTTTAATGATTCGCTCAAAAGGCTCAAATGCAAAAGGTTTGAATTTTTGTAGATATAAGTCGTTACGATAAATATATACATAGTAAAATCTAATAAAATAATCTTGAGAAAGACTAACATGAAGACGACAAAATACAGACAAATACGCACACAAAGACAAAATATCGTACATACACAAAAGGCGGGGTAAACATAAAATAACTAAAAGTTGTGAGGCAATAAATCTTTGGAATCGACCAAACAGTAACAAAAGGGACGCAATTTCATTCATGTTTTACACATAGACTTAACGTCGCACAATGTCCGTTTTACGTCTTATAATCTATGTTGGCGGGATGATTAATCATACGTTAGCGAATAACGGTTTTACTTTGATATAAGCCGCAAGCTTATTAATCTTGGTCTAAAATGGGGAGCTTTAGTCGCGCTACTAGAGTTATCTTTTACTTTTAAAATACTACCAACCAGCAGTTCTATAGATATAAGTCCATACACTCGAAAACAAACTCGAAATTTGAATTGTAGTAATTAGCACATGTTTATAGACTTAAGTTATCCACAGAAAAAATCTCAGCGCTACGAGAATAAATTTGCATTTTTTCAAAAATATTGTCCCCTACTACTTTTCCCGCCTCGCCTGCTTTATTTGACTTTTTGCATTTTCAATATTTTAATATAGTTTTTCACCTAGCCTATTTAGCTGTTTAATGGAACAAAAGTAGAACATAGCCCACCAGTGCAGGGGCAGACTTCTATCTAAAGCCTCTTTCTCATTTATAAAAAGCACGCCTACTCACCCGCACATCAATATACTCTGCAGCTATTCCTCTGTTCGTTAAATAGCGGATGGCACGCACCGCGTCTTCGACTTGGCCAGCCGCTGGGCGGTCAACTGTCATTTTAATCGAGTACCCCACCCCGTCGAGGCTGACTAGCACCTGGCGAGTAGTACTAGCTGGCAGAATCATTTTATTAACAGTAAAATTGTTTTCTTTGAAATATCCCACGACCTTGCCGATAAACTGCAGGAAACGGCCGCTAATTACTGAATTGCCAACGCTTGCACGAATTCCAGTTTGATCCTCGACGGCGATAACTGACGTGCCGAGGATATTACGTTCAAATACTACACCTGTGCTATCAACATAAGCTTTCATGTTACCAGACTGCCAATAAACCACTGGCGAGCGCAAATTAACCGAAAAATCGGCCGACCAGAGGGCACCTTTAGCTGGCGGCGACACGCTAGACACCTCTGGGTATCTACTTTGAATGGCTCGGCTAAGATTATTAGCATTGATATTTACAGCCAACCGCTCGAGCGGATTAGCAGAGAGGTAATCTTGGATTGCTGCTGCATAATCGCGGACGGCAGCTTGTACTTCTGGATCGTTACTAGTGCCGACAATTTGCACTTTCGGCTCGACAATAATCTGAGTAAGCAGCCACCCCAAACTAGCAATTAGCACTAATGCGCTAATCAACGCTAAGCGGATAGAGCGGCGTTTGCGCTTCAGATTATGCGCCTGTACGCGCGGCGATTGCAAGCTAGCCGATTGCTCATTAGGACTAGGCACCGAGGAAATGAGGCTACCAGTCAAGGTACGATTACGCCGAAATAGTGTTCCCGCACTAGGCGAGTTATCATCAACCACAGCACGGCGCCGCACAGGCTGTGCGGCGCGGCGTGATTTAGATTTTTTCGATCTCATACCAAACATGCTTGTGGTATTAATTATATCATTTTGCAGCACTATCAGGGTTTGTTCGGCGGCTATTAGCAGCATCTAGAATCATATCAGCCATATCTTTAGCAGCACCAGGGTGCGCAAACGACAGAAAAGCCTGCCCCATTCGCCGTGCTTCTGCGGGATCATCAATAAGGTTTTTTATCTCATCGACGAGCAACTGTGGCGTTTTTTCCATTTGCATTTCGTCGATGACTTTGACAGCGCCTTTATCTTCGTACACCTTGGCATTTTTAATTTGATGACCGCCGGTCAAAAAGCCGTTGGGCACCAAGATTGTCGGCTTGGCCAGCGCTGCCAACTCGAGAATTGTAGTCGCGCCAGCTCGTGCTACCACAACATCAGCCGCACCAAGCATATCAATCATACCGTCGCTAACGAAATCGTAAACTTTAACTTGATCTGTATCCTCTGGCAATCGCCGCCGAATCTCGGCATATTGGCCAGTACCAGTTATTAAAATTACGCTAGTGAACTGTGTAAGTTCGCTAATAGTATCTGCCACAGCATTATTCAACCGTTCCGCACCCAAACCGCCGCCAGTAACCAGCACTAACGGTCTGTTACTTGGAAATCCTAGTTTTTCCTTAACCACGCGGCGCTGCTGCTCGCTATACGGCTTGAATCCTTCACGGATCGGTACGCCAACGTAACGACTAATCGCCTTGGGGTACGGATAATACTCTAGCGGAGCGCCAGTGCCAATGCGATCAGCCCAACGTGCCAATACGCGATTAGTTAACCCTGGATGAGCGTCTGAGTCGTGAATTACTAGCGGAATACGCAGCACATGCGCCGCCAAGCCGACCGGCATGCAAACGTAGCCTCCTTTCGTAAATATCACATCTGGACGCCAGGCAATCAGCTTCACTAAGCTCTGAACAAAACCCACGCATACCTTGAGCGCATCAACAAAATTTGGCCACACAATCGTCCGTAAGCGTAACAGCTGACGCACAACGCTAAGATTATGATAGCGGCGTAATTTACCGCTAGCAATGACATCTACGCGCACCGAGTTATCAAAGCTAGCCATAACGTTGCGCGCTTGCTTGCTAAATTTGCGGTCAACCCAAAACCGCAATTCCGCATCTGGCTGCTGTTTTTTAACTTCTCGCAACACGGCGACAACTGGAGTAACGTGACCCCCCGAGCCGCCGCCTACGGCTAATATCCGCATCTTGGCCTCCTATATCTATTGGTTTATGTGCAGTATATCGCGATAACTGGAAAACAATCCCCAAAGCCGCGCCCGAAAACAGCATACTACTGCCGCCAGCACTCAAGAACGGCAGCGTTATACCTGTTAACGGCGCTAGGTGAATCATTGATGCGATATTCATGAAGAAGTGCGCAAATAACCAGCCAAAAATACCCGCCACTACCAATCGCCTGGTCATATCTGGCGAGTATTCAGCAACTCGCAAAACCCGCAGCAACAAAGCTGCAAACAACACTACTACCAATACCGTCCCGGCAAAACCAAAAATCTCGCCAATTACAGCAAAAATCGAATCGTTAATTGCCTCTGGTAAGTAGCCTGTCGATTGAATACTCTTGCCGATACCGCGGCCAGTTAACCCGCCTGTCCCCAACGCAATCATTGCGTTTTTGATATGATAATCGTTATCGTCTTGCGAGGCTGATTTACTCGCTCCGAAAAACGTCGTAATCCGTTCCAACCGGTGCGGCGCCGTTACTGCCGTGAGTCCCAAAAACAGCACGCCCACTAATGCAATTTGCATCAGAGTTTTCATTCTTATCGTACTCACCATAAATATCGACGCCGCAGCTGCTGCTATCGCCACTCCCGAGCCCATGTCTTTTTGCAACACTACGACAATAAATAACAAAAAGCCGACCAGTGCAGCTGCTGGGTAGACTGTTTCTTTCAAGTCGTTTATCTTACCCTCTTGGTAGCGTTTACCTAAAAACACCGCCATATACAAAGTCATTGCTAATTTTAGCAGCTCGGACGGCTGAAAATTGACTGGTCCCAAGTGAAACCAGCGATAAGCGCCTAGCGTGTTCTGCGCTATTGCATCAATATGCAGAATATTTCCAATCAAAAAAAGCAAAAACGATAAGCCAATTCCGATCATCATTAACTGAAAAATATACTTCTTGAGATAATCAAACGGTACTAATATCAACAGTGCAAAACCACTAACTGCCAGGCTAATACCCATAAGCTGTTTGAAAAAGAAATACGTGCTAGAATAATCGCTGCCATAAGCACTATTCTGCAAATTAGCATACTGCGGCCCGACCGAATAAACAATTATCATTCCTACCAGCATTAACAACGCCGCACATAACATCAACCAATAATCAGGCCGGTGTTTACGCTGGATTTTACCATCAGTAAACTGTGCGTACGTGTTGCGATGCCGAGCGCCAATCACGGAGCGATGTGCCCCCCGGTCATCGCCATTGCTATACCCACGAAAGCCGCCACGCCAGCAATCACCCAAAAACGCATCGTCACTTTAGCCTCTGGCCAGCCTGACGCCTCTAAGTGATGATGAATCGGCGCCGACAGGAATATCTTGCGATGGAATAATTTCTTGCTGGTCATCTGCAACAAGCTCGACCCAGCCTCGACCACGAACAATATGCCGATAATCGGCAGCAAAAACAGCGTGTTGGTCATCATCGCTACCACACCCAAGCTCGTCCCAAAAGCAAAGCTGCCAACGTCGCCCATAAAGAACCGTGCTGGAAAGATGTTGAACCACAAATAACTCAGCAACGCGCCGACCACCGTGAAGCAGAACGCCGCTAACTTCAAATGGCCTTGCAATAGCGCAATCACACCAAATGCTGAAAACGACATTACCAGCAAACCGCCTGCCAAGCCGTCCAGGCCGTCGCTTATATTGACCGCGTTACCCGTCGCTACCACCGCAAACACAAACAATCCGACAATCCACGCGCCCATTTGCCAATCGCCAACGTATGGGATATGCACCGACGAGTAGCCGAGCTTACAGAAGAAAAACCAGCCCAGCACCAGCCCGACGCCGATAATCATGGCAAATTTCACCCAGCTGCGCAAGCCAGCATCCTTGCGATTAGAGCCAAAAACATTCAAAATATCATCAATCAAACCAATCGCCGCGCCGCCAACCAACGCCGCCAATGGCAGCCAAGTTTGCGCTCGATCCAGATTAAAGGCCAGCGTCACCGCCATAATCGCCACTACGGCAATTATTCCCGCCATGGTCGGAATATGCCGCTCGATTTTCTTCTTATGTAATAAGTTAAAAATCTTGAGTTTTTCGCCAGTTACCGCTGCTGTACGCTGTGTTTTCCAGAATTTATATTTGTAAGCAAAATATGTATATACTGGCGTTAGCAGCATCGCCAGTAGAAACGCCATCAAGCTCATTAGAAAAACCGAGTTCAATTCGTTTCCAAAAGTTACAATCGACATATTACCATTATACTCCCTACCCTACTCTCTCGGGGCTAATTTTAAGTATTTTATCATCCAGTTGGATATCTCGTTGAAAATAGGCTTAGCGTCCGAGCCGCCGCCCATACCGCGGCCGTCTGCCGCTATCTCTACCATGATAACGTAACGCGGGATTTTACCATATTCGCCGCCAAAACCCAGATAGGTACCAATCGTCTCGTTATCATCATACTTACCGTTAACAATCACCTGCGAAGTACCGGTCTTGCCGCCAACTAGCCAGCGCTCCGAGTCGTCATGCGGTTTATATGTCGCATAATGAGCCTGATGCACCATTTCGCGCACTGTCTGCGACGAAGCTTCGCTGATAGCACGAGCGCTAGTCTTTGCCGCCGTAGCCGCGAACTTGCCGCCATCACCCATCGTACCGTTAATAATCGTTGGCGCGTGATATACGCCGCCATTAACTACCGAACAAAAACCGCTCGCCACCTGCAGCATTGTCACATTCATACCCTGGCCAAACACCATATTACTGTAACGCACGGCATTACCTTCTTGCTGTGCTGGCGAAATAACTGTGCCGCCCGCCTCATTCGCCAGCTCAATACCAGTCAGCTGCCCCAGCCGGAAACGATTATAAAAGTAATCATAAATCGTATCGCGAGCGCCGCGAGTAATATAAGAACCATTTCCCAGCCGCTGCGCAATCGTTACCATACCAGTATTCAGCGACCAGTTCAGCGCTGTCTGCATAGTGATATCGCCGTTCAAAAAACTATTTTTTGAAGCATTATTTATTGTGATATCTTCAACTTTTATTTTACCAGTATTGTTGTAAGTACTCTGCGGCGAGATAACACCCTTGTCGATTCCGGTCGCTACCGTGAAAGTCTTGACATCAGAGCCCGCTTCGTACGGATGCGAAATCGTATCATTATTAAAGACCGACACATCAGAAGTATTGATATTCGATGGATCATACGTCGGCATATTAGCCATTGCCAGCACTTTGCCAGTACTTGGCTCCATGACGATAGCGCTTGCTCTAGTGGCTTTACTACGCTTAGCACCAGCCTCAAGCGCTGATTCGACTTGTGTCTGGATATTACGATCAATCGTCAAAACAATACTCTGGCCATTTACTGCCGGCTGGCGGACATTCTTATCGCCAATTGTCAGCGGTACATCGCGAGCATCCGTCACCGTTTTGAGCATGCCATCGCGCCCAGACAGAGTTTGGTTATTAGCTTGCTCGAAGCCATATACTCCTTTACCCTCGTGATTAACAAAACCCAAAACCTGGCTAGCCAATCGTCCTTCAGGATAGACCCGGCGCGTTCCAACTTCGAAACCGATACCCGCTAGCTTTTTCTTCTTGATTAATTCAGCCTGAGTCCGCGTAATATATTTCGTCAAAATTTGGTAGCGGCTAGGTTTTTTGTCAATCAGCGCCGCGAAGCCATCAACTACGTTGCCGCCAGCTACGCTATTCAGCGTATCTACCACCGCCTGCTTGTCAGACACCTGTGTTGGATCTGCCCAAACTTTATAGACAGTCTCATTCATCACCAGCGGCTTCGGGTCGCTGCCGTCCATAGCGTAAATCTCGCCGCGCTGCGCTTTGAGTGTGAACTTCTTAATCTGCTCATTATCAGCCTGTGTTACATAGTAATCATGCCGCACTACCTGCACCACGAAAAGTTGCACTACAAAAATGGCCGAGACGACCAACACTATACTAAACAAAAAGCCAACTCTCGAGCGTCGAATAAAACGAGTTGGCGATACACTCATGATCTTAAACTCCTATTTGCTTACATACTGAGTATCGGCCGGGGCAGCCATCCTTTGAGCAACGCTGCTGTCTTTGACCGATTGCAGAGCTGTCAGGCGAGCATTCTCAACCGCCAGATCACTCTTCTGTTCGGTCAACGTCGAAATTTTATTACTGACGTCATTTGACTCATAATCATAGCCCGAAACACTCCCCGCTTGCGTTAAGTATAACAGACCTAGCAGCGTCAAGAGAAGTGCAATAATAATCGCATTAGAAATCGGGCCGAGTTTGATAGCCGATGCAAAAGCAACTGTATTGCGGTTGCGCCCATAATTACCTTGGCGCCGGCTATTAAATTGTGTAGTTCGTGAATATGACATGTGGTGGATTCGTTTTGTTATTTATTTTGACACTCAAAAGCCAGAGGAACGTTAGGAGAAAAACGAAAATTACGCTCCTCTGCCCTATGAGTTGTGTATTTTTGCCTAAGCGGCGCGGCGCACGACAGTGATGTCATGCTGAACGTCGGCTTGGACTTGTACTTGGATGCGGCGAGTCATGCTACATCTTCCTTTCTGTTTTTATATTTTCACAGCGACACGAAGCTTAGCACTTCGCGAGCGCGGATTGTGAACATCTTTAGTGGCTCCATCGACAGGATGCTTCGTAATGATACGAAGCTCTGCCTCGTAGCCGTTTTTAGCCTGTTCGGCAAAGTATTGCTTAACAATACGATCCTCCAGGCTATGAAAGCTAATTACACCGACTCGCCCGCCCTGCGACAACAGCTCGGGTAATAATGGCATAATCGCTTGTACTTGCTCAAGCTCATCGTTTACAAAAATCCGAATCGCCTGAAAAGTACGTGTCGCCGGATGCGTTCGCTGGCGCCGTCCGACATGCGCCCTCAAGATAGCCGATGCCAAATCTTCAGTTGTCGCCAGTGGTCTAGCCTTAATAATCGCAGCAGCATAACGCCGCGCAATATTTGGCCGCTCTTCACCGTAATCGCGAATAATCCGCTCCAGCTCGCCCTGCGAATAGGTGTTAACCACCTGCTCTGCAGTTAAAGCTTGCCGCCGATCCATCCGCATATCCAGCGGACCACGATGCGAAAAAGAAAATCCTCGCTCAGCCCTATCAAGCTGTGGTGACGACACCCCCAAATCAATCAATATCATATCAAACTGTTTACCTGCAGCAATCAACTGACGGGCAGCGCTGACAAAATCAGCGTGTATTAGCTCTGCCCCTTTGCCGACAAATGCCGCTAGGTTTGCTTGTGCAAATTCATCGCGGTCAACCAAAGTCATTCCGCGATAATTATGCGTTCGTTCGACAATGGCGCTCGCGTGCCCGCCGTATCCAGCCGTCAGGTCGAGATAACTCTCGCCATCTTTAGGATTAAGCAGCCGCACAACGTCATTAAGTAATACTGGAACATGAAGTGGTGGATGTTCTTTAATACTCATTCCCCCATCATACCATAAGGTCTGGCGAGGGACTCGAGATCACCAATCTGATAGCGAGCTGTTTGTTTTCGCATAGGTGTGTTTGTTTTAGTTTAGTCAAGTATGCTTAAAATCAAGAGCTGTCAAACAACTCATATCGTATTTAGCATACCTTTGAGAGACTTGTGTGTGAGGTGGAGTTTTTGGGAGGTGTTGTGTTAGAGGAAAGAACTTTCGACAATTTTAGCGTGGGTCGATATTCCACTGCTCACTATCAGGTTGTTGATCTCGAGGATGTCCAACTTCAAATTGTAAAAGTACCACAAACTATACGGCTACGCGCCCAAAGACAGCGTCGCCCGCGATACGTAAGCGTCAGGTACGCAAACTAAGACGCCCGCCCTACCGTACATAGATTGGCTAATAGCTGCGTCAGTCATGACTACCCTACTTTCTTTTGTTATTTTACGCGGTGGTGTTTGTTTTGACTCGAGATTCTTATCTCTTGCCTTGCCACTGGCTTTATCATACAACGTTTCATCATGCTTGTGCAATACCTTTTTTACTAAAAATGATAACTTCTTTACTTTTCCACAAAAACGTGGAAAACTATAGCGTTTCAACAAGCAAATAGACGCTATATCTAGCGTCTATAGAGGTCAGCCATGACAGAAAACGCTGCTTATGCAAAATATATCCGCATCAGCTGGCGTGCTACTGCGTCAGGGTCATGCCGGATAAAACTGCGTACCGCTGCAATCGGATCGCTCGATTGGGCGCCCGACCAAACTTTCTTCGCTAGGATACTCGCACCGCGGAATTCGTAGTGCTGGCGTTTTAGCTCGCTGATATCATATTGCACCACATGCTCACCGTCATGAGCATACTTATCCATTAGTTCTGCCGATGGCTGATCAGTATTAAAAACTACATAATCAAGGAACTCGCTGCCCGCCAAACGCTCAATCTCGCTAGCAAAGTCCACTACGCTCAAATTGTCAGTCGGACCAGGCTTAGTAACCAAATTACAGACAAAGACACACTTCGCCGACGTTGTCGCTAGCGCCTCCTGGATTTCTCGAATCACCAATGCTGGCGCTAAACTGCCGTATAGGTTACCTGGTGCAATTACCACCATATCAGCTTCCAGAATCGCCTGGACGGCCGCTGGATGCGCTACTGCTTCTGGCTCTAACCATACTTTTGGCTGCTTAGCGATATCGGCATGCGCGATCTTGAATTGTCCTTTGATCGGCTCGCCCGAAGCGCTCTCGACACACAGCGTAATATCGGTTAAAGTTGTCGGAATTACCCTGCCTTGAATATTGAGAACTTGGCTAGCCAACTGTACCGCTTCACCGAAGCTACCAGTCATTTTCTCGAGCGCTGTCAAAAACAGATTACCGAAAGCATGCCCCTTCAAACTGCCATCATCGAAACGATAATTAAACAAATCGCGCACCCGCGGACTATCGCTCAGTGCTACTAAACATTGCCGCACATCGCCTGGCGGCAGTACGCCTAGCTCGTCGCGCAGCTGTCCCGTCGACCCGCCATCATCTGCCATATTGACCAGCGCTGTTAAATCAGACACGTATTTTTTGAGACCTGTTAGCAGCGTGAAGCTGCCAGTGCCGCCTCCGATAACTACAATTTTTGCTCCGCTGTCGCCATGTTCTTCGCTCATCATTCCCCTTCTGGCGTATTCACTCCGCTGTCGCCGCGCAGCTCCTTCTTGCCTTTTAATTCGTATTTAATACCAGTCATATCGCTAGTCATATAGTCATCATTTAGCAAGTTAACGAATTTAGCCGCATCCTTGGCATCCATAATAATAATCTGGCCAGTAGCGTCGTCAGTCATCAGTTCTAGGCCCATTTCGTCAGCCTGCTCGATAACCTGATCCTGCGTCACCAGACCGACGTCGACTTTTTGCAGCTTAGTTACTAACGATTTAGTATCGCGCACCAACGCATCGAAATTCATGCCTTCAGGGAACTTTAACTTGAAATTTTTCTCGATTTCAGCAATTTTTTCCTCGGCAACAGCGAACTGCTTAGCATCGTAACCAAACAAACGGATAAATTTCGGCTCGTTAAAGGCAAAAATATCGCCGCCGGCAATCAACACTTGATTATCTGGCGTAATTTTTAGGCCGACATCAGCACTGAACGGTTGAAACGAATCGCCGTTATACATCCAAGCGGTTGCACCTTTAAGCACTTGCGACTGTGGTAAAATCTTAGCCACGAAAAACGGCTCGGCCCCCTGGCGGCTGAAACGCGCTACGATCCCCTTGACCTTCTTGAACTCATGGTCGCCTTCGCGGAACACCTCTAGCGTTTCCTCGCCGTAGCGAATCTGCTCAATCACCTCTTGCGCATGATCTACCCGGTCCAAGGTAGTACGCTCCAACACATTATCCTCAGCAGCGGCCGCTTCAAAGTCGCGCACTGCCATACCAGTAGCAGCACCAGTTTGCACCTGGCTAATCATATCGTAAAGGAATAATACCTTGAGCTGCGCCTTGAGCTCCTTGGCGTAATTAGTGGCGTAGACAGTGTAGCCCTTCGTAAATAGAAATAAGTCGATTTCGAGCTCGTCCTTATGCGCATCAGCTTGGTTCGCCCAGAGGAAAATATCAGTTGGCTCTGGCGGCTGGTCATCAGCCGGTGTTGATTGGTCATTATTCATGATATATATTCTACTACAATTATTAGACGCTATTCTACTATTGCACGGCATCCTCGCCAAAATGTTTTTGCAAACGCATTTTGATTGAACCGTGATGGCGGCCGAGTTTCTGGCTCATCGCAGCAATACTTTCGCCGTTGACGAACATTTGACGCAATTCATCGTCATCAGCCTTAATCCATGGTTTATAAGCATTAGGATAAGTCTGGCGCATTTTAGCGATTTTGGCCGACCAGTTAGAATTGGCGCTGTTCGCTTTTTTGGCGGGTTTAAGTTCACCGGCCGCGCGTTTGTCGGCTTTTGGTTGTAAGTACGCGAACTTTTTAGCATCATCTGCCGCCCGCGTGCGCAGCTGCTCATCGATCATATAAGCTTCATCGCTCATCTGCAAAGCCATACGATTAATACCCGTCAAATACAGGTTATCAATATCGCGCACCCGGCTAAGCGCCACATAGCCCATACCCGGCACAAAAGCTTTGCGGAGGTCAATTCGCGCGCTATCCAGTGTCATGCCTTGGCTCTTGTGGACAGTAATCGCCCACGCCAAACGCAACGGAACTTGGCTAATGCTAGCTCGTTTGCGCGTCCCATCGCGCAACTCCCAAGTATCAGGCTGCATGGTCACCGTCCGGCCATTACGAAACTCCACTACCGGATAATCCGTCGCTGGCTCGAAATCGACCACCATGCCGATACTACCATTAGCATAACGCCGCGCCTGATCGTTTTTGACCGCCATCACTAATGCGCCTATTTTAAGTGTCAGTACCTCTGGTGCTAGTACGCTGCGCTGCAAATTATCAACGTAGTTGTTACTACCAGTAGTGTGGCGTTGATACAGCACCTCGTCGCCTGGCAATTCAGCCAGCCTGGCTTGATTAATTCTATCGACATCAACGTTCACGGTATGCAGCTCTGTCAAATCTGCCCCGGCTGGCGGCTGAAATTCGGTCCGCTCTAACAGCTGTTCGGCATGGTGGCGGCGCAAATCGCCGGCTCGCATCGCTGTCAAGATTTCTAGCAGCGTATCGCCGTCGCGCTGGCGAAACTGCTCGCTCAGATACAATACCGTCGGATCAAGCTCGCGCCACGCCGATGAATTCACTACAAAACCGCCCTCGCGGCCTTGCGCTCGATTAACCGGTGGCAACTGAAAGAAATCGCCAGAAAGCACCACTTGGATGCCGCCGAACGGCTCGTCGACTCTCTTGCGTACTAAACGGCAAACTTCGTCAACCATGTCCAAGCGGTAATCGTGCAGCATGCTAATTTCATCAATAATCAAGACATCGGTTTTTTCGATAATTTCGCGGCGGCTTTTGCTGACATGCTCGGCAAAACCATTCGGCAGGCGGTCGCTAACGCCAATACCCGCCCAAGCATGAATCGTCGCGCCGCCCAAATGCGTCGCCGCTAGCCCGGTCGTCGCCGTCACCGAGACATATTTGCCGCTAGCCTTGCTCAAGTTGATGAATTGATTCAGCACAAAAGTCTTACCCGTTCCTGCCGGGCCGGTCAGCAGTGCGCTTTCGCCGCTCAATAATATTTCTAAGGCTAAATCTTGCTTCACTACCCTTATTATACAACTTAAGGCGCGGGACTACTTATCCCAAGCAAAGCCGTTACCAAAATGACCGTAGCGCGCTGTTGGTTCGTATTGCGGACGAGCCAGCTGCAACTTATCAATAATACCCGCTGGACTGAGATCATAGCCGGCGATTGGCTGCTCAACGCCGTCAACTACCGCTGTAGCCTCAACCGGCTGGTCGTGGCCAATTGCGTACGCCAAGCGCACCAACACTTCCTGAGCTGCAAACTTTTTAAGATAATCAACTGCGACCCGCCGCGCCATATAGGCACCGCTGCGATCGACCTTAGTGGCGTCCTTGCCGCTAAACGCCCCGCCGCCTAGCGGAATCCGCGGGCCATAATTATCAACTGCTAATTTGCGCCCGGTCAAACCAGCGTCCGCCGCGAAACCGCCAATTTGCCAATCGCCTGCCGGATTTATATGCAGAGAAATGCCATCAAAATCACCTGCCACATATTTTTGCTGCGCAAACCACTGCCGTACTGCTGCTGCCAGCTCGTCGTGCGGCGCATTCTGGAAGCTGGCAACAATCGCCGCAATCTGGCCGCCATAAGTCGTCACCTGCGTTTTGCCGTCATACGGCCATTTCTCATACAAAAAGCGATTCAAGGCCCGCGCCAAAGCATATTCTAGCGGCAACAATTCTGGCGTCTCAGCACAAGCATAACCAATCATCACCCCTTGATCGCCAGCACCGCCCGCGTCCACGCCCTGAGCAATCTCTGGGCTCTGGCGTGCAATCCGCTCAATAATTTCCACGTCGTCGCCAGCCAGCCGCCGCGCAATCTGCTTGACGTCAACTAGCTCGCTCGACGATACTTCGCCGGTTAGAAACAGTGCGCCATGGCCGCCGCAAGCTTCAATCGCCACTCGGGCTTGCGGGTCTTTGGCAAGATACGCGTCCAGAATAGCGTCGCTGATTTGGTCGCAAATCTTGTCCGGATGTTTCGGCGAAACGCTCTCGGCCGTACGATATACTGCTTGATTATTAGGTTCTACAGACATAAAAACTCCTTTCTATCTGCCCCGCTACAAGGCCAAGAAAGGAGCCGCAAAGACAATATCTCTCCTGGTCAAGCAGGCTGGAATTAGCACCTTGCTGCAAAAGCAGGTTGCCGGCGAGTCATCAGGCCAGTCCCTCGTCGCACTCTGGATATTAAATTATTAACAAGTTCATTATAACACGCCCCACCCCGCCGAATCTAGATTGACAGCAAAAACAGCCAAGGCTCTCGCTATAGACGAACGCCAGCCCGCGCTTTGTTCGCCCACTCATCCGCTAACTCGTTCTGCTCGTGGCCGACGTGGCCGCGCACCCAAACCAGCTTCGGCTGTACCGATTGGTAAAGCGCGTACGCTTGCTGCACGAGATCAATATTCTTAATTTCGCCGCCTTTTTTACGCCAACCTTTAGCAGCCCAGCCTGGCGCCCACTTGGTTAACACATTGATCCAAAATTCGCTATCGCTATGAATTTCGCACGGCTCATCGCCAGCTAGCTCCATCGCTGCAATCAGCGCCATGCCCTCCATGCGAATATTTGTCGTCTGTCCGTCTTCGCTGCCCAAAGCTACCGGCTGGCCGTTTTCAATCACCGCGTAGCCGCCTGGGCCCGGATTTGGGCTAGCGCTGCCATCTGTAAAAAATACTCTCACTTCTTCCCTGCCTTCTAAATATCGCGGACTGGCCGCAGCAGCTTCAGCTCGTCTGGCATATACCACTTGTTGCCGCGATTATCTTGTTCATATTTATACTCTATCATGTGATCAGCCTGAAAATAGTCGCCCGTACCAACAATCTTGTACTGAATATACATTTTGCGTACTGAATCGCTCTGCGGCATCGGCCCGCGATACAAACGCAGCTCAAAAATCTCGCCTGGCTTGAGAAATTTATTCAAGTCGCCTCGCTGCCCTAATATCTCATACTTGTCAAGCTCCACGTCAAAGCTCGCGTGGTTGCGAATATGCGCCCACACCTCGAGGTACTTATTGTCGCCCGACGGATGCGCCTCGGTGCGCTCAACCTCTATCTCGGGAATCACTTTCTGCCCGTTAGCCGAGTGATATTGATCGGGCTGAGGCTTACTGTCTGACTTCCTAGTATCTGCAGCAACCCCTGAAGTGTCTTTATCGAAGTTATTTTCGTCCCTACTGCCGCGATTATCTTGCGGCGAGACCATATCATTATTATTAAGACGCGCCAAATATTCGTCATCACCATCCGGCTCGCCAAAAATTAAATCACGCAACCATCCCATACATCTATTGTACCGTATTTAGACAAAGCTACACATACGCTATATATAGTGCCACTATATATAGCGTATGTACTGCCGTGGAAAAATCAGGGAAATCTTCGAGGCACGCTAGACTACTGTTATTCTACTTATGTTTGGCACTCTTGACACGCGAGTGCCAACCAATTACAATAAAATATAGAGCAAAAGCTCGCCAAATCATAAACGAAAGGAGTAATACAAATGAGTAAACTCGTTCGATTCGACCCGTTTGCCGAAATGGATGCCCTGCAGCGCCATTTCTTTAATGACGACAACTGGATGCCGCGCCAAGTGCGCTCGGTCGGTTTGCCTACCACTGATGTTTACATGAAAGATAACGCGCTAGTCGTCGAGGTTCACCTGCCGAAATTTAACGAAGATGATGTCAGTATATCCGTCGAAAACGGCAATCTGGTCATTCAAGCCCAGCGGCACGAAAAGGAAGAAGATAAAGACAAGAAATACGTCGTACGCGAGTCGAGCAGCAGCTTCTACCGCAGCGTCCAGCTGCCAGAGCGCGCCGACGCCGACGCTATCGAAGCGCACCTGGACGACGGCGTCTTGAAAGTCACCGTTCCAGTCACGCCGGCGCCAGAGCCGAAAAAAATCGCCGTCAAATCGCGCGGCAAGAAAAAAGAATAAACTATTCTCAGTTTTATCTTGCCAAAAAAGCCTCGGGTTTTATCCGAGGCTTTTTATAATAAGAGGAAGTTTTCGCAGCTTATCTAGAAAGCGTCAAACTATTCCGCGTATTTTTCAACGAACCGCCGCAATATCTTGACTGGTTCGGTTACCAATTCCGATTCGCGGTACGCCGCATCGATCAGATCTTGAGCTTCCTCTGGCGCGAAATAGCCAGCGTGCTTATAAATATTAATCCGCAGCGCCAAGCCGTCAGCATCAAGCTCGGGATGGAATTGCGCCGCATAAACATTTTTCCCGGCGCGCAGCAATTGTATACAGGCCGCAGAGCGCGCTAGCACCACGCTGTTCGGCGGCGCCGTATCTGTCCCCTCTTTATGCCCGACGAAGCCGCGAAAACTAGCTGGCAAGCCAACCAGCAGCGGATCGTCCTGCGCTTCCGGCGTCAAATTTATATCCACCGCGCAAACCGGCTCGCCATGATCGAAATCAGTCCGGCCGCCCAGCGCCGTTACCAGCGCCCCCACACCCAAGCAAGTGCCTAAAAACGGCTTATCCTCAGTTGTAATCCGGCGAAGCAGCGGCATGATATAATCTTCAAACTGCAATTGTTCCGGCGATTTTTCCTCTGGCGGATAAGCAAAATTAGCCGGCCCGCCACCCATAAAAATACCGCTGTAATCATCCAAATTAACTGACGAGAACTCGCCGCGATCAAGCCGTAAGCGTTGCAGCTGCTCCGGCTGCAAACCGCCAAATTTCAAAAAAGCTGCATATTCGTCGTCAGACGCTTCGTCCTCGGGACGGGATTGTAAAAGAAGAAAAGGTTTTGTCATGAATCTTAGTATAGCGCTTTTTAAGCTCAATAGCTACTTTTAATCAGTAGCTAGCTTCAAAAATCACGAGGCGTTAAATCTTCGGCCGACTCAACATCGCGAAGCCACGGAAAATACCGAAGCACGTTGTCTTGATGCAGTACTTCTGCCAAGGGTGCTGATTTAACCGTAATATTTTCGCCAGCATCAAGATGCTGCGCTGCTCGATGTAACGCTCCTGTAGCCAGAAACAAATAAGTAAACCACTCGATTTTCTTTTCCATCTGCACGACATCTAGCGGTCTCCAATTAGCAAAAATCCAGCCTGTTTCTTCGCTAAATTCGCGCTGCGCCGCTGCTTGCACCGACTCGTCACTAGAGTCAACCCGGCCGACTGGCAAATGGTTCTTGCGGACAATCCCGCCCGGTTGCTTTTCGTCGATTACCAGCGCATCGCCAGCCTCGTCAAGCGCAATGACCATCACAGTGTCTGAACGGCGCAGCATTTCAAAAGTTTTTACGCTACCATCAGGCATCTTTTGCGGCCATTGATGTACTTCGTAAATCTCACCTCTAAAAACAAGTTTCGCTTCCGGAGGAATCAGACGAGCACCTCTCGGCAAAACACGCTCGGTCATTACACTATGCCCTCAACTTTTTCATCAAAATATCATAACCGTCAGTCACCTCATCTTGACGGCTGACGCCTAATTCCGCCATAATGCGCCACAGATCATCGGTTATAACAGCAGGGTCGGCATTCTCGTCAGCTAATCGCTCTAATTCCATAAAGTCGCCCAAACCTTCCACTGAGTCGATACATACTTCCACATCATTCAGTTTGCCAGTCTGGCGAGCCTTTGATACATCCGAAAACGGCACGAAACCTAGCTCCTTAACTATAGCAATCATGATATCTGGATCGCCAACTTCCGTTTCGCGTTCAATGCTATCCAACTGCCCAGTACATAAATGATATCACGTTTAGGACACATCCACTGGACCGATAATATCCGTATTGCCAAAGTAAAAATCGGTTAAGACCTGCCGCCATGGCGTGCTGGTTGCCGCAGCATATATCATTTTGCCAATATCGCCATGGCAAGCCAATAACACCGTTTGATCTGGATGTTGACGCGCCATGAAATCAAGCACCCGCTGGCCGCGAGCCAATAACTCAGGAAAAGTCTCAGCGCCGTCAGGATGCAAAAAATAGGTCACGCTTTCTGTCTTGATGATGTCCGGCGCACAAATTTCCTCAATATCAGCGGCCGGCTTACCAGTCATAATGCCAAAATTACGCTCGATTAAATCATCGTGAACTATCGGCTCGGCAAGGCCCAGCGCCGCCGCTACAATCGCTGCCGTCTCGAAAGCTCGATCAAGCGGCGATGCATACACTGCGTCAAAAACTAGTTCCCTATCCTTGATGCGACGCGCCAATTGCCGCGCTTGCTGGCGTCCCAAATCGGTCAGCGGCAGGTCGCGATGGCCGTTCAAAATCCCGCGCACATTGTCTTCATTCTGGCCGTGGCGAGCGATATAGATAGTAGTCATAAGCTTTAGTATATCATCTCTGTCAGGCGGCAAGAAACCTCATAGAAACCCTACTTACCACTAAAACTCCTTGTTATCAAACCATTGATACGTCCCGCGAATGACACTCCAGCCAATCAGCAATCGCATCAATATCGAGATGATCGGTCGCAACGCGGACGGCGAAATTTTCTAGTTCACCTCGCTGTGCTGTAAAATTATACCCATTCACCTCCAGCAAAGTCAGTCCGGCGAGCATTGCTGTACGCTTGTTACCATCAGCGAACGGATGGTCGCCAATAATTCCACGCATCAACGCCGCTGCCTTGGCAAATACTGTTGCATATAATTCCTCGCCAAATACTACTTGATGCTGTGTTGACACCGCAGCCTCCAGTCGTCCGACGTCACGCACGCCATCTGCACCGCCGTCTTTGACAAGCACCAGCGCATGAAGCTGCAGAATCTGCTCGAGAGTCAAACTAACCATTAGCGCTTCGCCAATTGAGAAAAATCCTCTTTGTATCGCCTAAGGAGCGAGTTTGCAGTTTTGAGCACTTGATTATCATCAGCCGCCTCCGAACGCTTACGTACCGTGACTTCAATTTCGTCGCCATCGCGAATCCCCAGCGCCCGCAAATCCCGCGCCGGCAGCGTCACGCCGCGGCTCGAACCAATCTTGATAACTTTTTGAATTGTAGTGATTGTCATACAAACATTATAACAAAATTATAATTTTATTGCAATATACTTTCCCTATTGTACACCGCAAAAACAAATCTACCAACGATACGCGCTATATATTGCATTATGATAGCTCTTGTCCTCTACATAGCTTCTGCCATTTCATATGAGCTCTATAGGCTCGAGCTGGCGCATCCACTTCGCTTTTCTGAAGCAATAACTCCTCAGGGTTAATAAACATTACTTCGTCACCCTCTTCACCTGGCGCAAAGTCAAAATTCTCCGGCCAGACACGGCAATAAAAACAGATTTGATTAGCATCAATCCGCTTAATATACATCTCGTCCGACGCGTCAAAAAGTTGATAACGCAGACTACCCTTGTAGCCAACTTCTTCGTACAGTTCGCGTTTCAGTGACAACTCAATCGTCTCACCAAAATCCATACCACCGCCAGGCAAATCCCAATACGTCCGATCAATTTCCTTGACGACCAAAATCTGCCCAGCGTCGTTATAAATTAGGGCTTTGAGAGATATGCGATACAAACAATCCAGATGAGCCGTGCCATCTAAATTCTGCGTGATGATATGTCCTTTGGTGATTTTTGTCATAGGGATAATTATAACACTTTTAGTCTAAACCCAGCGTAAGTACCATCGTGCTTATATGCCTCCTCGCCAAGGAAAGCCGGGATAGTTTGCAACGTATCGTTATAGACAAAGTTTTTAAGACCGACTGTATCTTTTTCTTCCTCGGGTAAGATCTTCCCCGTCATTTTATAAAAAGTTCGCTCTTGGTCAACCGCCTCCTCGTCCAAATATCTTGCTATGTCGGTACATATCTGCTCGTACAGATCATCGTTCAGATGCGAATTTGGCACTTCATAAGCCACGAAATTCGACACCACCGTCGTGATATCATTTAATGGCGAGACCACTAAATTATCTTTTATGGCACTAGCATTGATAAATCTCTGCACTACTTCATTATCTTTATCTGCCGTTATCAAAATATCTGGCTGTTCGGTAGTGGTCGTATGAAAATCCAATACCAACTCCGGCTTCAGTAACCGAATCCGCTCCTCAATAATCTTCGCACGCCGACCCTCATAAGTATCTAGACTAAGCCCATAACTCCTATTTAGGTCCGATTCGGTATACCGCACATTCTTTGCGTAAGCGCGCGGACTAGCTATGATGAACTCTATATTTTCCAACAATTTAGACCGCTTGGCGAGCATATACGCCAGCACATTTGGACCTAATAATTCATTACCGTGGGTGGAAATTATTGCGAGTATTTTTGTCATATAGCTATTATTCTATGCTGTAAAAACAAATCTGCCAACAATATATGCGCTATTTATTGTATATTATTATAGCTTTATACAAAAAATTTTGACCATCAACATATACCCTCTTCATACACCTTATTATACCAAAAACCTCGACGGGGACGAACCCAAGTCGAGGTGCTGTGCTTATTATATTAGCAGAGATGCGCATATAAATCCATATTTACGACGCATCAAAAAGCTGATAGCGCAAATCACACCTGTAGCCAACTTCCTCAAGCAGCTCGCGCTTCAGCGATTATTCAACAGTCTCGTCATAATCCATACCGCCGCCTGGCAAATCCCAATACGTCCGCCCAACCTCTTTGACAATCAAAATCTGCCCAACGTCGTTGTAAATTAGCGCTTTGAGCGAGATATTCATCCTATATCTTTCATTATTTTATCTGTCTCTAGTAAGATTTTAATAATGCGCTGATAGTGGTCGATATCGTTCGCAGTCAATACACGACCCCTTCTATCTTTGAGCCACTTTTGCGCCGGCTGATAGCCACCTATGTAAAAATTCCATGCCAGTTCTGGGATATTGCCAAAATACTGACTATTGTTAATAAAGACTTGGTCACCATCGCGCACCACTTTCTTCACTACGTTATCACCAATCTTAGGAAAAGTGGTATCATAATCACCAATTTGTAACGCTTTCATTAAGTGTAATTGACGCAGCTGACCACCCAACTCTGCTTTGCGCCAAAATTCCGCCCATGACTCCGGTCGTGGCACGCGTGGAAAATCAGTTTTTAAGAATTCTTTATATTTCTCGCGATAGCTTGGGCTGTGTAGTGATGCATAAATATAGTCAAAAATATCCTCAGGATAAACTTTGCGCGACTCTTCAGTTGACTGCTCAACTTCAGAAAACAGTTGTTGTAATTTTTCGACATCAAAATTCGCCCGCCGACCATCTTCGCTTTCGAGGATAAATAGTGGTGCAAATTGACCAGCAAATCCGGCTGTCCCCATTACTGCATGTTCAGGTATCGAATCAACTACTAGAACTTGCTCGGTAGCGGTTCTCTCGAAAACGACACCAATATTCTCGTTACTATTAAGATATAGTGGTGCTACATGTGGAGATCTCTTCATTGCCGAAAAGATACTTTGGTCTGCGGGTTGTGACGATATAAAAACGTCAGAGAATACGTCATCGCCACCCTGAGCTGGTTTATTAAAAATCATTGCGATATTCTCCTCGCGGCGCAATCGGTGTGTGTGTGTGTGTGTCTCGCTACGCTCGCCAATCATATTTTTCATAACTTTTTCCCTGGATCTCTCAACTACATTGGTGTCGTAATAAACACATCTTCTGTCAAAAGGTCGGTAATTCATAGGAACGATATATTTCTCATCAAGTACAGCATTCTGCAAACGATCGTAAACTTTACCCCTAGAATAAGACTCTTTATATCTAGTTATTTTTCTTAATAAATTACTGCTGATTTCATCTACTAAGATATCATCCTTACCTGTCACAATCCCCACCGAATTCACAGGCATTAACTCGTTCAACAGAATGCCCTTTTCATATTCCTCTTGGCCTTTCGTATCTTTTGCAACAAAATAAAGCATCTTTTGGTCAAGATTTATCTTTTTAAAAGTAACTTCCGTACCTAATTGGTTAAACTTGTCTTGGCGCAGACCAAATATGTCTTGATAATAAACGTCAGCAAACTCGGCTTGTTTGGTATTGTTTTTAACCGCAATCATAATACTGACACCTTGCATAATATCAAAAACATTTTCGTCCTTACTGCCGTCTGGGGTCGTCTCTCGTTTTTTAGCATTACCGTGGAGATTCACCACGAAAATCTTGTCAAAAGTTCTAGCCAAATGCCAGCGCATGCCGCGAAAAGTTGGATTGTCCAAAAACCCATTGTTAGTAATCATTCCTACAATACCAGAACCATTACGTTCAATCATATCTTCAGCAAAAGCAATAAATTTTACATAGTCATCATTAAGCCACTTAGGATTACGTTCTTTTAGTTTTTGCAATCCACCTGGCTCAACTTTGTATTTATTAACCAAGGAATTCGCATAATCAGTCTTGTTATTACTTTCGGCAGAATACGGTGGATTACCCATCACTACCATCACTGGCTTCTCACTCTTCACTTCAGCAGCCAAGCGCGACTCTTCGGTTACTGCCCCTGTCAGGCCAAGACTAAACAGATCTGGCTGTACTGGAATCCCCTCCTCTAGCGTATTGGTCAGAAAAACATTAAGACGAGTCTTTAGCTTATTGACACCAGTTTCGCGCAACATCATAGCTAGTTTCAGGTGCGCTACTGTATATGGCGCCATCATCAGCTCGAAGCCAAACAAACGCGGTATTAAATTATCGTTAGCGTAGCTTGGCCATAAGCCAGCTTGCCCACTTTGAAAGTTTTTTTCATAGATATATCTGATGGTCTCATTCAGAAATGTCGCCGTACCAACTGCTGGATCAAGAATTTGCACTCGTGACTCTACAATGTCTCGTGTTAGACGATCCTTCCGCTCTCCTTTTTTACGCCATGGCTGCGTAGCAACCGTTCGCGTTATCGTATCGCTACTCGCAAGCCCCTTCGCAATCCTAAATTCAGTTTTAAGCAACTGGTCAATCTGTCGAACGATAAACCGAACTACTGGGGTTGGTGTATAGTAAGCACCCATCTTTTTACGTTCTAGGCTGTCATAGCTCTGTAGAAAATCCTCATAAAAGTGAATAATTGGATCTTTGGTATCACAAGCATTATTGTCTGCAATGCGTAGATGACGATGGACAATATTCCGTACATCACTGACGCTAAAAATTTCGCATAACTCGTCAACAATTTTTGCAAGTCGCTTGTCAAAGCCCGTACCAGCGATATGATCGAAAAAATAACGCAGGAATGGATTGCTTGCTGGCACTAGATCACGCGCCTCACTACGAGTAAAGTTTTCTGGCGTGTCGTCACCGTATCGCGCTACAAATAGTCCATATACCAATGTTTGAGCATACATATCGGCAAATTTCGTTTCATCAAGGTCATGCACAAGTAGCCGCTTCATCATTTCATAAATCTTTTCAAGTTCATGCGCTTCTACGTATTCGCTTTTGAGGTAGATCTCCACATTATCACGAATACGCCGAGCCTTACCTCCCATAATCTGCGCAAGACGACGGCCACTTTTGATACTCTCTGGTGGCAAATCCAAAAATGCTTGTAGTTCACGTAACAAGCGCTCGCCGTTTTCGGGCTGAAGATGCAGTTTGCCTTGTTTTACACAACCAAGACTGACTGTCTCATATTTCTCACCATTCTTATAAAACCGAAACTCGAGATAATCTGTCAAAACAAGATTAGTATAGCCAGCATATCGCTCCATTTGGTTAGTTTTCTCAGTTTTATCAAGATTTACCGTGATATCTTTTGCTTCAGCATAGCCACGAATAATTGAGTTGTTTGACTGCTTCAAGAAAACAAAGTCTGGTGCACCATGCTCTGAATGCTTTGGATCATTCACAGCGACCACGTCATCAAAAGTCTCCATAAGGCGCTGCAAAGCAGGTCGATAAGCATGTTCTATGGCATGACCACTGTGAAATTGACGCTTTACTTCAGCAAGATAATCATGTATTTGCTGCATACTATTACCCTAAAAGCCTGTCCATACTTACTCGCCGCTGCTCCGTCGTATCCCGCTCGCGCACGGTGACGGTGCCGTCCTCCAGCGTTTGGAAGTCGACGACTACGCAGTGCGGCGTACCGATTTCGTCTTGGCGGCGGTAGCGTTTGCCGATGTTGCCGTTGTCGTCCCACATCACCCGGCCGGGGTTGGCTTTGGCAAGTGCGGCGTAGACGTCGCGGGCTTTTTCCACCAATTCTGGCTTGTTTTTGAGTAGCGGCGAAACGGCAAATTTAACCGGCGCCAAGTGCTCTGGCAGCGCCAAATACACCCGCTTTTCACCGTTTTGCTCGTCCTCACGGTACGCGCTCGATAGCACCGCCATCAGCGCCCGCTCAACGCCAAACGACGGCTCGATGACGTGCGGAACAAATTTTGTATTCGTCCCCTTGACGGTGTATTCCATGCTCTTGCCGCTGGCGCGCTGGATGTTCATCAGGTCAAAATCGGTCCGGTAAGCGATGCCCATCAACTCCTCACGACCAATTGGATAATCGTATTCGATGTCGATCGTCTTTTCGCTATAATGCGCACGATCCTCCGCCGGCACGTCCAGCTCGTGAATGTGTTCTGGCCTCAAGCCTAGTTCTGCCAAAAACGCATGCGTAGCCACCAGCAGCTCATCAAACGCCTCCTGCCAATGCTCAGGATCGACGAAATACTCAATCTCCATCTGCTCAAACTCGCGAGAGCGGAAGACGAAGTCGCGCGGCGCAATCTCATTGCGAAACGCCTTGCCCTGTTGAGCGATGCCAAACGGCAAGCTCGGGTAGAAACTATCGACGACATTTTTGAAATTGGTGAAGATACCTTGGGCGGTTTCTGGACGGAGATACGTTTTTGCCGCCTTATCAAAATACATTAGACCATCGACCTGATCTCGCTTTGTTAAATGAGCCTCTTGAGAGGTTTGCTCATCATCTCCATCAAATAATCTAAACTCTGCTGTTATATATCCATTTTCATCAAGCACTTCTGCCATACCCCACTTGGCTCCAGCAATAGTGTTGAACATCATATTAAACTGAAAAGGCTTATTCCACTTTTTTTCAGAGCCACAATTAGGACACTTCATGTTTATATAATCATTCACATAAAATGCCGCGAAATTACCAGTATAATTCTTGGCTTCTTTAAGTAGGGCACGCTGCTCAGTCTCGATCTCAATATCCGCCCTCAAATCATCCACTAATTTCTGAAATTTGTCTGCCACTTTATCAAAGTCATCATAACTATAATCCCTTATCGCACTCTCAACCTCGTCAAGCATCTCTTCATTCTTATTTGATCTAGCATCCACTAAGGACTTAAAATCGTTTACAGTCTTCTGATAGGCAATGCTGTCTACTAACTTATCAAAGCGAAAACGCATTCTACAGTGTGAGCATTCAATTAGCGGATCAGAAAACGTATCCACATGTCCACTCGCCTTCCAAACCTTCTGATTCATCAAAATCGCCGCATCCACGCCATACATATCGTCGCGCTCGTCGACAAACCGGCGCCACCACAAATTCATGATATTACGCTTCAGCTGCACACCCAGCG
>ERZ773263.337-NODE-337-length-34040-cov-3.611505_pt1 | contig 34040 bp, 30 predicted proteins | sample MGYA00511076_ERZ773263 | MGnify/ENA primary metagenome ERZ773263 (study PRJEB29015, sample SAMEA2738155) | human oral metagenome | biome: human oral; feature: human-associated habitat; material: saliva | place: China | collected 2195 ... | reverse complement strand
TTGGGTGGCGTTGAGTACGTTGATGGACGTGTTGCGCGTGGCGTCGAGAAGCGCCTGCTTCGGGTTGTCACTGGGTGGGGCGCTGCTGGAGGGTTCGGATTTTTCTCCGAGGAGGGTTTGGAAGAACTTGTTCACATCTTTGGTATTGATGGTCACCACAGATTCGCCATAGTCGCCCACGCCGTCAATGGAGGTGACAGGGATGGTGCTGAATTGCACATTGCCGCCCGCCAGGTTCTGCATCTGCACGGCGAACTGGGCTGGGTCTAGATTGCCGTCCAGATTCACCGAGCGTCGCACGGCCGAGCTGAGTTCGGCAAGCTTTGTGGGGCTAGACAGCGTGCCGGACGAGAGCACCTTGTTCACAATTGACGCCATGAACACCTGTTGGCGCACAACACGGTCGAGGTCGCCGCGGGGGAGGCCGTGGCGTTGGCGGACGAAGGAGAGGGCATCCGGGCCGTTCAACGTTTGTCGGCCGGCCTTGAATTTGGCACCGGAGAACTCGTCATCCACGGCTTCGTTAAGGCAGACGTCAACGCCACCCACGGCGTCGGTGAGCAGAACGAATCCCAGGAGACCCACCTCGGCATAGTGCTCGATTTTGATGCCGGACAGGTTGCTCACCGTATCCATAAGCGCCCTTTGTCCTGCTTCTTTGGATTCTTTTTCCAGTTTCGCGCCTTCTATGCCGCCTTTTTGGGAAAGTTCTGCTTTCTTTTCGTTCTTGTAAGTGCCGTAGACGCCGTTGATTTTCATGTTGCCGTTTTTGGCGTCGTGGATATACGTATCGCGCGGAATGGATACGGCGGTTGCGGAGGAACCATCGTTGGGGATACGGATCACCATGATGGTGTCGGTATTATCGTTTTCTTCATCGCCAGCTCGCAGCATATTAATCTCGTCGGGGGTGAGGGCGTTGCCCTCGGCGTCGGAGCGTGAATCGGAACCGACAAGCAGAATGTCGGTGGCACCGTCGGCGGCTTGGCCGAATGTACTTTTATCGCCACCGATTGTGGGACCCTTGCTGAAAGTATTTCCGGCAACATAGTATCCGGCCCCGGAGAGCCCCAGTACCAGAACCGACAGGAATATCAGCAACCCACGGACCGGTGCTGGTCCTTTTTGTCGCAGGTTTACGGTCTGCGTGGGTGCTGCTTTGATGTCGCGCCCTCGGCGATACTTGTCGGCCACGGTGGTTCTCCAGTGCGTCGTACGGCGGTCGTCTTTCGTCAGCTGTGGGTAGCTGTGGATGCTAGCTCAGTCGGTATGGTTAGAACCGACACACTACTCAAGGAGTCTATTTTATGCGCGTGGTGGTGACGGGAAGCGAAGGGCAGCTAGGTTCGGCCCTGAAACTCACCTGCCCGGCGGATATCGAGCCGGTCTGGCTTGGCCACAAGGACCTGGATATTACTGACGAGGCAGCCGTGGCCCAGCACCCCGCGTTTGAGGGGGCGGACGTCATCATCAACGCCGCCGGGTACACCAATGTCGATGCCGCCGAGACCGACCGCGGTGCCGCATGGGCGCTCAACGCCAGCGCACCGGGGTTTTTGGCTCACCGCGCCGCCGAGGTTGGGGCACACCTAGTGCACCTAAGCACAGATTATGTCTTTGGCGCTGTTGCGTATCGACGCCCCCTCGCCACCGACACTCCCACGCACCCTACCTCGGTGTACGGGGAGAGCAAACGTGCCGGTGAATGTGCGGTGCTCGACTCGGGGGCGAACAGTGTGATTGTGCGCACGGCATGGGTTTTTTCCGGTGCAGTCTTGCCCACGCATCGCGATTTTGTGTCCACGATGATGGCTTTGGAGAAACAGCACGACACCATTTCCGTGGTGGATGACCAACACGGTAACCCCACTTTTGCCCCTGATCTGGCACTCGGACTGTGGGAAGTATGTCATGTGCAGCCGACGGGGGTTCTTCACGGGGTTAGTTTTGGGGAGACAACATGGTATGGCGTGGCGCGTGAAGTCTTTAAAAATATAAGCGCGGATCCTGACAGAGTTCGCCCCTGCACAACGGCCGATTTTCCCCGGCCAGCGGCACGCCCGGAATGGTCCGTCTTAGATACCTCCAGCTGGACTGAGGCTGGGCTGAGAACGCTGCCGGAGTGGCGCAGCGGTGTTGCGAGGGCTACCCAAGGTACACTCAGACAATTGTGAGCACTCCTATAGCCGTCATCACAGTGACGTACAGCCCAGGCACTTACCTGGAGTCCTTCTTGGATTCTATACCCGGTGCCACGGAAAGGGCTGCATACGTCGTGTTGGCCGATAACGGTTCCACTGACGGTGTTCCCGAACAGCAAGCTGATAAGCGTGAAAATGTCGAGTTTTTCGCCACCGGCGGAAACCTGGGGTACGGCACGGCCATCAATAGGGCTGTGCAACACCTTAAGGAGCGCAAAGAGCGTGGGGATATAGACGGCGACTTCTTTGTTGTCTCCAACCCTGACGTCGTCTTTGACCCTGGTTCTATCGACGCCATGCTTGAGTGTGCGCAGCGCTGGCCAGGTGCTGCCACCATTGGCCCGCGCATTAGGGAAGCTGACGGGGCCGCTTATCCTTCAGCACGTACTGTGCCCACCATACGTAACGGTGTTGGGCATGCCTTGTTCGGGACCATCTGGCCCTCGAATCCCTGGACCAAGGCATATCGTGATGATGACGATCTCACCACGGAACACCCAGCTGGTTGGCTTTCCGGCTCCTGCTTGCTGGTGCGGTGGGATGCCTTCGATGCCATCGGAGGCTTTGACGAGCGCTACTTCATGTACATGGAGGATGTTGATTTAGGTGACCGTTTTGGTCGCGCCGGTTACTCCAACGTGCTGTGCCCTTCGGCGGAAATTACTCACGCCAAGGGGCATGCTGCGGGGGAGAATCCAGCCGCGATGCTGCCCGCACATCACGACAGTGCCTATCGTTTTATTGCGGATAGGCATGCTGCGTGGTGGCAGGCACCACTGCGGTTGGTGGTACGTATTGGACTCAAAATGCGGGCATGTATCGCTGTGTATTCTGCACGTCGCGGACAAGCTAGCTAAATTAATTAATAAAGCCCAATATGAATTGAGGAAAAATGCCTGAAATTCACCCACTTGCCCACGACACTGATGCCGTTATTCTTGTCGGCGGAAAAGGCACTCGCCTCCGCCCATTAACAGTGTCTACTCCGAAGCCGATGTTGCCTACTGCGGGTGCGCCATTTTTGAAGCACCTGTTAGCGCGCATCAAAAGTGCTGGAATGCGGCATGTGGTGTTGGGAACCTCGTTCCAAGCCGAGGTATTTGAAGAATACTTTGGTGACGGCTCAGAGATGGGTCTAGAGATCGAGTATGTTTTTGAAGAAAAAGCCCTGGGTACGGGCGGTGCGATCCGTAATGTGATGAATAAGCTGCGCCACAATAACGCCATGGTTTTCAATGGTGACGTATTGGGCGGTACGGATCTCAACGCTATTTTGCAGACCCATGAACAAAAGCAAGCGGACGTGACCATGCATCTTGTGCGGGTTGCGGATCCGCGTGCCTTTGGCTGTGTTCCCACTGATGAGGACGGTCGTGTGGTGGCATTCCTGGAAAAAACCATGGATCCGCCCACTGACCAGATCAACGCGGGGTGTTATGTATTCCGCAAGGAGATCATTAACACCATCCCGGCTGGTCGCGTAGTGAGCGTGGAGCGGGAGACCTTCCCGCGCCTGCTGGAGGAAGGACTGCGCGTCTACGGCCACGTTGATCATGCTTATTGGCGGGATATGGGCACGCCAAAGGATTTTGTCCACGGCTCTTCTGACCTGGTTCGCGGCATCGCGCCATCGCCGTTGCTGGCGGACCAGGTGGGGGAGTCGTGGACTGACCCCACTGCGGGTGTGAAAGGGGGCGTGATTTTGCTGGGTGGCACGGCAGTGGGCCGTGGCACGGAGATCGGTGCTGGCTGCCGTTTGGACCGCACGGTGGTGTTTGAAGGGGTGACCATCGAACCAGGTGCGATTATTGAAGATTCGATTATCGCCTCGGGCGCGCACATCGGCGCTAATGCCAGGATCAAGGATTGTGTGATTGGTGAAGGCGCGCAGATTGGTGCGCGTTGCGAGCTGAAGGGCGGTTTGCGGGTTTGGCCGGGCGTCGTGCTGCCTGATGGTGGTATCCGGTTCTCCACTGACGCATAGGCACTGATCTGTAAGTAAAGCTTAAGTAACATGTGCCACCTGTGAGCTTGGTTGCATATTTACTACATATAGTACCCCCGACTATTACCCCCGTTTGAGTCCTTCTGGGGCTGATGTTGCTCGTGTGACTAGCTTGCTGGGAATAGGGCTAGAGGGGGCTATTTTTTTCTGAGCCAGGTTGACTGTATCTAGTGATAGCGTGTGTAATCGGCTTGTGTGATCAACGGTGTTGGTTATCAACAAGAAATAATTGCCCACAAAAACTATCGGAGAACAGGAGCGTAGCGTGGAAAACATTGCAGGCGACGCAATGCCTCGCGGAAACGCAAAGTCCGATGATGGGGAGCAAAACTCCGGTTTGCAATCTTCGCAGCAAGGCCATCGAGTCGAATTCTCTTTCGATGCATTGTTTAGCGCCGTAGAACAGGAATGGCAGGAACAGGCTCTGTGTGCTCAAACGGATCCTGAGGCATTCTTCCCTGAAAAGGGTGGTTCTACGCGTGAGGCTAAGCGCATTTGTCAGGCGTGTAGTGTTCGCGACGAATGCCTGGAATATGCACTGGAGCACGACGAGCGTTTTGGTATTTGGGGCGGACTTTCAGAGCGTGAACGCCGCCGTCTTAAGAAACAAATCAGCTAACCATCTGCGTGGTGTCGGGGTGCGTCACCACGGATGATTCGGATTGATGGTTGTTGGCTCAATGTTCAAATAAGCCGCAACCAGTGACGTAAGAACTGTGTGGAGTAGTTCCACTTTTTCCTTCATGTCATCGCAGCGTTGCTCAATGGGCATGCGAAACAGCACAATACGTGGACGCGTTGGCCTGCCGCGCTGATCAATTCCGGCGGGGATGAGCCGCCCTAAGGGGACGGGGCCATCTGCGGCTATTTCGTCGCTGTAGCGAGATACATCTGGGTTGAGTCGCATGCGTGGAACGGTGTCTACGGCAATGTCGATGCTGGCGAGCTCGTCGGGAAAAGCGGCCTGAATGGGGGAGTAAGCCTCAATCAGGGCGGCGTCGAAAAGCTGACTGCGGTTGCGATAACGACGCACCGTGCGGGGGTAAACAGTGCCGCGCATCCCCCGGCCGCGACGATCTCGAAAAGATCTTATGTGCATAAAACCACAGCATAGCCGGGGTTTGTAGGCTGGTGGTGGGGGCGCGCCGTGGCATCTTAACTACACAAACCTAAAGTTCGGGTCTAGACTTTATTGCGTGAGTCAATTTCGTCGTTGTTCCCGCCCAGGATGTGGCAAGCCTGCAGTAGCCACATTGACCTATGCCTACGCTGATCAAACCGCTGTTGTTGGTCCGCTTGCTGTTGCGAGTGAGCCGCATAGCTGGGATTTGTGTGAGGCCCACGCTGCTAAAATCACAGCTCCTCTTGGCTGGGAGCTTATGCGCGTGCATGATATTTACCCAGACGCTGATGAGGATGATGACCTCACAGCTCTGGCGGAGGCGGTGCGTGAAGCGGGGCGACACTCTAGCGGGCTTGTTGTTGATGACCAGCCTGCTACACTGCCCCAACAACGACCAGTGATCCAGCACCGCGGTGACGGTGCCCAGGGTGCGGACGGCGCGAACCATCCTGTGCGTCGTTCTAAGGAAATTCGCGCGCATCGTGCGCAGCGCCGCAGTCATCTTTTCGTTGTGCCGGATCTCAACGAAACAAATGATGATTCCTAAGATTAGAATTTTTGCCCTGTAGGGCCCTAAAGTAAGGCGGAGAGTCCTCGCGCGGCGGGGAGCCACGCCCTTGGATGTAAGCCCCTTGTGGCGTTACACAACCATCACACACGGCGTGTGGTGGTACACGGCATAGTAAAGCGGCAAGGAGATAAATCCACATCATGCGCACTCGTGAATCTGTTGAAGCTGTCATTAAGGCATATGATGTTCGGGGGATAGTTGGAGAAGGATTTGACGCCGAGTTTATGCAGGAAACCGGCGCTGCCTTTGGGCGACTCATGCGGGGCGAGGGCGCTAACGTTGTGGTGATTGGCCATGACATGCGCGATTCCTCGCCGGAGTTGTCGCGCGCGTTTGCGAATGGCGTCGCGGACCAGGGTTTGAATGTCCTCTATCTGGGGCTGACTTCGACGGATGAACTGTACTACGCCTCGGGTGTGCTGGACTGTCCAGGTGCCATGTTCACGGCAAGCCACAACCCGGCGGAATACAACGGCATTAAAATGTGCCGCTCGGGTGCCCGCCCTGTGGGACAGGAGTCGGGACTTCGCACGATTATCGACGACCTGGTGGCCGGGGTTCCCACGTATGACGGCGCGCGCGGCACGATCAGCGACCGTGATGTACTTGACGGCTACGGCGAGTTTCTACGCGACCTGGTGGACCTGCGGGGCATCCGCCCCCTGAAAGTTGCTGTGGACGCAGGCAACGGTATGGGTGGGTTGACGGTGCCGGCGGTTCTGGGCGCGGCCGGACTCCCTCTCGACATTGAGCCATTGTATTTCGAGCTGGACGGTAATTTCCCCAATCATGAGGCGAATCCGCTGGAGCCGAAGAACCTGGTGGATCTGCAGAAGTTCGTGGTGGAGACCGGCTCGGATATTGGTCTGGCGTTTGATGGCGATGCCGACCGCTGCTTCGTGGTGGATGAGAAAGGCCAGCCAGTCAGCCCCTCAGCAATCTGCGGGATTGTGGCGGAGCGTTACCTGGCACAGAAGCCGGGTGGGACCATCATTCACAATTTGATCACGTCGAAGGCTGTCCCGGAGATCATTGAGGAAAACGGCGGAACTCCGGTGCGCACGCGAGTGGGACACTCGTTTATCAAGGCGAAAATGGCCGAGACCGGCGCTATCTTTGGTGGCGAACATTCCGCACACTACTACTTCACCGAGTTTTTCAACGCGGATTCCGGGATGCTGGCCGCCATGCATGTGCTAGCTGCTCTGGGGCATCAGGATAAGCCATTGAGTGAGATGATGGCGGCCTACAACCGCTACGAGGCATCAGGAGAAATCAATTCCCGCGTTGCTGATCAGGAGGAAAGCACCCGGCAGGTGCTCGATGCCTTTGCCGACCGCATCGACTCCGTCGACAACTTGGACGGCGTGACCGTGCAGCTGAAGGGCACTCCCGCATGGTTTAACGTGAGGGGTTCGAATACTGAACCGCTGTTGCGTCTGAATGTTGAAGCTCCCACGCGCGCAGAGGTGGACGCCTTAGTGGACGAAATCCTGGGTATCATTCGTCGCTAGAATTGATGCCATGCAGGAGCAGGAAAAACTGAAGTTTTTTGAGGTTGCCCACGAAGGCGCCTTTGTCCGGGCGATGGCCGAGGCCGTCGCCAACGGCGTTTTCAGTGGCCTTCGTGAATTCGCTCCTCGCTCTATCGTCGCTGTCTGCGGCGATGATGCTAGCCGTCACGCTGCGGAGATTGTTTCCGCATTGAGTGGTCCTTTGTCGATCCCGGTTGTGGTCACCGACCAGCTGCCAGTATTTTGTGGTGCATTGGATGTGGTTTTTGTCACCCAGTCGGCCGGACAGCGTACAGGATGGGGCGCGGAGGCATTCGTGGAAACGGTGGCCAGAGAGGCGTCGCGACGCGGTAGCCTCACTTTCTGTTGTGCGCCGCACCAGTGGGAGGATGCTCCGAGAGGTATGACGGTGCTGCCGAACCTCCCAGGAATGGAAGGGCGGTTTTCCGCAGCACGGGTGATCACCTCCCTGTGGGCGATTGTTGCGGCGCTGGACACGCTGGGGGAGACGCTTGCACACTGCGCCGAATCCGTGGATGAGGAGCTGCATGCCTTGTCGCCGCAGCGCGACGCCCTAGTCAACCCGGCGCGGGGCCTGCGTAATTGGGCGCATGGTACGCGGGTGGTGCACAGCTCATCGTCGGCGGTGGGTGTGCGCATTGCGGCCTTAGCGGCCCTGTTGTGGGCCGAACATGGCCTGGTCAGCAGTGTCTTGTCGGCGGAAAACCTCACGGAGGCGCTACCCGCGCTGGAAGGGCCGGAGCGGGATATTTTCTACGATCCGTTCCTGGATGAAGGCGAAGACGCAGCGCCCCCGCCGCTTCCCTTAAGAATTGTGACGTGGGTGACCCCGGCGGACGTCGATAAGCTGCCGCCCGCCGAGCTGCTTCCCCCAAACACGCTGATTGAGCAGAGCGACAGCTCGAACACCAGCACCCTCGCAGCAACGCTGATTGTGCTCACCAGAGCGTGGGCCGCCGCGATTTTCGAGCCAACGACCGACTAAACCGCCTATCAACATTATCTATCAACACCGGAGGACATCTATGCAACTACTCAGTGGAGCCATGCGCAGTTACCCATGGGGATCGCACACAGCGATAGCTGAGTTACGGGGGCACGCCAGCCCCTCGGATAGCCCTGAAGCTGAGCTCTGGTACGGTGCCCACCCCGGTGATCCCTCCACCCTTCACGGAAGTGAACCGCAGGACACTAAGCCCCTTGACCAGGCAATTGCTGCAGACCCTGAGTACCATCTTGGAGCTCGGGTGCGTCGAGAGTTTGGCGACACCCTGCCGTTCCTCCTGAAAATCCTCGCTGCCGGTGAGCCCCTGTCATTGCAGGCGCACCCCTCCCGCGCACAGGCCCAGGAAGGGTTTGCGCGGGAAAATGCTGCGGGCATCAGCCTTGATGCCCCGGAGCGTAACTACAAGGACGATAACCACAAGCCCGAGCTGATCGTCGCCCTCACCGACTTCCAAGCCATGACAGGCTTCAGGCCTCTCGCGCGCACTCTTGAGATTGCTGCAGCGTTGAACTGCCCCGAACTCGACCGCTACATCTCCATGCTGGATGTAGACAACGAGGACAGCAGCATCCGGGCCCTGTTCACCACGTGGATCGCCATTCCAGTTGCCAACCGCACCAAACTTATCGACGCCATGACTGCCGCCGCACGCGCCTATGTTGCGCGCCCCGACGCCGTGGACTGGATTGCCGACACCCTGAACAATATCCTGCTGCTGGACGAACGCTACCCGGGGGATTCCGGTGTCCTCGGGGCGTTCCTTCTGAACAAAATCAACCTGAAACCTGGTGAAGCCATCTATCTTGATGCTGGCGAGCTGCATGCCTATGTGCATGGTCTGGGCATTGAAATCATGGCCAACTCGGACAATGTTCTCCGCGGTGGGCTGACCACCAAACACGTGGACGTTCCAGAACTGGTGCGGGTACTCAACTTTACGCCGCTGACGGACCCCAGCATTCGGGAATCCGACCTTGCTGAGACCACAACGGCAAATAAAATCACCTATCCGGTGCCCATCAACGAGTTCGCGCTCTCTGCGCTGAATTTTGATGGTTCGGGCGAGGAGGCGGTGGAGTGGTCTAGCGATGGCCCCAGCATTGTGCTGTGTACGGGTGGTGAGCTGCACCTTACCGACTCGGGTTCTGAACTAGTCATACACCCGGGCGAGTCCGTGTGGATCCCTGCTGCCAATGACCCAGTGACTATTCGCCCAGGTGGCGGTGCTGCGCAGGCATTTGTGGCATCGGTGTAAGCCGGAGCGATTTGTGTCGCAGTGATCTGTGTGGGGCCTGCCGAAACGTGAACGGTGTAACGCCTTGAGCAGCGTTTACGCAAGGTAGGCCCGCTGCCAGGTTTGAAAATGGGGTGTTGCCGTGCCTGGCGGATTATTCTGTCGAAGCTGAGTCTGTTGGCTCGGCCGAATATGTAGTGCTAAAGCTCGTTGCGTTGGGCATACTGTCTTGGCCATGCACTGTCGTGGTGTTATTTTCGTTGGCTGCTGCCTGGTCAGCCGGACTGTAGGAAGACGGGGCGGCCCGCTCAGACTGCTGGCTTTGTGTGCCTGCGGAACCCTGCTGCGTGGGTTGCTCGTTCTGGGTAGCTGTTTCAGCAGTGTTGTCGCTGGATTGCTGAGTGCCAGAAGCGTTGCTGCCGGAGGCATCAATGGGGACATCGGGGCCGCCCATGCCATTAAATTCGCGTGTTTTCTGTTGTCCTGTGCTGGTATGTTCGCCGCTGGTGAGGTCGCTAGGCGTAGGCGTGTTCGATGCAGTGGCGGGAGACTGCCCCGACTGCTGCCCATTGCCCTGGGGAGATGGGTAGCTGGGTAGATGTTGGCCAGGAAGCTGATTGGGTGAATGTGGCCGTGATGGAATCGCCGACGGTTCCTGCGAACTCGTGTCGTTTCCCGAGTTTCCTGTCGAGGGGCCTTCTTCTTCAATGAAATTGTCGTTTCCCGAGCCGGGAGTTGGCCGTGTAGTGGTTGATGGTCCTGCCAGGCTGGGGGCGGATACATTGTTGTCGCCACGGTCCTGAGTATCCGGCCTGCGACGGGTATGTCCGCCATCAGTATTGGGCTGGGCAGGATTGGCTGGGTTGTTATCCGGATTGTTATTCCTGGGTGCGGTTCCCCCTCGGACAGGGCCTGGAGCACCCGGAGCGTTTAATGGGTTTGGTTCAGCAATATTCCTGCTGGCCTGTGCTTGGGGGCGGTATAGTTTTGTCGGCGCTACTTCAGGCGTGTCGCGGGGGACAAATGCGTTGGGTGGCAGCAGAGGGTCACCCATCAAAGGGGAGGCCACTGCCGTGGGCGGGGCCGGAATATCCGATGAACTGGATGTTGTCTTGGTGGATGATGAGGAAGTGGTTGAGGGAATGGAAGACCTGTCGCTGGCTTTTTGAGCATCGGGGCTAGTAGATTGCCACACAGCATATCCGACACCGCCTGCGGCTATGCATCCAACGGTGGTGAATATGACAAAGCCGCGAGTGTCTGCTTTCACCAGCTTGTCTCCTCAACTACATTCGCACTTAACTAATCACAGTCATTAGCGCTGACAATAGCACGGCCGGGTAGGTTTTTGGTAGAGCAACACTAAGAAGATTAACTAGTTTACAGGAGGAAATGATGGGAGCGTGGGACGACGCGATCTTTTCCGAGGAAGTCAACGTTGACTTCCTGGATGAGCTGGCCAACCTCGATGAAGAGGACATTGTGGAAGCTGTGGAAGATGCGTGCACCGTTGCGGCAAAACAGGATTCTGTCAGCGACGATGAAGTAAAAAATGCATTGTGTGCTGCAACAATTGCTGCTATTTGGGCGGGTGCGCCTTTTTCGGCGGGAGAAGTTGCTGACACGTACACTTTTATCCGGGAAATGAGAGGCTCGGGTTCCGACCAGTTGCGCGAAGTCGCGTTGGATGTGTTGGAAAATGCGGATGTGGACGAAGACTTGGATGTGTATATTGAGGCGCTCACCTAGCCCCTGACCTAGCGTCCGCTGGGGCTTCTATTACGATGGTGGCTGCGTACATGCCTAATCCATTCCCACTGTTTCAAGGAGTCCCAGGTGAACTTCAAGGTCGCGGACCTCACATTGGCCGATGCTGGCCGCCATCAGATCCGACTCGCCGAGTATGAGATGCCCGGTTTGATGGAGCTGCGCAGGGAATATGGTCCTGAGCAGCCACTGAAGGGGGCTCGCATCGCGGGTTCCATTCACATGACTGTGCAAACGGCCGTGCTGATTGAAACGCTGGTGGCGTTGGGGGCGCAGGTGCGCTGGGCGTCGTGCAATATTTTCTCCACTCAGGATGAGGCTGCGGCTGCCGTGGTGGTGGGGCAGGGCACGCCCGAGGATCCGCAGGGTGTGCCGGTCTTCGCCTGGAAGGGGGAAACCCTCGACGAGTACTGGTGGTGCCTGGACCAGATTTTCACCTGGGGCACTGATGATCAGGGCAACGAGATCCTTCCGAACATGATTCTGGACGATGGCGGGGATGCCACCATGGCCGTGATTCGGGGTACGCAGTTCGAGGAAGCCGGTGTTGTGCCCGTCACACAGCCCGACGATTCGGATGAGTACATCGCCTTCCTGGGCATGCTGCGCGAGTCCGTAGCCAAGGATAAAAGCCGTTGGACCCGAATCGGCAAGGCCGTGAAGGGCGTGACGGAGGAAACCACCACGGGCGTGCACCGCCTGTACCACTTCGCTGAGGAAGGGGTGTTGCCGTTCCCTGCGATGAACGTCAACGACGCGGTGACCAAGTCCAAGTTCGACAACAAGTACGGCACCCGGCATTCCTTGATTGACGGCATCAACCGCGCCACCGACATGCTGATGGGCGGCAAAAATGTGCTGATTTGCGGTTATGGGGACGTCGGTAAGGGCTGCGCTGAGGCGATGGCGGGCCAGGGCGCGCGTGTGAAAGTCACGGAGGCAGACCCGATCAATGCCTTGCAGGCACTCATGGATGGTTTCCCGGTGGTCACGGTCGACCAGGCCATCGCCGACGCGGATATCGTGATCACCGCCACTGGCAACCTGGGGATCATTACTCTCGATCAGATGCTGGCCATGAAGGATCACGCCGTTCTGGGCAACATCGGGCACTTTGATAACGAGATCGACATGCATTCCCTGTTGCACCGCGATGACGTCAGCCGCGTAACGATCAAGCCACAGGTTGATGAGTTCACGCTGCCGAACGGCCGCTCCATTGTGGTGCTTTCGGAAGGGCGTCTGCTGAACCTGGGTAACGCTACCGGTCACCCGAGTTTTGTCATGTCTACATCGTTTGCAGACCAGACCATCGCCCAGATCGAGCTGTTTCAGAACGGCGACAAGTACAGCAACGAGGTGTACCGCCTGCCCAAGATCCTCGACGAGAAGGTGGCCCGCATCCACGTCGAAGCCCTGGGCGGCCAGATCACCGAACTCACCAAGGAACAGGCAGAGTACATCGGCGTGGACGTCGCGGGTCCTTACAAGCCCGAGCACTACCGCTACTGATCATGATTATCAGCATCGAAGGTATCGACGGCGCGGGCAAAAACACCCTTGTCCGCGCCCTCACCTCGCGTATCGACGCCGCGACACTGACGTTTCCACGCTATGACACCTCCATCCACGCTCAGCTAGCTGCCCGCGCCCTGCACGGGCAGATGGGGGATTTGGTGGATAGCGCCCACGGCATGGCAACGTTGTTCGCGTTAGATCGGTATGGTGCGCGCGAGGTGTTGGATCGCTACGCCGACTCCGATGAGGTGTTACTGCTGGACCGCTATGTCGCCTCCAATGCGGCCTACACAGCGGCCCGCTTGAAAGACGATGCGGCGTTCGATTGGGTCTACGACTTGGAATTTGGGCAGCTGGGCTTGCCTGTGCCGCACCTGCAGGTGTTGTTGGAAACGTCGGTGGACGAGGCGTCGATACGCGCGCAAAAACGGGAAGCCCACGACGCAACACGCACCCGGGACGCCTACGAAAAAGATGGCGGGCTGCAGGAGCGTACTTTTGCCGCCTACCAGCAGTTAGCCGCGAAACAGTGGGCCAGTCCGTGGCTGACTAGCAATGACGCGGACGACGTGAGTGAACACATCATACAGGTTATTTCTTCATAACTATGACACCATAGAACTTATGAACGCCAAGATTCTTGTTGTGGATGATGATCCAGCCATCTCTGAAATGCTGACTCTTGTATTACAGGCGGAAGGCTTTGACACGGTTGCCGTGGCTGATGGTGCAGATGCTGTGGGGGCTGCCGAGGCCGAGCAGCCCGATTTGATCCTGCTGGACTTGATGCTTCCTGGCATGAACGGCATTGATGTGTGCCGTACCATCCGCGAAACATCAACCGTGCCTATTGTGATGTTGACAGCTAAAACCGACACCGTGGATGTGGTGTTAGGGCTTGAATCCGGCGCGGATGACTACGTGAATAAGCCGTTTAAGGCCAAAGAGCTGGTCGCACGCATTCGCGCCCGCCTGCGCCGGACGGAAGACGAAGTCAGCGACGTTATTGAACTTGGCGATCTCACCATTGACGTGGCGGGCCATCAGGTGCGGCGCGGGAACGAAGAAATTCCCCTTACGCCCCTGGAATACGAATTGCTGCTTCTCCTGGCACGGAAACCCCGCCAGGTGGTGAGTCGTGAAGAACTGCTCACCAGCATTTGGGGCTATCGCTCCGCATCTGACAGTCGCGTGGTGAATGTTCATGTGCAGCGGCTTCGAGCGAAAATTGAGAAAGATCCCGAAAACCCGCAGATCATCGTGACCGTGCGGGGAGTGGGCTACAAGACAGGATGCGGTGAGTAACGGTTTTTAGGGAATATTTTCTTCGCCTGCGGGACACGTCGCTGGAACAGTGGCGCACGTCCCTGCAGGTGCGTGTCATTGGTTCCATCCTGGCGTCGTCAGTGGTGGTGGTGCTTCTTCTTGGTTTCTCCATGATCAACGTGGTCACCCAGCGGCTTGTGGACGCCAAAGTTGATGTCGCAAGCTCCGAAATTGATCGCGCCCGCACCACCGTCGAACGCCAAATATCGGAAACAGACACCTCCAATTCCCTCCAAGTCCGGCTGAACTCCGCGCGGTCGGCCATCTCCATGCGGGACTCCTCAACGGGGCAGGACAGTGCTGCCGTGTTTGAACCAGTCATCTTGGTCAACAACAACGACGGCACCATCACCACCGCGCCAGAGGGGTACCGCATTCCCGAACCCCTGCGAAACTTCGTCTCCCAAAACCAAGTTTCCTACCAGTTCTCCACCATTGATCGCGTGGACGGCTCCCGCTACAAAGCACTCATCATTGGCACGCCCACCGAAAGCGACATTCCCGGACTGCAGCTTTACCTGGTCATGCCCCTGGACAACGAAGAAGCCACGCTCGCCCTCATGCGCGGCCTGCTCTCCGCCGGTGGCGTGTGCCTGATTGTGCTGCTCATGGGCATCGCCTGGCTGACCACCCAACAAGTCACCGGACCCGTGCGATCCGCCAGCCGCATTGCCCAACGCTTCGCCGCAGGTCACCTCCGGGAACGCATGGTGGTGGACGGTGAAGATGAAATGGCCCGCCTGGCCATCAGCTTTAATGCTATGGCGGAATCCCTGTCCAAACAGATCCGCCAGCTGGAAGAATACGGCAACCTACAGCGGCAATTCACCTCCGATGTCTCCCACGAACTGCGTACCCCGCTCACAACAGTGCGCATGGCGGCTGACATGATCGCCGACCAGAAAGATGACCTCGATCCTTACACCCAGCGCGCCTCCGAACTGATGGTGCGCGAACTAGACCGGTTCGAATCACTCCTGGCGGAACTACTGGAAATCTCCCGCCACGACGCTGGCGTGGCCGACCTCTCGGAAGACCGCATCGACATCCGGACCTGCGTCAACGCCGCATGGAGCCAGGTGCAACACCTCGCCGAAGAACTCGACGTGGAGGTATCCTTCAACGAACCAGACGAGCCCGTGTCGGTGGTGGTGGACTCCCGCCGCATCGAACGCATCATGCGCAACCTCATCGCCAACGCCATTGACCACAGCGAAGGCAACCCGGTGGAAGTGACCCTTGCCGCCACTGACGACGCCGTGGCCATCACCGTTGTCGACCATGGCGTGGGGTTGAAGCCCGGGCAAGAAGACCTGGTGTTTAACCGCTTCTGGCGCGCCGACCCCTCCCGCAAACGCCATTCCGGTGGCACCGGTCTGGGGCTGGCCATCTCCCGGGAAGACGCAGTAATTCACGGCGGCTCCCTCGACGCAACAGGAATCCCTGGTATTGGATCATGCTTCCGCCTGACCATTCCGCGAACTCCCTTGGCGAAATTCCAGTACAGCCCACTGCCGCTGGCCGTCCCAGGGTGGGAGCACAACGATGTGGATGCGGTAGTCGAAGAGCCGGAGCCACTGACCGAGGCAGACGTGGTGCTGACGGGACCGAACCACCATAACTACCGCGCCCCCCGCCGGGATGATGCGGTGACCCTAGATGCCCAAGCCGAACCCCCTTCAGCGCTGTCGGTTGATGCGGGTGGTGAGGCTCAACCTGCTGAGGCTAGCGAAGCCGAGGAACCAGCACACACGTCATACTCCGTCGAACTATCCACCGACCCAGTGGTTCCGGTGGTTGTGCCAGGACTTTCCTCCGACGCAGACACCAGTGACACAAGCCTCGCAGACAGCGGGCGCGGCATTCGCGACGAGGAGGGCACTCCACAGTGACACCCGTATCCGCATCGGTTCCAATGCACACCACGCCACGAAAAACCGTCACCACCACCCTGGCCGTCGTCTCCATCATGGGGCTTGTCGCCGGGTGCACCACAGTGCCAGGGGACTCCACGCCCCAGGCGCTTCGCTCCTTCGCGCCCGCACAAAGCAACATTGACGTTCCCTCCCCAGTCCCCGGCAGGGAACCCGACCTGCTGCTCAGGGACTTTTTCACCGCGTCCGCCAACCCCATCCAAAACTATCAGGCAGCCCGTTCCTTCCTCAGTCCCGACATGGCCTCACAGTGGGACAATCAATCCAACACCCTCATCCTCGACCGCATTGATCTCAACGCCAATGCGGGTGCCACGGCCGACCGTATCAGCTACATTGTGCGAGGAACCGTGGTGGGCAACATGAGCACCGGCGGTGTGTACGCCCCGGAAAACGGCGACTACGAAGCCTCCATCGAACTGAGAAAAATCAACGGCGAATGGCGCATCACCTCACTGCCGCCAGGAGTCATCCTGGAAAAGGTGGAACTACGCAACAACTATCAGCCCCACGAGCTGTATTTCCTCGACCCGACCGGGCGATTCCTGGTGCGCGACCGGCGGTGGATCTACAACGGTCAGCCTTCCACCGGCTCGGCGCTGCTCTCCCTCATGGTGGAGGGACCACAGCGTGGCATCGCCCCGGGTGTGGTCAACGAAGTACCCGAGGGGGCCGTGTTCAGCGGCATGAAAGACGGAGCTTACACCTTCATTGGGTTTGGCGAACTCAATGCCGACCAGCGGCACCGTTTCGCCGCCCAAGTGGTGTGGACGCTTGCCCGCGCCGGGGTGGCTGGCCCCTACAGAGTCACCCTTGATGGCGTTCCCCTGGAAATAGGTCAGGCTGGCCTATCGGTCGAAGACGTAGCGGAATTCAACCCCAACGTAGGTGTGGGGTCGCTGTCCCCGTTGTACGCGCTTAGCAACGGACAACTGTATGTGGTGTCCTCCGACCGCGTTGATCTCGCCCCCGGACGGTGGGGTGCGCAGGACGCGCAACTCGAATCGGCCGACATTTCCGCCACTGGCGACGTTGTGGCAGCGGTGCAAACCACAGGCGAAGGGGACGACAAGAAATCTCAAGTGCTGCTCGGGCCGCTCAACGGCGAGACCACCACTGCACTAGAACGCCGCACCCTTTCTCGCCCCAGCCTGGAATACGACGCCTCCGCCTTCTGGACAGTCCTTGACGGCACCACCATCGCGCGCGTCTCCCGATCCAGCGCCACCGGGGAAATGTCACAAATCGAGGTGGATAAAGACGCCTTCGGTGATGCCACAGGCGCCATTTCTGTGCTGCGGCTGTCACATTCCGGTGTCCGGGTGGCCATGATTATCGACGGCCGCGTCTACCTCGGTACCGTCTCGCGGCCCGCGCCGGGCGAGAGGAAGATCACCAACCTGGTTCAGATCGCACCAAGCATTGGGAACACGGCGCTGACATTGGATTGGCAGCATGACGGCTCATTGTTGGTCGGGACGTCGTCGCCGGACACGCCAGTGCGGCGAGTAGAGCTGGACGGCTCGGAAGTCACGCCGCTGTCGGCGGGGGACATTACCGCGCCGGTGGTGGCCGTGGCATCGTCAACGAACAACATTTACGTGACGGATTCCCGTGCGGTGCTGCAATTGCCGTCAAACGGGCCGTCGTCAGCGTTTTGGCGTGAAGTTCCTGCTCTTCAGGGCACACGTGCGGCACCGGTGGTGGCACACTAGAGATACAGGAAAAGAGGGGGGACATGCTGGAATTGTTGTTTCCGAAGAGCTGCGCTGGATGCGGTGCGGCAGGGGTGAGTTTGTGCGCGAGTTGCCAGGAGGAGCTTCGGCGGGGGCCGCATCGAGGGTCCTGCACGGTGAATCCGCGCGTGCCGGTGTGGGCGCTGAGTCCGTATGCAGGGGCGCATCGCCAGCTTGTTATCTCCATGAAGGAGCGCGGGCGTCGAGACGCGTGTGCTTATGTTGGTGCGGCGGTGCGGGCAGCGGTGGATTTCCTTGCCGCGCGGGGCGAGCTTCCATTCGCAGTGGACCTCACTCTGGTGCCGGCCCCAACACGCGCTCGCTCAGCACGGTTACGGGGCGGCGACACGGTCACGGCGGTGTGTGCGTCCTCAGGCTTATCGACGGTCCCGTGCGTGCAACACCGCAGTTCAGTGCGGGATTCTGTGGGGCTTGATGCTGCCGCGCGGTGTCGAAACCTGGCGGAAGGCGTGGACTTGCTTCAAGTGCCGCCGTCGCCAGTGTTGCTGGTGGACGATGTCGTGACCACCGGGGCGACGGTGGAGGCCACCTGTGCCGTGCTGTTTAGCGCGGGGGTAGAAGTCAGTGGAGTTTTGGCTGTGTGTGCTGCGTGAAAGGTGGGGTTATGTAGCGCAGAGGTTATGACCAGAGGTATCCTTAAGGTGTAGTAATTCACATCATCGCGGACGTTGTGAGTAATCCCGCTCACATTGTGCGGTGGATACAACCGGGAGGTAAGAGCAAGTGACCATACCTGCTGAAAACAACGATGTCCTGCGCCCGGACACCCAGGTGACTATTACCGGACGCAACGTCGAGGTTCCCGACCACTTTGCCGAGCGCGTGCACGCCAAACTGGCAAAAATTGCGCGTCTCGACCCCACATTGACGTTCTTCCATGTTGAGCTTCAACATGAGCCTAACCCGCGTCGCGCCGATGAGAGCGACAAGATTCAGATCACAGCTACAGGTAAAGGTCACATTGCCCGTGCTGAAGCTAAGGAAGACAGTTTCTATGCAGCGCTGGAAACAGCCCTCGCACGCATGGAACGCTCACTACGCAAAGTGAAGGCACGGCGGCGCATCAGCCGCTCCGGGCACCGCGCCCCCAAAGGTGTGGGGGAGGTCGCAGCGGATCTGGTGGCAGATGCAACTGCTGCGGTATCACAGCAACCCGAGGGCAAGTTTGATGTGGATCCCTACGAAGATTCCGTCACCGACGTTGTGCCTGGTCAGGTCGTCCGTACTAAGGAACACTCCTCCACGCCGATGAGTGTGGACGATGCTCTTTCTGAAATGGAACTGGTGGGTCATGATTTCTACTTGTTTGTCAATGAAGAAACCGGGCGCCCGTCTGTGGTATACCGCCGTCATGCCTTTGACTACGGGCTGATCAGCCTTGCCGAATAGGCGCATTTCCGCCGGTTAAAGCCGGTACATAGTCCTTACACCGCCATCGTGTTAGCGTTACCGAAGCTAGCCACGGTGGCGGTTTCTTAAGGCGTGTGGCAAACAGAGTAGACTAGTCAAGACTGTAAACGCGAAAGCCAAAGTTAGAAAAGGACGAACGCCTGTGTTTGGACTGTCCAAGATCCTCCGCGTCGGTGAAGGTCGCGCTGTAAAGCGCTTGAAAAAGATCGCCGACGAGGTGATCGCACTTGAGCCGGAATACGCTGATCTCAGCGATGAGGAACTGAAGGCCAAAACGGCGGAGTTCAAAAAACGCCTGAAAAAGGGCGAAACGCTTGACGATATTCTGCTGGAAGCCTTCGCCGTGGCGCGTGAAGCCTCCTGGCGAGTACTGGACCAGAAACACTACCCAGTGCAGATCATGGGTGGTGCTGCACTCCACTTTGGCAACGTCGCCGAAATGCGCACCGGTGAAGGCAAGACCCTCACCTGTGTGCTGCCCGCCTACCTCAATGCCCTCGAAGGCAAAGGCGTGCATGTGGTCACCGTCAATGACTACCTTGCTAAGCGCGACTCGGAGTGGATGGGTCGTGTGCACCGCTTCTTGGGACTGACCACCGATGTGATTCTTGCGGACATGACCCCGCAAGAGCGTCGAGACGCATATAACGCCGACATCACCTACGGCACCAACAACGAACTGGGCTTCGACTATCTGCGCGATAACATGGCGCGCTCCATCGACGAACTCGTGCAGCGTCCGCACAACTACGCCATCGTTGACGAGGTGGACTCCATCCTCATTGACGAAGCCCGCACGCCGCTGATTATTTCCGGTCCTGCGGACGGTTCCTCCCAGTGGTACACCGTGTTCGCGCAGATCGTTCCCCGCATGACTCGTGACGTTCACTATGAAGTAGATGAGCGCAAACGTACCGTTGGCGTCAAGGAAGAAGGCGTCAACTTTGTGGAAGACCAGCTGGGCATTGAAAACCTCTATGCCCCCGAGCACTCCCAGCTGGTCAGCTACCTGAACAACGCCATCAAAGCTGAGGAACTATTCACCCGCGACAAGGACTACATCATTCGTGGTGGGGAAGTCCTCATCGTGGACGAATTCACGGGCCGTGTTCTCGCTGGTCGCCGCTACAACGAAGGCATGCACCAGGCCATTGAGGCCAAAGAAGGCGTGGAGATCAAAAACGAAAACCAAACCCTGGCCACCATCACGTTGCAGAACTACTTCCGCCTGTACAACAAACTCGCAGGTATGACCGGTACCGCCGAGACGGAAGCCGCCGAGCTGCACCAAATCTACAAACTCGACGTGGTGACCATCCCCACCAACCGACCTAATCAGCGTGAAGACCTTACTGACCTGGTGTACAAAACCCAGGAAGCCAAATTCGCTGCTGTGGTGGACGACATTGTCGAACGCGTGGCCAAAAACCAACCGGTGCTTGTGGGTACCACCTCTGTGGAACGCTCCGAATACCTTTCCCAGCTCTTGCAACGTCGTGGCGTGAAACACCACGTGCTTAACGCAAAACACCACGAACAGGAAGCTGAAATTGTCGCCCAGGCGGGCCTCCCCGGTGCCGTGACCGTGGCTACCAACATGGCCGGTCGTGGTACCGATATCGTGCTCGGCGGCAACCCCGACATTCTTGCGGATATCAACTTACGTGCGCGTGGACTTGATCCGGTGGAAACCCCCGAGGAATACGAAGCAGCCTGGGACGCCGAGATCAACCGCATGCGTAAACGCTCCGAAAAGTACGCCGAGCGGGTCCGCAAAGCCGGTGGCCTGTACGTGCTGGGTACCGAACGCCACGAATCACGCCGCATTGACAACCAGCTGCGTGGACGTTCTGGACGTCAGGGCGACCCAGGTGCCACCCGCTTCTACCTCTCTATGCGCGATGAACTCATGGTCCGCTTCGTTGGTGCAACCATGGAAAACATGATGAACCGCCTCAACGTGCCTGACGACGTCCCGATCGAGGCCAAGATTGTCACCAACTCCATCAAAGGTGCCCAAACCCAGGTGGAGAACCAAAACTTTGAGGTGCGCAAAAACGTGCTCAAGTACGACGAGGTGATGAACGAACAGCGCAAAGTCATCTACGCCGAACGTCGCGAAATTCTCGAAGGCCGCGACGTGGCCAACCAGGTGGAAAGCATGATCGAGGAAACCGTCGCCGCCTACGTCGCCGGCGCCACCGCCGATGGCTATGTGGAGGACTGGGACCTCGACGAACTCTGGAATGCCCTGAACGGTCTCTACGGACCCACCATGACCTGGGAGTCACTGCTGGACGGTAGCGAATTCGGCGAACCGGGCGAACTACCCGCCGACGAACTCCGCGACGCTCTCATTGAAGACGCCCTAGCCCAGTACAAAGAGCTGGAAGAGCAAGTTGCCAGCATCGGCGGCGATGCTCAAATGCGCGAAATTGAGCGCATGGTCATCCTTGGCGTGGTGGACCAGAAATGGCGTGAACACCTCTACGAGATGGACTACCTCAAAGAAGGTATTGGCCTGCGTGCCATGGCGCAGCGCGACCCGCTGGTGGAATACCAAAAAGAAGGCGGCGACATGTTCAACGCGATGAAAGACGGCATCAAGGAAGAAACCGTCCGCCAGTTGTTCCTGCTGCGTCAGCAGATGCAGCCAACGCAGCCTGCTGAGGTGTAAATAGGCGAGTTAGAAGATTCGGAGTGCGACCATGGTCCACTCCGATTTTTCTATGACCCGACGCCGCTGCAGCCGTGCGGCAAAAGCAAAGGAATGATCGCCCACGACGCATGTGCCGCACACCTCAGCGGCGGTGGCAGCGTTCTGAGGGGCAGCGCCCTCAGTGTTCGTGGAAGTTGGCGGGGAAGAGGCGTCGTCACGCGACGTAGACGGGACAACCAGCGGAAAAATATGCAGTGACCTCAACCTGGCGGCCCCACGGACAGTGGATTGCCGCAGGCGCGCTGAGACATGAATGCGTACACCCGAGCTGAAGCGCTGAGGGGTGATATGTGCCAGTGGACGCCTGCCGAAGGCCACTCCCAGGGCTACTGTGACTAAAAGCACTGTAGCGTGGTGGAGGTCGGGCGGGACGCGCATCTCCCGCGCAGATGTGTCTGATGTATGCGTCAGTGGCGCCATCGGCGCGCATGGCACCAGCGTTTTTAAGTAACTCATGCCGGGAATCACAGTAAGCATATGTGCTCCTTTGTGTCGTGCTTTCCACGGCAGGCTTGAATCACATGTTCTATCGCGTGGGGTGCGCGACAAAAAGAGGAAATCGGGCTAGGTTTTACTATGTCACAAATGAAGGCGATACATAAAACATCTATGCTCGGTTGTACTGAAAACGTAATAAGGAAGGTGGCGCGTGCGCGGATTGATCGTTGACTATTGCGGAGTCCTAGATGGACCCGAGGAGGACCAGGCCAGGTGGCGTAGCCTGCTGTCCGCCGCCCGCAATAATGGGGTAGCAACCGCAGTGCTTTCCAACGACCCGGGCGGTCCCGGTGCCGAGCCGATCCGTGAACTGGAATACCACGGTATTGTGGACGCCGTGGTGCTCTCTGGGGAGATCGGAGCGGACAAACCAGACCCCGAAGCATTCCGAATCGCCGCAGACACCATTGACCTGCCCATGCGAGACTGCGTCATGGTTGATGACTCAATACTGAATGTTCGTGCCGCCGTGGACTGCGGCATGGTTGGCGTCTACTACCAGCAGTTTGATAGAGCTGTGGTGGAAGTGACCGGTCTCTTCGGAATCGAGGGAGAATTCTAAAACATGCGAGTCTACCTTCCGGCAACCTTTAACACCCTTCAAGAATTAAGCGACACTGGAGGGTTCACCGTGCGGTCTGGCTACGGCTTTGCCGTCACCCCCGCTCTCAACGACTACTTTGTCTCTGGCGACCCTGAGGAGGTCGCGCATTTCGCGTTTATCGACGCCGCCCGGGCCTCCCTCCGCCTCCTAGCCATCGGCGACAACGAAGCATTCCCACACCGTCGCGTGGTCATCTCTGCGGATATCGACGACAACCTGGTTGAGTTGCAGCCCCACAACGGGGAATCAGTGGTGAAACTCAGCCCCGCGCACGTAGAACTCGATGCTGTTGCGGCCATCCACGTGGACATTGAGTCCTCTGAAGCCGCCACCGCTGCCGCTATTGAAGCTATCGACGCCGCGGACCTTGGGGATGAAGATGCTGAGTTCACTGTTGGTGACGCTGACGATAATTTCATGGCTTGGTACGACCCGGTCGAACTCGCCGTGCTGGTTGAGTTGATGTAGGTTCTGCAGGTCGGGGGATCGGGGGTGTGGGATATTTGGGGGAAGCTGTGCTTGAGTGGGGGATGGCTGTGCATCTTATGCGTATAAAAAGTATTGCACCCAATATCAAATGGTGGGTAGTATGGTGCTCGTGAATACGTATAAACCGCTGATGATGCAACAAGAACGTTTACGAAATGCGCGTTTGCTTCTTGTGTGTGTTGCGTTCACTGTTGCTTCTTATTATTTATGGATATATGGTTACATTAATGTCCTTGTGTGCATGGTCGGGATTCTATTCTTTGGCATTATTGGAATTCCTGCTATGACGATGGCTATTATTAAACCTGGCTACTTGCGTGTAGATGAAAATGGGTTTGAATTTGATAATGTCAATGCTCGAAAAGTAAAGATCAGTTGGGATCAAATTGAATCAATTCAGCTGGTAAATTTGTGGTTCTATAAAATGTGCATGTCCGTTGCCTTCCGGGAAGTCGGCGGAATGCGCTAATTATTTCGCGTATGTCTGGATATCCGGCGAAGAGAATAGCTGAAATATTGGTAGATTACGGTGAACATTTCCGTCAGAATCAGGTTGACCAGTGGTACTGATTGTTTCAATAACGATAAATCAACAGGTATGATTATGTCCGGGGAGTGTTGGTTTGCGCAATTATGGCCAAATAAAGTTAGTTGAGAAGAGAACTCCCTATTTGTGGTGGGGTTTAATCGGATCTTTCTTAATGCTGGTCGGTTTGTCTGCGACGTTTATTACGGGACCGGATTCTGATGACGAAAATATCGGCGGAGCAATGACCGCTATATTTGGATTCGTTTTTTGCATAAGTTCTATTGTATGCATTGTGAGACCGTTGGTGTTGACTATCGATGAGACCGGAGTGGAAATCCGTCAACGTTTTACTCGCGCTAAGCGCATAGCCTGGCATGACGTTCGTGAGACTTCGCTAGGGCATACTGGTGTAACTATTTTTCTTAAAGGTATGCATAGTAAAGTTGTCCAGGTGCCCGATCTTGCTGGCGTGGACCGAGAACAGGTACACGATCTTCTTGACTATCGCTTTAAATGGTATCGGGAAAATAGCAAGTAGAAATTATTGTGTAAAATAACCCGACCAACACCAAACCCCCTGTTCCTTGCGGTTGTCAGACAAGGAACAGGGAGTTTGCTGTTACGCGGCGTAGTTACTGTTTAGTTTTTGCGCCGTTTCGCAGCGATCATGAGGCCAACACCTAGTGCGAGTACCAGCATGGCGATCAGGGATAGTCCGATCACGCTAGCGCCGGTGTTGGCGAGCACTCCGCCTTCTTTCTTTGCTTGCGGCTGTGATTGCTCGGATGCTTTGGGCATTCCCTTTTCATTCCCGTTTGCTGCGGGGCTGTTGGGGGAGTTGGGCGGGAGTTGCCCAGTTTGAGCTGTGTAGTTCCCATCACTGGATCCGGCAGCATTGGCTGCACCACCAATGGCGAGGGGAACCAGCGGCACCAGCAGCCACCACCAGGGGATGTTGGCAGTGTTGGTGATTTTCACTGGAGTGGGAGCGGTGAAGCTTCCTGCTTGGACCGTGATGGTCGCGGTGCCGTTGCCGTTATCGACAAGTGCGGCAGCGTTGTCTGTGGCAAAACCAGGGGTGTTCCATTCAGAAACGATGGTGTTGTCCGGTTTCTTTTCTTGAATGGTGACCACAGTGCCTACAGGCAAGCCTTTGAATTCCTCCTTGTCACCGTCGCCCAGGGTGAAGTCCTTGGTTTCGGTTTGCTTGGTCACGGGGTTGATCCAGCTTGCGGTGAAGTTGAATTTCTTTCCACCATTAAGCGGGGCTGCGGTGCCGCCGACTTGTTTGGTCAGGGTGAAGCTGCCTTGCTCGGTGTATTTGTTTGTGAATTCAACAGCGCAGATGGTGTTCACACCAAGGGTGATCTCTTGTGTTTTCTGCGGGTAGACGGTGTGGCTGTATCCTGGGATTTCTGCGGATTCGGCTTTCTCCGTTGCCGTGCACTTGGTGTCGGGTTTGAATTCCTTTTCGTAGGTGACGGTTTGGCCAGCAGGAACCTTCATGGTGAATTTTTCGTCGCCGCAGGTGACATCAAATTCGTAGGTCTTGTTCTTGGCGGCTTCTGCACCTTCAATGTTCTTGGTGATGGCAAATTGGCTGAAGGGCTGCTTGTTGTAAGCATTCTTCACCTCAACGTTCACCTTCGGCGCGTTCACCGGAACATTATGGGCCTGAGCCAGTTTCAGGTCATACCCAGCAACAGCGCCGTTGGTTTCAGTGACGTCGCAGGTGGTGCCGTAGGGCACAGCGATGCCCAGAGGAACAGGTGCGCCTGGTTTGATGTCTTTGGTGCCGGTGGTGCCGTCGCTGCACTTGTAGGCGAAGGTGAAGGAAGCGGGGGCTTTCGCGGCGTCGATACCTGTGACGGTCTTGGTGAGCGTGATGTCACCAGTGAGGTGCGGGTAGGTGTTCACGAACTTTGCTTCAGCCTTTTTACCTGCCTCGATGGTGATCGGGCCGGGGATGGTGGGCTTGGGTTCACCGTAGCCGTCGCGTGCGGCGCTGCGCAGATCCTCGTTGAAGGTACAGGTGTAACCAACCGGAATGGGCAGGGTATCGACGCCCTGACCGTTGCCGGCTACTTTCACGTCACTCGCCACGGCCGGAGCTTTGTTGTCTGCTGGATCGACGCAGCGGTAGCTGACGTTGTACTGCTGTTTTTGGAACTCAGCGAGGTTTTTCTTGTCGGTGTCGTTGAGCGCGCCATCAATACGCACGTCTTTGGTGACCTTCAGCGCAACAGCCTGCTTGGTGTAGCTGTTGATGAATTCAACCTCGGGCTTGGTGTCCGCACCAACCTTGACATCATTCTGGCTGATGGTGAGTTTCGGCTCGGCGAAACCGTCACGTGCAGCTTTAGCCATGTCTTCGCTGAAAGTACAGGTGTAACCCTCAGGAATGACTTCAGTTTCCACTGGAGTGTTCGGCTTGGCCGTAACAGTCTTGGTGATCTCCTTGCCGTTTGAGCCTTGCGGCGCAACACAGCGGTAGGTGAGCGCGAAGTCGGACTTGTTCAGCGCGTCCACCTGACGTTGGGAAAGCCCAGCTGGATTGATCTTTTTGACCAGGTTGAACTTGGTCTGAGCCTTCTTGTTGGCGTGGTTGGTCAATGTTGCGGCGGTGACTTTACCGCCTTCAGTGGTGAAGCTGATCTTTTCGCCGGTGTTGTTACCAACTGCAAACTTCGGCTTGTCCCAAGCGATCTTGTCGGAAGCCGGAGCCTTGTCCAGGTTTTCAGAAAGGGTGACCACGGAGCCTTTCGGCAGGGGAGACATGAGGGCTTCAGTCTTGCCTAAAGCCGCTTCGAGGGTCACAGTGCCGCCGGTTTTATCGGCGTTCGGGGTGCCCACAGGCTTCCAACCTGGGTAATCGCTGAACGTGCGGCCCTCAGGGAGTTTGTAGTCAACAGTGACGTTGAACTTTGCGTCGGCGGGAACCAGGCTCGTGGCATCGCCTTCAATGCGCTTTTCCACAGACACGGAGCTGAAACCAGGCTCCAGGTTTACGTCCACGCGGCCGGTTTCCGTGTAGTGAATCTCGGCGTGGGCGGTCTGCAGCGTTCCGTTGATGTCTAGATCAACATCGTTGGTGTACATCACGCCCTGCTTGGCATTGCCGCCTTCAACAGTGGTGGGGGCGGTGATTACGTAGGAGGCATTCGCCTGCCAGGGGCCGGTGATTCTGATGATGGTGTCGGTGTCGGAGGGCAGGACTTCCATGGTGAAGCCGTTTGCAGTGCGCTGTGCGCCATCGACAATGAGCTTCTGCTCGGAATCAGGGGCGTCTTTGCTGCGCTTGAAAAACAGCCTGAAGTCCTTGGGGTCCTTGACGTGGGTGATGCCAGGACCGGGACGGTCGGTGAAGGTCAAGGTTTGCTCGGTGCGGCCGTCAAAAATAGTGCTCTTACTGCTCTTGCCTTTGGACTCAGATCCAACCTTTTTAGCCAGGTTTTCCGTGTTGAATGAGATGTACCAGGGAATGGCAGCGTTCTTGGGGCCGATGGGAGTCGCGTACTTGTTCAGGTCAAATGCGCTGTACTGCGGGGAGCGGGTGATAATACCGCCAGGAATATCCGCTTTGGTCTCTTTCCCGTTGACCGTAAAGTTGATGGTGTCCTGCTGGTATTCGGCGGTGGCACTGAGCAGGAACTCGCCGCTGCCGGTGAGGTTGCTCAGTTCGCTCTTGTCCATGGCGTTGAGTTCGTCGCCAAAAGTACAGGTGAGAGATTTGTTTTGGACTTCGCACTCGCCGACTTTGGTGCCGTCGCGTTTCAGGTCAAAGCGGTGCCCGGCACTATCGCGGCCTTCGAATTGTTCGGGGAAGCCGATAACAAAGTGATCCCCAGGATGCACAACGGCGTAGGGAGTTGCTGTGTGGAACTTAAACTTTAGCTTTGCGACACCGCTGACGTAAATCTTCTGGGTTTGTTCAACGCCGTTGGCGTCGGAGGAAATGAGGGACATCTCCTCCATGATGATGTCCGTGTTGGCGGTGGCGTGTGCCGAAGGAATAGCTGTTACCAGCGATAATAACAGCGTAAGGATTGCAGAAATGGCTGCAGCTACCCGCGGTGCCGACGCGCGCGGAAGCGCTATCGACGAGGAGGGTAATACCATTGGGACTCCTTGTGTTCCGTGGAAAGCGGAGGCTGATTCTTGGGTCTTGGCCGATATCCATGAGCCGACACCAAGAAAAGCTTGCTTTTACCGAAGAATATGATTGACAAGAAGTAAGAATATTCCCATTTTTGTTAGCATGTCAACTATCTGCAGATTGACTACAATGGTCTGAGCTGCAATTATTGAGGAATCTAGCGCGCATCGTTTCCTGAAAAGATAGCTCACCTGCTGATAAGTAAAATCTCAGGATTGGGTCGTGAGACTGGTGTGGAGGGGTGAGTGAGGGGGGAATGGGCTGTCCGCGCTGCCACGGATACCCGCGCGTATCGACGCCCCGTCGTGGTTGCCGACCGCTTCCCTTGGTTTCAGGGAAGTCCTATCAACTACGTTAAAAAGAGTTGATAGGACACTGCCGTCACCGCTGCCCCGGCGATGATACCGACGCCAACCTCTCCCCATGAATGGCCTTTTAGCACGACCCGCGACCAGCCAATAACTGGGGCTACAACCAGCGCAGCCCACCATAGAGGCGAGACTGTTAAGGCTAGAAAAATGGTCACGCATACCCATAAACCAGTATGGATTGATGCTTTGCACCACAACCGAGTTACTACGGAGAAGGTTGCAATGAACATGACAGCTGATAGCACAGAGACCCATATAATTCTTGGCGTATGAAGATGCCATAATCCCGCGAGTGCTGCACCCAACAGCACAAAAATCGCCGCAAAAACTATGTATCTTTGTTCGCGTCTCTGGACGTGGCGCCCTTCTGCTTTTCCTATTAGTGTCAGTACCCTAATCGCAGCCATTGGCATGATTGATGTGCCTAGGATTGCTGTTATCGCTGCAGGCCATGCGTGGGATGTGGCACCTAATACAAGAAAAAACCATAGGTTTGTCACCCACGGCGCACATAACTCGCTAATAAGAAAAGCTGCTTTTGTTTTCATTCGGTATTTTCTCCATGATCGCCACGTCATCACGAACCCCGGCATCTATGGCTTCACCTCTGCCTCGCCGGTCCATGCCGCAGAGGTGAAGGGTTGGATGCGTTGGTTTTTGTTGGTGATTATTCCCCATAGGCGTACGGCAAGCGCTGCCCCGACGACGGCAACGAACATGGGGAGATAGCCTTGCGCAGGCATGTCGGTGAATTCGATGGCTGCGATCATCCCGAACATGGGCGCGGCCATGGTGGTGGAGAGGAATGCGCCGGCTCCCATAATGGCGAATGCACTGAGGCTTAGGGAGGGAAATAGTCCAGCTAGTGCTATTCCGATGATGGCCCCTGTCGTGGCTCCAAGAGAAAAAGCCGGTGTGAGGTTTCCGCCGACGGTTCCTACACGGAAGCACATGATCACGATTCCCATGCGCAGAACCACAAAGAGAAGCAGTGTGGCTACGGGGAGTCCTGTGGTGAAAATGGTGTCAGCTGCCCAGCGTCCGTTGGCGCTCACGCCAGGGACGAGGTAGGAAATAACAGCTACCACAGTGAATGCGAGGGGCATCTGCCAGAGTATGGCGGCACCGCGCGGTCGTGCTGCTACTGCTTTGCGGGCGGCGATGCCGAACCAGTGCCCGAGCATTCCGGCGATGATTCCTACGATGAGCGCGGCCCCGAGCATCGCCGGGGTTTCGTTGAGTTCAACGGTGCTGAAAATAGGGTGGGGTTCGATAAATATGCTGGTTACGGCAACGGCTATGGCTGAGGTGAGCATGGTGGTGACTACCGCACGGGTGGTCATTTCTACCAGGAGTAGTTCGAGGGCGAAGAGCGCCCCTGCGAGCGGGAGGTGGAAGGATGCTGCTAGTCCTGCCCCGGCTGCTGAGGCGATGAGGATGCGTCGCGCTTGGGGGTCGAGTTTGAATGTTGTGGCAATCCAGGATGCGGAGAGTCCGCCCGCCACGCGGGGCGCGTTTTCGCGCCCAACGGGCGCACCTGCCGCAACGGAGATGACTTGGAGGAACACGCTGCAGAGGGTTTCCCACAGGGGCATGGGAGTACCGTTCATGGTTCCTGGAACAGAGACGGCGGGTCGTCCAAACCGGTTGAGCAGATACCACGACCATGAGGTAATAATCCCAACGACAACAAGCGTGATGGCTAACCGCAGCGGTGTCACCTGTGAACCGGGATCAAGTGCCTTGAGGTGGTCAACGCCATAAACAAGCCGTTCGGTGGTGACGATGGCTCTGTTGAGCGCCGCAACAAGCAGACCAGTGCCTATGCCTGCGAGCACTCCCAGCACTGCGAGCCTGTTCAGCGGCGTTTCTGTCATGTGCGGTCGTGTGTGACCAGTTCCGACGGAAGCTCCCTTTTCAGTTGTCCCTCCCATAGGCGATTACATCCATTCTTCGTTGGTGCGTAGCGCGCCCAGGAGTGCGCGGACGGCGTGAGTGCGGTGTGCGCTCGCGCCGGCGAGTTCGTCAAGTGCACATTCGGGGTCTGCTGGCGGCCCCATGTGTGTGCAGCCGCGGGGGCAATTGTCGGCGGCTGTAGCGAGATCGTCGAATACGGCGATGACGGTGTCGGCGTCGACATGCGCGAGCCCGAAGGATCGGATCCCTGGGGTGTCGATGATCCAGCCGCCTGCGCGGAGTCGTAATGCGATTGATTGCGTGGAGGTGTGCCTGCCTTTGCCTACCCCAGAGACCTCGCCGGTGGCGCGGTCGGCGTCGGGAACGAGCCTGTTAACCAGCGTAGATTTGCCTACGCCGGAGTGTCCGATGAGTGCGGTGATGTGGCCGTCAACAACATCGTGCACGTGAGAGATGGGGTCGTGAGTGCCGCAGGTGATCACGGGGACGTCAAGGTCGGCGAACTTTGCGGCGAAGGCATCGGGGCTGGCCAGGTCTGTTTTGGTGAGGCAGATTACGGGGTTGAGTCCGCCGACGAACGCCGCAACCAGGGCGCGTTCTACGAATCCCGAGCGTGGTGGCGGGTCGGCAACGGCGGAGACGATGAGGAGCTGGTCGGCGTTGGCAACCACGATGCGCTCGTAGGGGTCGGTGTCGTCGGCGGTGCGTCGTAGGACGCTTGTGCGCTCGTCGAGCTTGACAATGCGCGCGAGCGTTCCGGGGCGTCCTGAGGTGTCGCCTACTATTCCCACGCGGTCGCCGACCACAATGTCGGTGCGGCCGAGTTCGCGGGCGCGCATACAAACGGTGGGGGCTTGGCCTGCGGGGGCGTCGTCAAGCACTACACCCCAGCGACCTCTATCTTTTGTGACCACCATGCCGTACTGCGCGTTGTTGTGGGCTGGGCGGTCTTTGGTTCGGGGGCGGGAGCCTTTTCCTGGTCGGATTTTTACATCGGATTCGTCCCAGTCGCGGTGTGCGCGTTTAGCCATGCGCCACCAGCTTTGTCCACATGTTCGCAAAGTCGGGGAGTGTTTTGGTGGTGGTGGCTATGTCTTCGACCTCAATTCCGGGGACGGCGAGTCCGATGATGGCACCGGCGGTGGCCATGCGGTGGTCCGCGTAGGAGTGCCAGAGGCCGCCGTGCAGCTGTTCACGGGGGACTGGCGAAATGCGTAGCCCATCAGCCAGTTCGGTGCACTGCCCGCCGATATTATTGATTTCCCTGGTCAGTGCAGCTAGCCTGTCGGTTTCGTGGCCACGAAGGTGTGTGATGCCGGTGAGTCGTGATTCGGTGTTGGCCAACGCTGCCAGCGCGGCGACGGTGGGGGTGAGTTCGCCGACGTCGGAGAGGTCGATGGAGATGCCCTTGAGTCCGTGCTCGCCGTAGACACCCCCGGCGGGGCCGGTGACCACGAGGTCGTAGCTGGGGCCAACGGGAGTGATGTCAACGGTGCATCCCATGCGTTCGAGGATTCCGCGGATGGCGTCACCGGGCTGGGTGGTGCGTTGTGGCCAGTGCCGGATACGCACGGTTCCGCCGGTGACGGCGGCTGCGGCGAGGAAGGGAGTGGCGTTGGATAGGTCTGGCTCGATACGCCAGGTCCGCCCGCTGATTGGCCCAGCGGGGACGGTCCATTCGTTGGCGCGACTGGTGTCCACGGTTACCCCAGCCTCGGCCAGCATGGCGATGGTCATTTCGATATGCGGCATGCTGGGCAGTTTCCCGCCGGTGTGGCGGACGGTGATCCCGTTACTGAACCGAGCCCCGGCGAGTAGTAAGCCGGAAACGAATTGGGAGGATCCTGAGGCGTCGATATCCACCGTGCCTCCGGTGGGGGTGCCGACGCCGTCGATGATGAAGGGCAGGGCGTCGCCTTGTACCTGAATGCCCAGGTCACGTAACGCGTCCAGCATGGTGGACATGGGGCGTGTGCGGGCCTGCGGGTCGCCGTCGAAGAATACTGTTCCGGTGGCGATCGCAGCGACGGGTGGCACAAAACGCATCACGGTTCCCGCGAGTCCGCAGTTGATGGTGCCGCCGCGCAGGGGGCGGGGCTCAATGTGGATTTCCGACCCCTGGTCCCGCACACCCACACCAATGCTCTTCAACGCAGCAAGCATGAGGTTAGTGTCGCGGCTGCGAAGCGCCCCTACAATAGCCGACGGGCCATCCGCCAGCGCCGCCAGAATGAACGCACGGTTAGTAATGGACTTGGAACCGGGCACCGTAATCACCCCATCAATGGGGGTACGCGTGTGCGGGGCTAGCCACACAGGTAGCGTCTCTGAACTCAACTCTTCCACGCCCACCATCTTACTTTTGCTTATCGACGCCGTGCTGGTTACCGCCCCAGAACTGCCTGCGGTACACAATGTGGGGATATGTGGTCCTTTACAATGGGATAAATGCCCCTGACCGTAAAGAAGGAAGCACCCATCACATGACGGAGCTCGCCGCAGAATTAACCCCGGCTCAACGCTTTGAACAGGATGCGTTGCCGCTGCTAGACCAGCTGTACGGCGGAGCGCTTCGCATGACCCGCAACCCTGCCGACGCGGAGGACCTTGTCCAAGAAACCTACGTGAAGGCGTTTCAGGCGTTCGAACGCTTCAAACCGGGGACAAACTTAAAAGCGTGGCTGTACCGCATCATGACCAACACCTACATCAACTCCTACCGCAAAGCACAGCGGCAGCCCTCACAATTACCCACGGAAGAGATCACTGACTACCAGCTGCTTTCCCACGCGTCCCATGATTCCTCCGGCTTGGAGTCTGCAGAAGTCGAGGCGTTGAAACTGCTGCCGGACTCCCAAATCACCGAAGCATTGAACCAGCTCAGCGAAGACTATCGCATGGTGGTGTACTACTCCGATGTGGAGGGGCTGCCCTACAAAGAAATCGCCGAAATAATGGACACGCCACTCGGTACTGTGATGAGCCGCCTTCATCGTGGAAGAAAACAGCTCCGTGATCTGTTAAAAGAAGTAGCGCACGAACAAGGCATCGGACTGGACTACGAGAAGGGCGGCACAAAATGAGCACTGGAGCCGAATCCTGCCACTGCGGTTGCGACGACGTATACCGTTCAGTGTTTGAGCTTCTCGACACCGCCGATGAACTGACACCACAACGCCGCAGCGAACTGCAACATATCTTCGACACCTGTCCACACTGCTTTGAAAAACTGGGCCTGGAACAGGAAATTCGTGCCATGCTGCGACGCTGCTGCTCGACCACCGCGCCGAGGGCACTTCGCGAGAGGATCACCATCTCCATCCGCGTCACGCGCACTGACGGCTGAGAGGCGGGGGAGTATACGAGCCCC
>ERZ773263.334-NODE-334-length-34243-cov-10.873962_pt1 | contig 34243 bp, 31 predicted proteins | sample MGYA00511076_ERZ773263 | MGnify/ENA primary metagenome ERZ773263 (study PRJEB29015, sample SAMEA2738155) | human oral metagenome | biome: human oral; feature: human-associated habitat; material: saliva | place: China | collected 2195 ... | reverse complement strand
AACCTGAGCTCACCGAACCGCCGACCGAGCCCGTGTTCGTGCCGCGCGCCGATGGATCGCCCACCTGGCCCGCGGGGGTTGTGGGGAGCATGACCCATTGCGCCGGGTATCGTGCGGCGGCGGTTGGCTCGGCACACCGCTATGCGGGCGTCGGGATCGATGTTGAACCCGCGGTACCGCTCTCTGCCACCGTGCAAGAGCTTATCGTGCGCGAAGAAGAACGGCGGTTTGCCTTCGGGGTCTACTCGAAGGTGCTGTTTTCTGCAAAAGAGGCGGCGCTCAAAACCTGGTACCCCCTGGGTTTTCGAGGGTTTGACGTAAGCGATATTTCCGTAGCCTGTGACGTCGAATCTGCGGCGGAACACAGGGGAGAGGATGCGCGCGGCACCTTCACGGCGCGCATCCCGACTATGCCGGATGCTCCGGTTCTACCCGGCGGTTGGGCTATCGCGGGCGGATTTGTGGCGACTGCCGCATCCCTGTCGGTATCAGACCTACCCGCGAGCAGGTAGTAGGTGGCCGAGAAGGTCGGAAAATTCTACCCGCTCGGGGTAAAAACCACCTGCTCGCCGGACCGGAAGGGGAGCCTGAGAACCCGCCCGAGTCCTGGCTCACACCCTGCATGTTCCGAAATGTTAAGAAATATGACGAGGGTGACGGAGTGTGTCACAGTGGGGTCAAATAACTACCACCCACAGCCGGGGGCATGCTCTAATGGGTAAACACCCCCGGAAACCCGGGAACCACCCGCACAGGAGTTAAACCGTGCACGTGGTGGCGCATCGTAAACCCAAACAACAGAAAGTTTCATAGCCGTGAAAAAATTTGTTGCTGCACTGGCAGTTGTACCTCTCGTCTTCAGCCTCGCCGCCTGCGGTTCCTCCTCGAACAACGGTAGCGGTAACAAGAAGGTCACCATCGGCGTGGTCGGCACCGAGAAAGCTAACGACGTGCTCAAGGAAGAAGCCGCCAAGCAGGGTATCGACATCGAATACCAGGAATTTACCGACTACAACCAGCCCAACCCCTCCGTGGAATCGGGCGATACCGACCTGAACCGCTTCCAGCACATCGCATACCTGGCCAGCTACAACGTGAACTCGGGTAAAGACCTGCAGATCGTCGGTTCAACCAATATTTACCCCATGGCTCTCTTCTCACAGAAGCACAAGAAGGTAGACGAGATTCCCCAGGACGGTACCATTGCCGTCCCGAATGACCCCGTGAACGAGGCACGCGCCATTCTGCTGCTGAAGGCTCAGAACCTGGTAACCCTCAAGTCTGACGTGCACAGCCCCACCCACGATGATATTGATACCGAGAAGTCCAAGGTCAAGGTTACCCCCGTGGATGCATCGCAGACCGTGGTCTCCCTGGACTCCGTGGACGCCTCCGTCATCAATAACACCTTCTTGGCGGATGCGGGCCTGAACCCCTCGGACGCCCTCGCGCAGGACGACCCCAACAACCCCGACGCCCGCCGCTACGTGAACCTGTTCGTGGCGCAGAAGGATAAGGTAGACGACGAAACCTACAAGAAGGTCGTCGAAATCTTCCACACCCAGCCCGTGCAGGATGCCGTGAAGGAAGACTCCAAGAACACTGCGGTTGAGGTGAACCTCTCCCAGGACGAACTGAAGCAGGCGCTGCAGAAAGAAGAATCGGCGCTTCGCAAGTAAAACAGACACGTGCATGAGTGCACACGGTAAATGCGGTAACCCGGAATTTCCCTGAAAACCAGGCGAAAACCGGCTTACCGCCTTTGCCGTCCCTGGGGTGAATACATGCGGATGCGCGCCGCCGAGCACGAGCGCATCCGGCGTATTTTGCCCCAGCCCTAAAACACACGAGAGCAAAGAGAGCGTACAGTGAGCGAACAGGCAGCCCCGTGGGCGAAGAACCCAGAGCCCGGCGCCACCACACCGAAGGGCACTAACACCCTCATCAGCCCCGGCGCAGCGGATACCGGCGCCGAGCCCATGGTCACGATCGATAACGTCTCCAAAATTTTCGGCAAGGGCAAGAAAGAAGTTGCCGCCGTCAAAAACGTTTCCCTCACCGTCAAGAAGGGCGAGATCTTCGCGATTATCGGCTACTCGGGCGCAGGTAAATCTACCCTGGTGCGCCTGATCAACGGGCTGGAGAGCACCACCAGCGGTACCCTGACCGTGGATGGCTTCGAGATTTCCGGTAAACGTGACCTTGAGCTGCAAAAAGTCCGTACCAATATCGGCATGATCTTCCAGCAGTTCAACCTCATGAACTCGCGCACCGTAGCCCAAAACGTGGAGTTCCCGCTCAAGGTCGCCGGATGGAGCAAAGGAGAACGCACCAAACGCGTGCAGGAGATGCTCGAATTCGTGGGCTTGGCAGACCGCGCGAAATACTATCCGAGCCAGCTTTCCGGCGGGCAGAAACAGCGTGTGGGTATTGCCCGTGCGCTCGCTACGAAGCCTTCCCTGCTGTTGGCGGATGAGGCAACCAGTGCCCTTGACCCGGAAACCACGCATGAGGTGCTTGAGCTGCTCAAAGAGGTTAACCGTGAGCTTGGGATTACGGTCATCGTGATTACCCACGAAATGGATGTTGTTTCCTCGATCGCCGATCGTGTGGCGGTCATGGAAGAAGGCCGCGTGGTCGAAACCGGAAGCGTTTACGAGGTTTTCTCGAATCCGCAGACCGAGGTTGCGCAACGATTCGTGGCGACCACCGTCAAGCAGAGCCCCACCGGCGATGCGGCTGCCGCGCTGCGCAAGAACCACAAGGGCTACCTGGTGAACGTCGAGATCGTGGAAGGCAACCAGGAACTCGGCAAAATCCTGGCGTACCTGGGCTCGCGGAACGTGCGCTTCAATATTGTGCACGGCGGCATTGAGACCTTGCAGGGGAAAGCCTACGGAACCCTCACCCTCGAACTTCTTGGCGATGTGACGAGTATTGATGCCGCGGTTGCCGAGCTGAAGACCGTAACCCGCGTACAGGAGGTGCGCTAATGTCTGCACTTGTGACTACTCTGCCGTTAGCGGCATCAACCCGGTCGGTGAATTGGGATACCTTCATTCCCGATAAGCTGGTTCCCGCCATCTTCGATACCCTGTATATGGTCTCTGTAACGATGGTGTTCGCCGGTCTTCTCGGTCTGATCATGGGTGCCTTGCTGTACACCACGCGCACCGGAAATATCTTCCAGAACCGGTTTGCTTACACGGTGCTGAACGTTCTGGTGAATATCGTGCGGCCTATCCCGTTCATTATTCTGATTGCGGCTTTAGGCCCGCTCACCAGCGCGGTAGTACAGACCCGTCTAGGCATAAACGCGGCGATCTTCGCAATGACCTTCGGCGCATCCTTCGCTATTGCGCGCATTGTGGAGCAGAACATGGTCTCGATTGACCCTGGCGTGATTGAGGCTGCCCGCGCGATGGGCGCCTCCAAGCTGCGGATTCTGTTCACCGTGATGATCCCCGAATCGCTCGGACCGCTGATCCTGGGCTACACCTTCATCGTGATCGGCGTGGTCGATATGTCGGCCATGGCCGGGTACGTGGGCGGCGGCGGCCTGGGTAAGGTCGCTATCGTTGACGGCTACCAGAGGTTCCAGGATCAGATCACCTGGGCTGTGGTTGCGGTCATTATCGTGTTGGTGCAGCTGGTGCAGCTCATCGGCAATATGCTGGCGAAGAAGGCTCTGCGCCGCTAGGATTCGCCGGATTAGGCACACTCAAGGGGTTTCCCATGAAGCAATCGTGTTTCGTGGGAAACCCCTTGAGTTATGTTTGGGCTTGTGAATGTATAGTGCAGCCCGCATCATCCCATGCGAGTTGCGAGTTTTGCGTCGTGAGCGTCAGCGAACGCGCAATGTTTGAGCTGGAGCATGGCGATGGTGTGGGCACTCACTTTGCCCATATCGCGGTAAAAGGACACCCACTGGTTGAGGCAGCGCTGCGGGAGTCCGGCTTGCCTCGTGCGGCTGCTTGGTATCCGCTACGACGAGGAATCGTCTTTATGACGCGGGTTGAGCATCCCCGGACGGTACCGCGGAATCTGCGGTGCATCGCCGGATGTGCCCTTCTGCTGGGCGTAGTCGGTGGGGCGCAGCACCCGTTCGTCGTCGTCCTGCTGCGTGTATTCGCCGAGCGCCATCATGCCGTAGATGAGCGCCGCGAAAATCAGCAGGGTCGTGCCGATCTCGCCCCACATGACGATGTGATTGCGCCTAAGCGTATCGTCCACATGCGCGTAAATAATCGGCACCACCGAGAAGCACCCCAGAATGGATGCGGTTCCCGCCGCCGCAAGCACATGCGGCAGTATCCACCAGCGGCTTCGTTCGCCGCGTTTGAGCGCGCTCTCCCCGGGCAGGCGCAGCCAGGCGAAGAGGCGACGGCGCACCGCGACCCAGCCGAAGATGCCTGCTCCGAAGGCGAGAGCACCGGGGAGTGAAAGGTACAGGGCACCTGAGAGCATGCCCGAGAGCGTGAGGGTTACCCCGACCGCCACGGCAATCAGGCTGAGGGCGTTCACCAGGCGGCGGCGCGCCCGCACCTTCAGGTGGTCGATGAGTTCGGGAGGAACCGCATCCGGGTCAGGTTTTTCTTCCCAGAACGGGCGGTAGTATTCGAGCTCTTCGGCGCTCATGTTCTCAAAGCGCAAACCGTAGCGCCCCTGCCCACTCTGATACTGCCCGCGCGAGGTGTGTTCATGCTGATTCGGGCGAGCCTGCTCAGCCCGATTTCGCTCCGAGTCCTGCCCCTGCGAGTTCTCGGGTCGGTCGCCAAAATTCTGCTCGTTGCGGGCATCTTTACCCGGGTTCTGAGGTGTCATTTTAGCTCTCCATCATCAGGGTTGTGGATGCTTTCACCGCCGAATCCTCCAGGCGTGCCACCCAGTCGCGCGCCGTGCGCCAAAGCTGCGGGTCGGTAAACGTGTCGAAGTGCCCAAACCCGCGCGGTGCCCCCGCAAAGTCACCGTGGGGCACGTAAATAAGAACCTTAGTTCCGGCGTCTCGTGCCGCCTGCGCGCCCGCTGGTGAGTCTTCGATCGTGAGCGCATCCGGCCCGGCGAACCCTAGGCGACGTGCCGCTTCCCGGTAGATATCGGGTGCGGGTTTGCCGTGGGGAACGTCGTCGCAGCTGACCCAGGTGCGCACGAGCGGGGCGTACCCGTAGGTGTGCATTTTGGTGTCGAGAATGCCTGCCGTGGAGTTGGATGCGACGGCCACGGGCATATGCTCGCCCAGGTAGCTGAGGAATTCTTGGGCACCGTGTACGAGGTCCACACCGGCGTTGATAATATCTGCTTCGATGCGCGCAAGTTCAGTGAGCGTATTGTGCTGATGCTGGGCGTATTCCTGGGTGTTGTTAGGGTCGCCGGTGTATGAGAGACGGGCGAGCGTTTCTGCAACCTGATGCGCAGAAAGCCCGGTTAACTGCTCTTCGAGGTCGTCGCTGAAGGGGATGTTCCAGCGGTTGAAGAGTTCGCGCTGCACGCGGTTCCAAGCGGTCTCGGAATCGAGAAGAACCCCGTCGCAGTCGAAGATTGCGCAGCGGGGGAACCAGGATGCGGGCACGGTGTGTTCAAACATGTCTCCATCTTCTCACACCCGCCCTCCTATTACTCCTATTCCGCGAGCAGGTGGTTTTTGACCCGAGCAGGTAGGAAAATCTTACCTTTTCGGCAAAATCCTACCTGCTCGCGGTATTCTGAAATATAGTAACATTACTACAATTGGACTTTGGGGGAGAGAAAACTATGACGACTACAGTATCAGCACGCGAATTTAATCAGAATGCCAGTGCCGCTCTGCGCCTTGCCGCGGAAGAACCCGTCTTTATTACCAAACGCGGCACACCGACCAACGTTATTTTGAGTATTGAAGACTATCAACGACTGGCCCAACCGCAACCTCGGCGTTCCTTGGCGGATGCGCTTTCCACCATGTCGGCAGAGGCGGGCGAGATTGATTTTGATATTGATCGCGAACCGAGCATCCCAAATCCTCACCGCGAGGTAGACTTCGCAGAAGACGGCGACTTTTTCGGCAGCGAGGAGAACTAATCCGTGTACCTTGCCGATACAAATGTGATCTCCGAACTGCGTAAATACCGCTCGGGCAGAATGCATCCTTCGGTGCGCCGTTGGGTGGAACACGTAGACGTGAACGACGTGTATATCAGCGTGATTAGCATGATGGAGATTCGCACAGGAATCCTGCGGCGTGCCCGTAAAGATGCGGCCCAGGCTCAGATTCTGCAGCAATGGTTTTCTCATGAGCTTGCGCCGGAGTTTGCGGGGCGCATCCTGCCGGTTTCTTTAGAGGTTGCTCTCACCTGCGCTGAACTCCACGTGCCGCATAAGAAATCAGAATACGATGCGCTTATCGGCGCCACTGCCAGAGAACACCACCTGATGTTGGTGACTCGTAACGTTGCAGATTTTCAGGGCATGGACCTCGATATTCTCAACCCGTTCGAGTTTTAGTCTTAACGCTTAGTGTATGCAGCGAGCAGGTAGGATTTTGCCGACAAGGTAGGATTTTCCTACCTGCTCGGGACAAAAACTACCTGCTCGCGGACAATGGGAGGGGAACGCTACACCGCCGAGACCGGTTTGCGGCTGACCTGTTCCATGACGGGCCCGGTTGCCGCCAGCGCCGCAAACACCAATCCCAGCCCCATCGCGATAGAGCCGAATACCAGTGCTGCGGTGTACAGCAGCCCCGTTTCGGTGAGTGCCGAACCAAGCAGCAGCACGAATAGCGGCAGTGCCACCACCGCAGACATACAGCTCACCAGCAGCAGCGGGCCAAACACTACGATGCGCCTCGAACGCTTCAAAACCGCAGCTTCGGTACCCATCATCCGCAGAGAAGAATACAATGAACCGCGCTCATAGATGGCGGCGGACTGGTTCAGCAGCGCCGAAAGCGCCACCAGCAGGTAGGAGAGGAACAGCACCAGCACCAGACCCTGCAGTATATCCCCAATAAGATAGGACTCCGCCGAGCCTTCTTCCACACCCGGCGCGGAATTGACCATGCCCAGAATCGGCCCCACGAAAGCGGCAATAAACGTGGTCATGGCAACCCCGGAGACCTGCCGCCAGGCGGCGCGCGGCGATTCCAAAATGGAGCGATATGCCAGCAGGGTTGCGGGGGTGCGGGCGGTGCGAACCCGAATGCGGGCGTACAGGCCCACCACGAACCCGCCAATCAGGTCTACGGCGAGCATCGTGAGCAGGATCGGCAGCCCAAACATGATGGAGATTACCAGTACCAGCACGAACCCGTTCGAGCCCATCGAATCAGCGGCGAGATTCATAATGTGGGAGGCAATCGCCCCGATGAAGCCCACCACTAGAAGCACACAGCCCAGAATGAGGGCGCGTTTACCCAGGGACGGCTTATCCGAACGGGTGCGTACCCCCAGCGGGCTGATGGTCACCTTCGAGAGCCCAAAGAGCGAACTGGTTGCGGCAATGATTAGGCTCACAAACCCGCAGACCAGCACGATGGGCAGGGGCAGCAGCATATTTTCGGGGCCCAGCGGGATGTTCTGGAAGCGCAGCATCCCGAAGGGCAGCACCAGAATCAGGTACACGATAAACCCGAGCACGAACCCAACCGCAGCGTAGATCACGGAATCGAGCATGGTGTAGAGGGTAAGCCGCCGGGTGGAGGCACCCAGTAACCGCAGAGTTGCCAGGCGGTCGTCGCGGCGGCGTGCGCTGAGCCGTGCCGCGGATGCGCCGAGCGTGAAGAGCGGGGTGAGAAGCAGGAACCCGCTAATCCAGGCGAGCATCAGGTACAGCGGCTGCATTGTGTGCGCCGTGTTTTTGGTGTCGGATCCCGCCTCGACCGAGGTGGCCGTGCTGGCGTCCCCGCCCAGCCAGGTGTAGAAGGCGTGAATACCTCCGGCGATCAGCAGAAAGAGCGCTGCGGATGCGGCAAACGCAAGCACCGGAAGGACCGCCTGGGATGTGGGCAGGGTGCGGCGCGCGAGAAGTTTGAAGGTCTGCATTCTTAGGCGCCTTTCCCCAGGAGGCCGCGCATCCAGAAGGGGCGTCGAGCGGGTTTATACGGCGCTGGTGCATGGTTGCGTGAGGTCGCGGCGTGCGCTGTGCCCGGAGCATGCGCGGGGGAGTAGCGAACGTTCGCGGGCGGCTGGGTCTGTACAGAAACCCGGTTGTATGTTTGGGGCGGGTTTACCGCGGGGTTACCCGGTTGGAAGACGCCCGGCTGCGCGGAAGGAGCGGGTGCCGCATCCTGAGGCGGTACCGGCTGGATCGGCTGCGCGGGAACCCGATACTGTACCGAATCCCCGCCCTGCTGACTGGGTGCGGTGGGATCCTGCCGGTTATCCTGCACAATCTGCCCGTCGTGCAGGTGGATTGTGCGGGAGCATTGCGCCGCAACCTGCGGATCGTGGGTAACGATCACGAGGGTTTTACCCTGCTGCGGAACGAGTGTGAGCAGAAGATCCATGACCTCTTGGGCGGTCACGCTGTCGAGCGCGCCGGTGGGTTCATCCGCAAAGGTAATCGGCGCACCGGTAATCTGTGAACGCGCAATCGCCACGCGCTGTGCCTGCCCGCCGGAAAGTTCGCCGATGCGTTTCTCGCACATATCGCCTAGCCCCAGCCGGGCGAGCAGGTTTGCGGATGCGGTGCGTGCCTGCTCGCGCGATACCCCGGAGATCATGGCGGCGAGCGAGACGTTTTCTTCTGCGGTGAGCTCAGGGATGAGAAGCCCTTGCTGGAAGATGAATCCGAAGGAGTTTGCGCGCAGGCTCGTGCGCTGTTTTTCGCTCAGGGCACCGAGTTCAACGCGCCCGCCCGGTATCTCGGGTCCGCCGCCGAGCACCTGAATGGTGCCCGAGTCTATACGAATAATGCCGGAGAGCGCGTGCAGAAGCGTGGTTTTTCCGGAACCGGAGGGTCCCATAACGGCCACGGATTCGCCGGGGTAAATATCGAGCGAAATATCGCGCAGTACTGTGTGCTGTCCGTAGGATTTGGTAAGGTTGCGCACCGAGATAACGGGTGCGTGTGAGGTGTAAGAAGTATTCATAGCATCCATTTTTCCAAGGGAGACGGGGCGTTTTTATCCGTCTACGGAGTGAAAAAAATGCGGCGATAATGCCGGGTTTTGTGCGGGTTTTCATCCCTAAGGATGAGCGGGGCGTGTTCTGGGATACGGCTCTAAATCGTGCGGATGATGCCATACTTAAGACCATGACTGACGCACAGACCCACCATGAACACGCTGAAACGCCCGGTAAGATTTTTCTGCTTCGGCACGGGCAGACTGATTGGAATATAAATCACCGGTTTCAGGGCAGAACCGATATTCCGTTGAACGATACGGGGCGTGAGCAGGTTCGGGGTGCCGTGCCGCAGCTGCGTGAGATGGCTCAGCGCGGCGTGCAGATTGACGGTGTGGTTTCCTCCCCGCTTGAGCGCGCGGCGGAGAGCGGGCAGATTGTTGCCCAGGCACTAGGGGTGCCGTATCTGGGCGCATACGCGGGGCTAGAAGAACGCTCATTCGGTGATTTGGAGGGTGAGGCTGCAACCCCTGAGCTGGTGGCGGCATCCCGCACGGATGGGCATAAATACGGGGTTGAGGAGCGCGAGGCCCTGGTGAGCCGCGCCCTGACCGCTCTGAACCGGGTGCGCCGCGAACATGAGGGTAAGAACATTGTGGTGGCTACCCACGGCATGCTGATTGCGGTGACGATGACTGTGCTTCTGGAAGGCCGCGAGCATGAGGGCTACGAGACGATTGACGGCATGTTCCCGATTCCTCCGAATGCTTCGCTCACCGAGCTTCCTATCGACTATCTTGACGATGCGATTGATGCCCACGTGCTGGTCAGCCGCCAGCCTAAGCTGCACGCCGAACCTTTCCCTAAGAACCTGGCGGGCGGTTCGCTCACGCTGATTCGCCACGGACAGACCGAGTGGAATAAGAACCAGCTCATGCAGGGGATCAGCGATATTCCGCTGAACGACACCGGTCGAGCACAGGCGCGTGAAACCGGGGCGAAGCTGCGCAGCCTGGGTTTGAACTATGACCGTGTGATTTCTTCACCGCTGTCGCGGGCCTATGAAACCGCGCAGCTGGTGGGCGAGGATTTCGGGCTTCCGGTCAGTGAAACCTACCCTGACTTGGTGGAACGTGATTATGGTGCCGCCGAGGGCGTGAATATTCCCGTTCCCGAGCGGCGCGCCCCCGACCGCTACTATCCGCAGGTAGAGACCGAACGCGATGTGTATGTGCGTGCTGTGCGTGTTCTGCGTGAGATTGTGCGCCAGTATCCCGGGGAGCGCATCATCGTGGTGAGCCACGGGAGCCTGATTCGCCGCGCTATTTCGGCGGCGCAGGGGTACGAGCATACGCAGACTGTGCCGAACGCCGAGCCTTTAGAGGTCGATCTTAAGGGGCTTTTTGCCTTTGATGAGAGCACGGTGTTTGATGAACGGGGTCGTCTTGTCTGGTAGATCTGGCAGAGTGTTCTGGGTAATCGGATGGGCGCTTTTCGCGCTGTATTGTACCGCCGTTGCAACGATCGTGTTCGCCCCGCAGCATGTGGACGATAATGGGGCGGGTTCTCGTCTGGCTTCGCTTCTCGATGCCGGTCACGCGCAGGGCTGGTTGCCCGGGTTTATCACCTATGCGAGCATCGAACAACTCTCGAATGTCATCATGTTTGCCCCCGGTGGGTTTTTGCTCATGCTGTTGCTGTTCTGCCGTGCCCGCCCGTGGCGCAGGGTAGGGGTAATTACCCTGGGCGCGGTGGCGGTCAGTGCCGGAATCGAACTCATTCAAACGGCGATGCCCGAACGCACCGGCGACCCTCTAGACGTGCTCATGAACGGGACGGGTGCGTTTGTCGGTTCTCTGACCGCCTGGGGTGTGCATAGTCTCTGGATGCGCTGGGTTAAGAGGTAGTTCACGGATATGGATGCTTACACTCGCTCGACAAGGCACCCAGTCACCACGCCTTCGCTCCGGCGATGGCGACAGCCCTAGGCGCTCGCGTAAGCCTGCGCATCCTGAACGCGCCACGCACTAGAAAACCTTTGTGGTTCAAGGCAGATCAAAACTACTCGCGCCCGAACCTTCAAAATCCGCGCATCCGGTGTGGGTTTAGATGCGTTGTGGGGTGAACAGTGTGTGTCTGTTGTGGATTATTTGACCTTAAGTGTGGTTTCTAGGGTAAATTCACAAAAAATCGATGATTTTTCCGTGGTTTATCTTGACGTGCCCACATAAACCCACATAAAATCAAGGGCAAGACTGTTGTCTTGAGTGGTGATACGCATTCGCCGTTCCGCCATGATACATAGACCTAAGAATTCGCGTGGAACGGTTCGTTCGCTCCACACCCATACCTTGAAAGTGATGTGCGCATATGTTTGCTGAAGAACGTCGTGCCGAAATTGCGAAACTGGTATCTTCTGCACGCCGCGTTAACGGTGCTGATCTCGCTCGACGCTATGACGTCACCATGGAGACTGTGCGACGAGACCTTGCCGCCCTCGAAGAAGCGGGTAAGCTGCGCCGCGTGCATGGTGGTGCCGTTACCGTTGAGCAGTCTACTTCCCTAGAGTCCTCCATTGCCTCACGTCAGGGCATGAATACTCCCGAGAAGCGCCGCATCGCCGCGAAGGCTTATGAGTATTTGCGTGACTCTGATGTGGGTTCGATCGTTCTTGACGCCGGCTCGACCATTGAAATTTTGGCGGATTACATTGGGTCAGAAAACTTTAGCCTCAAGACCGGCAGCGACCGCATCATTATTACCCATGCCCTGCACATTGCAGTCAAACTCGCTGAGGCAGAGGGAGTCACTCTCGAACTTGTGGGCGGTCAGCTGCGCAAGATGACCTGGGCGGCGATTGGTGCTCGTGCCGCCGAATACTTCGCTACGGTACGTCCCGACATTGCGTTTCTTGGTGCCAACGGCATAGATGCCGAATTTGGTGTTTCCACCCCCGGCATGAATGAGGCCATCGTGAAGACCGCGATCTGCAAATCGGCGCGGCGCGTGGTGCTTCTGTGCGATTCTGCGAAGTTTGGGCAGGAATCGCTCGTGCGCTTCGCTGACTTCGAGAATATCGATACCATGATCACCGACCGCGCCCCCGATGGTGCGCTTGCTCAGGCTCTTGAAGCCGCTCATGTGGAGGTGCTCATCGCATGATTCTGACTCTCACCGCTAACCCTAGTCTGGATCGCACGATCGAACTGGGTTCGCCTCTGGCGCACGGCGCCGTTCAGCGTGCGGTAGGCGCGGTTCAAGACCCCGGCGGTAAAGGGGTCAATATTTCGCGTGCCTTACATACTTCTCAGGTGCCTACTGTTGCGGTGGTTCCGGGAGAGGCTACCGACCCCGTGCTGACCGCCCTTGCGGCGAGCGGCGTGCAGTTTGCGAATCTGCCCACGGGTGAGCCTATCCGCTCGAATATCACCGTGGTTGATCCGGACGGCACGACCACTAAGCTTAACGCCCCCGGTACCGAGTTCACCCCTAAGCTGCGCGACGCCCTGGATGCGCTCGTGATCGCCCAATCAGAAAACGCAGATTGGGTGGTACTCGCCGGTTCACTGCCTGGCGGCCTGGAGGCAACGTATTACGCCGAACTGTGTGCAAAGCTGCGCGCCAGCGGATATGAGGGCAAGATCGCCGTCGATACCTCTGAGGCGCCGCTGATCGCCACCGTTGTGGGGCAGATAAAGCCTACGTTGATTAAGCCGAATTCTGAGGAGTTGGCACAGCTGACCGGCGCCGAGAACTGGGAAGATCTGGAGTCGAGCCCCGAGCTGACTGCACGTACCGCGCGAACCTTGGTGAATGACGGCATTCCCTATGTGCTGGCAACCCTTGGCGGGTCCGGCGCGGTTCTCGTGACCGCCGAGGGTGCCTGGCATGCACAGCATGAACCCGTGAAGGTGCGCAGCACGGTGGGCGCCGGGGATTCGTCGCTCTCCGGTTTTCTCTTTGCTTATGAGCGTGGAGAGTCGCCGCAGCAATGCCTCGTGCAGGCGGTTGCGCATGGCTCGGCGGCAGCATCCTTACCCGGAACACAAATGCCTTCGGCAGCCATGACAACCCCCGAGAAAGTAACCCTAAGGCAGCTTTCCGTTTAGCTTATATTCCATATCAGGCATATAGCATATAGCCTGGTCAACCACTAAAAACAACATATTTACGGACACTTGAGTGCGTACTGAAAACGCCCGCATAGGCATCATGGCGCACCGCATCATACGCCCCGAGGAGGGTATTATGTCTGAGCTCATCACCCCAGAGCTGGTGCTCCTAGACCAAAATCTGGGAGAGACTAAATTCGACGTCATCAGCAAGCTCGCGCACGCCGTCGTCAATGCCTCACGTGCCACCGACTACGATCAGCTGTACGCAGCTGCAGAAGCCCGCGAATCCAAAACCGACACCGGCATCCCGGGCGGTATCGCCATTCCGCACTGCCGAAGCGCGGCGGTCACCGAACCCACCCTCGCGATGGCACGCCCCAACCCCGGCGTGAGCTTCGGCGCGAAAGACGGTCCTGCCGATCTGATCTTCTTCATCGCCGCCCCCGATGGTGCAGACCAGGAACACCTGAAACTGCTCTCCACGCTGGCGCGTTCGCTCATGAAGAAGAGCTTCACTGCCTCCCTGCGTGAGGCACAAACCCCCGAAGAAATCGTAGACCTCGTGAACGATGCGCTCGGCACCGGCGCCCCGAAGAAGGCTCCCGCCTCCGCCGACTCGGCAGCATCGAACGCGCAAAAGGCGGGTGCAGGCGCATCCGCTCAAGCTGCAGCGGCACAGACCGACTCCGCAGAAGCGAGTGCATCCGAGAAGCCAGCCACCAAGAAAATCGTGGCGGTCACCGCATGCCCCACCGGTATCGCGCACACCTATATGGCGGCGGATGCCCTCAAATACGCGGCGGAAGACCTCGGCTACGACTTCAAGGTGGAGACTCAGGGGTCCTCCGGGAACGAAACCCTCACCCAAGCCGATATTGATGAAGCCGACGCCGTTATCTTCGCGGTCTCCGTGAACGTGCGCGACCGCAGCCGCTTCGCCGGTAAGCCCTATGTGGAAGCCCCCGTCAAGCGCGGCATCGACGAACCGCAGGCCATGATTGAGGAGGCGCTCGCCGAAGCAGAAAACCCCAACGGCAAGCGCGTGAGTGCCGCCGCATCCAGCGGAGAAGACACTTCCTCAGCCGCCGAAGGCTCGTGGGGCTCGCGCATCTACAAGGCCGTGATGACCGGTGTTTCGTATATGATCCCGTTCGTCGCCGCCGGCGGCATTATCGTGGCTCTGGGCTTCATTCTCGAAGCAATCACCATGCCGAACCTGGGCGATGTCGATACCGAAAAGATCCTCGCCAACGCCACAATCTACAACCTGGGAGACACCCACTGGACCCTCTACCTGGGCGCGGTTCTGCAGACCATCGGTAAGTTCGGTCTTGACCTGATGGTTCCCGCGCTCGCCGCCTTTATCGCCTACGGGTTGGCGCAGCGCCCCGGTATTGCGCCCGGCTTTATCGCCGGTTCCGTCGCGGTTGCCGTGAAGGCTGGCTTCCTCGGCGGTATCGTCGGCGGTCTGCTCGCCGGTCTGATTGCCTACGGTTTAGGCACCCTCAAATTGCCGCGCTGGCTCGGTTCGATGATGCCCGTGGTCATTACCCCGCTCATTACCTCACTCGTTGCGGGCGGCATCATGTACCTACTATTGGGTGCACCGCTGGCGTGGGTTCTCGAATCCCTGCAGAACTGGCTGACCTCCATGTCTGGCGCATCCGCTCTTGTCCTCGGCCTGATTCTGGGTGCCATGATGGCATCCGATCTGGGTGGTCCCATCAACAAGGCGGCTTACCTGTTCGCAACCGCCGGGCTTTCTTCGGGTGCCGATGTGAATAAGGAAATTATGGCAGCCGTTATTATCTCCGGCATGGTTCCGCCGCTGGCTATGGCGCTTGCCACCACCCTGCGCCCCAAGCTCTTCACCGAGCCCGAGCGTGAAAACGGCAAGGCCGCGTGGCTGCTGGGCGCATCCTTCATCTCTGAGGGGGCTATTCCGTTCGCCTCAGCAGACCCGGCGCGCGTGATCCCGTCCTCCATCGTAGGCGGCGCGATTGCCGGTGCTATTTCGATGAATGCGCATGTGGCATCCCCGGCACCGCACGGCGGTATCTGGATTATTGGTTTGAGCAACAATATTCCGATGTTCCTGCTCGCTGTTGTCGCCGGTACCGTCGTATCCGCTATCACCTATGTGCTGCTGAAGTCGATTGGCGCGAAGTCGCGGCAGACTGCGACCGAGACCCCAGCGAAGACCGCCGCATAAGCGTTACACTGTAGAGAACCCAACACGAAGGATATAACTTCATGACTACATATAAAGGCGTCGGTGTTTATGCCGGACGCGTTATTGGTCCCGTGCTACAGATGCCCGAGCCTATTCAAGAGCCTAAAGCCGGTCTACGCCTAGACGGTGAAAGCGCCGAAGAGGCCGGTCAACGTATTCAAGATGCGTCGGTTCGCGTGAAAGAGGATCTGCTCGCACGCGCCGAAAATGCGGGTCGTGACGGCAAGGCCGTGCTCAAATCGACCTCGCAGATGGCGACCGACCGCGCCCTGATTAAGAGCGCCGTAAAGCTGGTTGAGACTCAGCAGATGGCACCTGAGCGCGCGATTTGGGAGGCAGCAACCTCGTTCGCCGACCAGATGGCTGCCCTTGGCGGTTACATGGCTGAGCGCGTCACCGATATTCACGATGTGCGCGCCCGTATTGTGGCGGAACTGACCGGTCAGCAGGCGCCGGGCATCCCCTTCGCGGAGGAGCCTTTCGTGCTCGCCGCAGTTGATCTTGCCCCCGCAGATACCGCGACCCTTGACCCGAAGAACGTGATCGCCCTGATCACTTCGGACGGCGGTCCGCAGGCGCATACCGCGATTTTGGCGCGCGGCCTGGGTCTTCCCGCGATCGTGGCGGCGAAGGGGGTCACCGATATTCCAGACGGCACCGAGGTCTATGTGGACTCGAACGCGGGTATCGTCAATACCGAGCCGACCGATGAAGACCGCGAAGCCGCCGAAAAATACGCTAACCGCAAACCTATCGCCGACTTCGACGGTAAAGGCGTGCTAGCCGACGGCACTCGCGTGCCACTCTACGCGAACGTGGGCGACGGCAAATCCGCCGAGAAAGCAGCCAGCTTGAACGCTGAAGGCGTGGGTCTGCTGCGCACCGAATTCGGCTTCCTGGGGCACGACGCCGAGCCGTCTATTGAGGCCCAGGCGGCAACTTACAAGTCTGTGTTTGATGCCTTCCCCGGCAAGCACATCGTGGTTCGCACCCTGGATGCGGGCGCCGACAAGCCCCTGCCCTTCCTGAATGTGAATCCCGAGGAAAACCCGGCGCTGGGCGTGCGCGGTTTCCGCACCGACTGGACCGTACCCGGCGTGCTGACCCGCCAGCTGGAGGCTATCAAGCAGGCGTCCGAGGATTCCGACGCCGATATTTGGGTGATGGCACCGATGATTTCGACCACCTCCGAGGCTCGCAACTTTGCGAAAATGCTCAAGGAGGTCGGCCTGCCGGTACACGGCGTGATGGTTGAAACCCCCGCCGCAGCCGTGAACGCCGAAGCGATTTTGGGTGAGGTTGATTTTGTGTCGATCGGCACCAACGACCTGACCCAGTACACGATGGCTGCAGACCGCCTGCTGGGCGATCTGGCTCACCTGAACAACCCGTGGCAGCCTGCGGTGCTAAAGATGATTAAGCTGACCGTCAAGGGCGCTAAGCGAGCTTCGGTGAACGCCGGCGAGAAGAAGTATGTGAGCGTCTGCGGTGAGGCCGCCGCCGATCCGGCGCTGGCCGTGGTGCTGGTCGGCCTGGGGGTTGATACCCTCTCGATGAACGCCGGTGCTATCCCCGCGGTTGCGGCGGTGCTCAAGTCGGTGACCCTGGAGCAGGCACGCCATATTGCCAACAAGGCTTTGGAACAGATTTCCTCTGCCGAGGCGAAGGCTGCCGCCCGCGCTGAGCTGCCGATTCTGGACGAGCTCGGCCTCTAGAAGACGCCTCAAACCCGGTGGAGAAAAGGCTAACCCGGTATTGAAAGTTTATTTCAAGATCGGGTGAGGCATTGGTCCCCAAACGGTGAGTAAAACTGTACAATTGAGGCAGGAAAACAGGGGGTGCATCCTCCTGTTTGATAAACATGGAGTCGATAACAGACGATTCCTTCACAAAGGAGAAAAACCATGGCAGAGGTTATTGCCACTATTGCAAGCCGCGTTGGTCTGCACGCACGTCCCGCAGCAATTTTTGCTGAGGCAGCTGGCGACCTCCCCGTTGAGGTCACCATTGCAGCAGAAGGCGAGCCCGCAGACGAGGCAATGGATGCGGCTTCGATCCTATCCCTGATGTCCTTGGGTGCTAAGCACGGTGACCGTGTGGTGCTCCGAGCAGAAGGTGAAGGCGCAGACGAAGCTCTAGAGACCCTGAAGAAGATTCTCGAAACCGACCACGACGAAGAGTAATCCTTCCGGCGACTCTCGCCAGCTTTACCGGTATCCCGTCGCTTCACGTGCGGCGGGATACCTGCTTTAAGGCTCGGGCGCGCATCCGGTCTTGTTCCCTTACCTCATGCCCAAGCCCGCCCGATCGGGTCGGAAGGGGCATAAAAAGGCTCTTGATGCGAATAAAGCGGCGTTTTTAACTCTTTATTCGCATCAAGGCTCTTTTTAGACGAGGCGAACCCCGCCGATGCACCAATCGCCGCGCCTCTTGTTAGACTTAAGGCGTGCGTGCGCCGCGAGCGCATCAAAAAGACCGCACAAGGTTCGCGGGCGAAAAACGTTCGGAACACCCACCACCCCACGAGAGATAGAGACCCTTGCACGAAATTACGGCACGTTTTGCAACCCCAGCAGAAATTCAGGAGTGGGATACCCACGTGATCGCCAACCCGGACGGCGGAAATCTGCTGCAGTCCGCATCATTCGCAAAAGTCAAAGCCGACTACGGGTGGAAACCCCGCTATATCGTGTATGAAGGCACCGTTGATCGTGATGGCGAGCGGCAGCCTTTCGCCAGCTACAGCCTGGCGTTCGAGAAGAATATTCCGCTGCTGGGCAAACTCTGGTACTTCATCAAAGGCCCGGCGGTGCATGATGCCGATGAGCTGCCCGCCCTGCTGCAGGCGAACCGCCGCCTGATTACCGAGCAGAAATTGGGTGTTTTTGCCGTCAAGATCGAACCTGAAATCGTGGCGGATGAGCATGCCCAGCAGGTCATTGCGGGTACCGAGCTGGTTCGTACCGCCGATATTCAGCCGAATGACTACACCGCCATCCTCTCCACCGAAGGCACCGAGGAAGAGGTGCTTAAGTCGTTGTCTTCGCGTGGACGTAACGCTGTACGTCGCGCCACCCGTGAAGGCTGCGAGGTCAAACGGGTTGAGCTCACCGACGAAAATATGCGTGCCATGTATGCCCTCATGGATACCGTGGGGCAGGGCAAAGTTTCGCTTCTGCTGCGCCCCTACGAGTATTACCGCGACTTCTGGAGGGCCTTCGAGAACGCCGGGCAGGGCAGGCTCTACTTCACCTATGAAGACGGTAAACCTTCCGTGGGCGCTTACGTGATTAACTACGGTACGAAGGGCACCTATAAAGACGGCGGTTCTAAGCCGCGCCGTAAACAGTACGGCGACTCTCATCTGGTACAGTGGACTGCGATTACCGACCTCATGAAGGAGCACGGGATCAGCACCTATGACTTCTGCGGCACCCCGCCCGCCGCCGAACTCAAGAATAAGGAACACCCTTACTACGGTCTGGGTCTGTTCAAAACCTCGTTCACGAAGAACGTGACCGACTTCGTGGGCGTTTACGATCAGCCTATTTCAGAGCTCAAATATAAGCTCTGGAACGCCGGTGTGGAGCGGCTGATGCTTCGCCTGTGGGTGAAGAAACACCACTATTCCTTCTACTAGGAAACGCCGCACCGCCACGCCACTCACCGGTACACACAGCGCACCAGCACGCAACACGATCAAGGGATACTATGGCGAAGAACCCCGAGGAGCACAGCTACAACCCAGCCGATGAGAACGCGAGGAGTATTCGCCGCCCGGGATATTTCTTCGCCGTTCCTCTCTCCGAAGTGCACGACTCCAAGCTGCGTGAGGCTCTTGCCCACAGCGGCAAGGAGGCCGAGCAGGCTGAGCAGGCGCGTGAGGCGCTATACGAGGTTGCGGCGGCGCACGGCGTGGAAACCGATACGGACGACACCCAGCTTCTTCCCGTCGACGAATCCGGGATGCCTCTCGACGAGGCTCCACAGATGTCCTACGAGCCGGAGATACCCTACGAGGAAATCCCCGAAGAACCCGTAATCCAGGCGGTGCAGAGCGTGCCGCCCGAGATACCGCATCCGCAGGAGCCCCCCGCGCAGACCTCCAGCAATATCGTCACGGAGGTCGCTAAATACCGCCAGTCCCAGCCCGTCCCCATGACGGGCATGATCCCGCAGGTGCCCAATTCCCATGCGGCACAGCGGTTCGGCGGTGTAGAGCCCACGGCGAGCGCGCCCCCAGTATCCGTACCCACTACGACGATGCCCGCCGGGCATGGCACGGGCGGGCGGTGGGGCGTGCGAACCACCCTGCGTTCCTTCGTGCGTGCTGACGGCCAGGCGGTGGCACATGTGGCGCCGCGCGGTGCGGCGCGCATCGCCCAGCGGCAGTTTACCCCGCGCGCCAAACGTGAAGAACGTGCTCAACGTGAGGCCCTGTACCGCGAGAAAGAGTACGCCCGCGACACCCTCAATTTCACGCTGCGCCTGGCGGAAGCCATGTTCTATTATGGCGCGGACGCGATGGACGTAGACTCGGCGATTATCGCGGTGTCTTCGGCGTATGGGCTCGATTCGGTGGACGTCAATATCACCAACCAGTCGGTGACCATCAACTATACCTCCGACCCCGATATTTACATGGAGTCGCGCATCAGCTCGCGAACCATGAGCGCCGATTCCCGGTTCACCCATACGCTCGTGCGCGTGGTGCGCACCTCTACCGAGAATTATGAGGCGCTCGCTTCTACCTACGGACTGATTCACGATATTACCGAGGGCGGCATGACCCTGGAAGATGCCGACCTTCGCCTGAGCGAGATTACGAACCATCCTAAACCGTATCCGCCGCTGATTACCTGGCTGGCGAATATTGGCTGCGCAACCACGCTGACGGCGGCGCTGGGGGCGAGCTGGTCTACCGCAACCGCTGCGGCGATCGTGTTCATTCCCGTGTACCTGCTGATTCAGTGGCTCAATAAGATTGGCATGCCCACGTTTTTCCGCATGGCGGCAAGCGCGGGTCTGCTGACCTTCCTGGCGATTTGGCTGGGTGGGGATCATTCCATGATTCGCCGCCCGGGGGAGTCGATTTCTGCGCCTCTGGTGGTTGCCGCCGGGCTGATCATGTTCCTGCCGACCTCGCGCCTGGTGGGCGCGGTTCAGGATGCGATTAACGGTTTCCCGGTGACCGCGGCGGGAAGATTCGTTTCGACGGGCATGAGCTTTTTGGGTCTGGTGATCGGCATTGCCTCGGCGGTGAATGCGATTAGCCTGTTTGGCGGCCCGATTCTGGATATTGAGCAGACCCGGTTTGATCTTCCTTCGCCGCTTACGTTCTCGGTGTTCATGCTGGCGGCGACGGTTACGTTTGCGATTACCCTGCACACGAAGCTCGTGAAGCTGGGGTGGCTGGTACTCATTACCTGTAGTGCCCTGGTGACCTATCACCTGTATACCTACCTGGTGGGGGTCGATTCTGGGCGTGCGAATACGGCGCTTGCCGCCCTCATAATTGGCATGCTGAGCACCTATGTGGCGTACCGGCTGCATGCCCCGCAGGCGGTTTTTTCGATTCCCGCGCTGACCTTCCTGCTGCCGGGTCTGTCGTTCTTCCGCGGCATGTACCTGCTGACGGTTGAGACGAACGTGGTCTGGGGCATCCAGAGCATGATTTCGGCGGTTTCGATTGTGATTGCGATGGCGGCGGGCGTAACGCTGGGCAACTACCTGATGCAGTATCTGCTGCAGCGTTTCGCGGTTCCGCGCAATGTGCCCGCGGAGGCCGCCGAGTAGCGCATCCGTGGTTCTTACATTCCCCTGATGCGGGATGCTACAAAGGCTCTTTATTCCACAGTGGAATAAAGAGCCTTTTTATGTAGGTATGAGTGGGCGGATGCGCGCTACTTGACCGTCCAGTCCACCGGTTCCGCACCCTGCTCTACCAGCAGCGTATTCACCCGCGAGAACGGGCGTGAACCGAAGAACCCGCGATGCGCCGATAGCGGCGAGGGATGCGCAGACTCCACACACGGATACGGTTCCAGCATCGGGGCGGTGCGCCGCGCATCCGCACCCCACAGCAGCCCGACCAGGGGTTTATTGCGTGCCGCCAGCGCCCGAATAGCGCACTCAGTCACCTCTTCCCACCCCTTATTACGATGCGACCCCGGCGCCCCTTCACGCACGCTGAGCACGCGGTTCATGAGCATAATGCCCTCATCAGACCACGAGCTCAGATCGCCGTGCTGCGCGGGCTCAATCCCCAAATCGTCGGACAATTCCCGATAAATATTGATGAGCGATTTCGGCAGGGGCATATCCCGCTGCACCGAGAACGAAAGCCCCATCGCGTTCCCGGGGGTGGGGTAGGGGTCTTGCCCCACGATCAGCACCTTGACCTCGTTCATGGGGCGTGAGAATGCGCGGAAAATATTCTGACCTGTGGGAAAAGTTCGGTGTCCCGCCGCGTGTTCGGTGCGTAAAAACTCGCCCATGGCGTGGATTTTATCTTCGACGGGCGCGAGGGCCTGCGCCCAGTCTTCGCTCATAATGTCGGTCAGCGGCGGGTTCGTCATGAAAATACTCCCTGAGAAAATTTGACTCTGATAACACGGTGACTTCAACCAACATACTCTAAAGTGTTCATGTAGACCACCTATGTTCGTCAGGAATCCAGATGCCGATACCTTCTTCGGAAACCCCCGAACCTTCGCCTGCTGGCGGCTCCGAAGCCGCCGAACCCGCAGCGGCAGTCCCCGCCGATAGCCCCGAACCCAGCCCCACAACACAGCCTGCGTCTTCTGTGCCCGGTACTGAGACCGGCGAAGCTGGCGGAAAAACTGAGAACACGCGAAAATCCGCCCTCACCGATTTAGAGCGTGCCATGATTGCCCTGGAAAAACGACACTGGAAGTACCAGGGCACCAAAGAGAAAGCGATTACCGCGCTCGGGCTCACCCCAATCGCCTACTACCAGAAGCTCAACACCATGATTGACAGCCAGCGTGTGATCGCCGCTGAACCTATCCTGATGCACCGCCTGCGCGAGGTTCGCGACCGCAGCTAAAGGCAGCCGCACTGATGTGTGCATGAGCGCACGCTGTTCTGAACAGGACGGATAAAGCCCCATACGGTACCCTGTAAGAGAGAGCTTTGGCAGGGCTCCACCGCGCAGAGCGGTACATCTATTACTCAACCTAGGGAAGTCATGAGCCAATACCCGCACGATGAATTCGACGACATCGACGAGAATACCGCCCGCCGTGGAACATACCGCGGTGTAATTGACGACCCTTCCAAGAGCCCCAAAGGCATTATTCCCGTTGTCGTCGCCGGTATTTTATCGCTCGTGATCGGCGGCGCCATGTACATTAACCACCCGCGCAGCAGCTCGCCCGAGGCCGCCGCGCGCGCCAAGAGCTACAGCGCCCCCGCCTCGCCCTCGGAGTCTTCATCGCCCTCTGCCTCGGCATCCGAGCAGGCTAAGGATGCGAACGTGGCGGTCTATAATGCATCCGCGCCCGGCGGGTCTGCGGCCAAGGCAAGCGCCGCGCTTGAGGGTTACACGATTACCGAAACCGCGAACTGGTCGGGCACCCCGCCGGAATCCAGCACGGTCTACTACAAGGACGAGGCCAAGAAGTCGCAGGCCGAAGCTATTGCGAAAACCCTGAATATCACGACGGTTCAGGAGAGCTCAGACGCCTCGATTCTGGGCGAGAACGATATTGTGGTGGTGCTTGCCGCCGACTACAGCTAAACGGCATTAACCGGCTTGATACCGCGATTTGCGGTACCGTTTATCATCCCCGCTAGTTTCGGGTACGTTCTATGAGCCCTATGCGTTCGCATATAACATCGCTTGGCTATCGAAACTGGTGCTTTGGCTCCGTGCATTCGCACGCGAAGCCGTACCCGTTCACCCCATTGCGGCTTTCCTCGTGCCTCAAGAATGCGCTGAGGGCGATTAAGCTAAATTCGGTGCTCAAAATGTTTGCCCTCGGGCGCACCAAGTGCCAAAATTGTTTTTAGCACTCGGCGCCTTCAGGTGCTAAAACCGGTATCAAAATCTGCTTCGGCAGACCGGAAAACCTGAGCGCTCCATTCGAAACGTCCAGGAGGGATATCGCCACATGGCAAAACTTATTGCTTTTGATGAAGAAGCTCGTCGCGGTCTAGAGCGCGGACTGAACACTCTAGCCGATGCCGTTAAGGTAACTCTTGGCCCCCGTGGCCGCAACGTCGTGCTTGAGAAGTCGTGGGGCGCACCCACGATCACCAACGACGGTGTTTCCATCGCCAAAGAGATCGAGCTTGAAGACCCCTATGAAAAGATTGGCGCCGAACTCGTCAAAGAGGTAGCCAAGAAGACCGACGATATCGCAGGTGACGGTACCACCACCGCAACCGTGCTCGCTCAGGCGCTCGTGCGTGAGGGCCTGCGCAACGTGGCTGCTGGTGCTGACCCGCTGAGCCTCAAGCGCGGTATTGAGAAGGCTGTTGAGGAGGTCACCAAGACCCTGCTCGACTCCGCAAAAGAGGTTGAGACTGAGGAAGAGATCGCGGCAACCGCATCCATCTCTGCGGGCGATCAGGAGATCGGTAAGCTGATCGCTCAGGCTATGGAGAAGGTCGGCAAGGAAGGCGTGATTACCGTTGAGGAATCCAACACCTTCGGCCTGCACCTGGAACTCACCGAGGGTATGCGCTTCGATAAGGGCTTCCTCTCCGGCTACTTCGTGACCGACCCCGAGCGTCAGGAAGCCGTGCTGGAAGACCCCTACATCCTGGTGGTCAACCAGAAGATCTCGAACGTGAAGGATCTGGTTCCCGTTCTTGAGAAGGTCATGCAGTCCGGCAAGCCGCTGCTGATTATCGCCGAGGATGTTGAGGGCGAGGCTCTGGCATTGCTCGTGCTGAACAAGATGCGCGGCTCCATCAAGTCCGTTGCCGTGAAGGCACCCGGTTTCGGTGACCGTCGCAAGGCTATGATGGCTGATATTGCGATCCTCACCGGCGGTCAGGTTATTACCGAAGAGGTTGGCCTGTCCCTGGATACCGCAACCCTTGAGATGCTGGGTAAGGCACGCAAGGTTGTTGTCACCAAGGACGAAACCACCATTATTGAGGGCGCTGGCGACGCCGCCGCACTGGATGGCCGCGTGGCACAGATTCGCGCCGAGATCGCAAACTCCGATTCCGACTACGACCGCGAGAAGCTGCAGGAGCGCCTGGCAAAGCTCGCCGGTGGTGTGGCTGTGCTCAAGGCTGGCGCGGCAACCGAGGTTGAGCTGAAGGAACGCAAGCACCGCATTGAGGATGCTGTGCGCAACGCAAAGGCAGCCGTTGAAGAGGGTATCGTCCCCGGCGGTGGTGTGGCACTGATTCAGGCGGGCGCGAAGGTCTTCGACAAGCTCGACCTGAAGGGTGACGAGGCAACCGGCGCAAACATCGTGCGTGTGGCTATCGATGCGCCGCTGAAGCAGATCGCAACGAACGCTGGCCTTGAGCCCGGCGTGGTGGTCGATAAGGTTCGTTCCCTGCCCGAGGGCACCGGTCTGAACGCTGCAACCGGCGAGTACGAAGACCTTATGGCTGCGGGTATTAACGACCCCGTGAAGGTGACCCGTTCCGCTCTGCAGAACGCAGCATCGATCGCCGGTCTGTTCCTGACCACCGAGGCTGTGGTAGCGAACAAGCCTGAGCCCGCATCCGCTGCGGCACCGGCTGCTGACCCGATGGGCGGCATGATGTAACATTTCCCGACTGAGGGAGTATGTTGAAGCTCTCCGGGGTGGGTTCCTGACCGGCACAATGCCGGCTATGGAACCCACCCCGGAGAGCTTTTTGTCTATGCTCTTCAGAGCCGCGAGCAGGTGGTTTTTGGCCCGAGCAGGTAGGAAAATCCTACCTTTTCGGCACAATACCACCTGCTCGCGCGTATGCACGATTGCTCGCAACGTGCGCCGTGATTCGTTCGGGATGGTCGGGCCGCGCGGTATGCTGGATTTATGATGCCTAACACCACCTCCAAATCTTCCGAAGAAACCCCCGATGCCCCCACCCGTTCCGACCAAAACACAAAGAGCATCGGCTCGCGAAATTCATTTCTGAGCATCGGGTCGGTGAACTCATTCTGCAGCATTGGCTCCGTCAATTCGGCGTTTTCGATTGGCTCGGCTTTCTCGTTCGGGTCTATCGGCTCGGCTTTTTCTTCGCTGTCCATTGCCTCGTGCCTGAGCTACATGAGCGTGTTATCGGTTTTATCGGAAGCATCTGTGCTCTCGGCACGGTCGTACAGGTCGGTGCTTAAGGCGGGCCAGCAGAAGAAGGCAAAGAAACCGTAGCCTTCCGCCCGGTCCAGCCCTGCCTGCTAAAAAGAGCCTTGATAGTGAATAAAGCGGCGAAAACTACGCTTTATTCACTATCAAGGCTCTTTTTCGATGGGGCAGGGGCAAAGGAGCACACCTGGCGGCGCGCAGGCAGTGCCATCCGGCGGGTTATCCGTGCCCACGCATCCACAGGGTAGAATAGTGGGGCTATGGAATGCGCCTATTATCGTGAGAGTCTTTGCCGCTCTTGCACCAACATAGAAACCCCGTACCCCGCCCAGCTCGCGGCGAAACAGGCCGATGCGCGCAGGCTTCTGGCGGCGTACCCTCACCTGACCTGGCTGGAACCCGTCGCCAGCGACGAGGTGCATTTTCGGAATAAGGCGAAGCTGGTGGTGGGCGGTTCGGCGCAGAACCCGTCCCTTGGCATCGTGGATTACCGTTCGGGGCGCGCCACCGATTTAAGCGAATGCCCGCTCTATATTGAGCCGATTGAGCGCGCCATTCCGGTGCTGCACGAGCTCATTCAGCGTGCCGATTTGACCCCGTATGACATTCCGGCCCGGCGCGGTGAGCTCAAGAATATTCTGGTGACCGCATCCGAGACGGGCGAGCTGATGGTGCGGTTTGTGCTCCGCTCGAAGAAGCTGCTGGTGCCTATTCGCCGCCAACTGGGGTGGCTGCAGGAGCGTCTGCCGAAGTTGGCGGTGCTGTCGGTGAACCTGCTGCGCGAGCATGTGGCGCTGATTGAGGGCGATGAAGAGATTATTCTGACTGAGCGGCAAACCCTGCCGATGCGCGTGAACGGCATGAGCCTGCACCTGCGCCCGCAGAGTTTCTTTCAGACGAACACGCAGATTGCGCAGGCGATGTATGTGCAGGGCCGCGAGTGGGTGGCGCAGGTGCAGCCGCGCACGCTCTGGGATTTGTATTGCGGTGTGGGCGGTTTTGCCCTGCACGCGGCGCAGGCGATGCACGGCGAGGTCACCGGGATCGAAATTAGTGCGGAGGCGATTCGCAGCGCCCAGCGCACCGTCGCCGAGCAGGGGCTTAAGGGCGTGAAATTTGCGGCGGGGGATGCGGCCGAGTTCGCCGTGAACACCCGCGAAACCCCCGAGATGCTGGTGGTGAACCCGCCCCGGCGAGGTATTGGCGAGAGGCTGTGCGCCTGGGTTGAAGATTCCGGGATTGAGCACGTAATTTATTCGAGCTGCAACGCAAAAACCCTTGCCGCTGACTTGGTGCGCATGCCCTCCTATAAGCCGGTCGTCGCGCGTGTGCTCGATATGTTCCCGCACACGAACCACTATGAAGTTATGACGCTGCTGAGGTATGGGTAGACTTTCAAGCCTGAGCGCTCACTCCCAATTCTGCGGGTAGACACATAACCCTGGACATTGGAGGGGCGCGAGCAGGTAGGAAAATCCTACCTTTTCGGCAAAATCCGACCTGCTCGCGGTGTTATCGGGGCAGCCCACAGCATGGTGGGTGCGAGGCGAGGCCATACCGATGCGGCGTGTCGCTGTGGGTTTCGTGTCATAAAGTGTCACAAACAAAATTTTTGGGTGTTTCTATCCGAAAACCCTAGGTGTGAGGAAAGATTAAGAGTAATATGAAACAATTAAATAAAGCTTTGATGATAGGGCGCAGGTGAGAACGTTTGTCAACTAATAAAAATATGATGAGTATTATACTTCGATATATCTATAACTTTTTTAAAATACAGAAACATAATAATTATATGGAATATTTAAGTGCAATAAAATCATATGGGTATTTTAAGTGGATGTATATAATTTCAAGATATATATTTATACTTATTGTAATTTGGATTATCTCAAGAATTGCATATTATTTCATAAAAGGATCTAATAATAATTCATTTGATCATATAGTTTATACGCAGGTTTTTCCTATGTATATCATACCTATATACATATATGTTGTATTTTCCTTGACTTTTTCTATGGCGATTTTAGTATTACTTAGAAAGATTATTCCCCTTGAGAATAAGTGGGTATCGGTGACATTTTCTATGGTATGGAGTTATATAGGTGGGTTTACATCTATAGGATTTATATTTGGAGTTTTTGTCACTATGTATAGCTTTCTAGATAATGATATATCTAGTAAGTTAGATATTTTTACGGTGGTTGGGGGAGCTTCTCTAGCAGGAACATTTATAGGCCTTCCAGTCTTTTTGTTGTTGGGATTGGTAAGAGTATCGAGGTATTTCTATAAGTTACGGCATGGAGCATTAATAGTTCCTGCGATATTTATTTTATCGTGGCATATACCGATTATATTCAATCATGATCTATTAGGTGAATTATATTTAAAAAGTGCAAATGTATATGGCCCTAAGATTGGAGAATTTGCTGTGGAACTGTATCTCATGCAAAACAAAAATAATGTGGATGTAGAAGAAAAGAAAAAACTTGTCGAAGAGGCAACTCAAATAATTAAAAATAGTTTATCTACTGTAGATCAAGGAGCGATTTTTTGGAGTACATTTGCAGTTCTGGTATTTTTTATGGCGATTTTCATTATGCAAGAATGCATAATTAGAAAAAATGATGTCAAAAACTTGGAAAGTTATGTGGAGTATAAGTTCTAAATGGAACTATATAAAAACATTATAGAAAAGTTGAGTAGTATATGTAATCGGAAATTGATAAAGGATATTAAATACTCTATTATGCCTTGTCTGGCTTGGGTAATTTTAAGTTTAAGAAAGTCAAGTTCGATGAATAACGTCTGAGAAATTTGATGATTCAATCGATTCAGATCAGCTCAAGAAATCCTAGAGTTCCCATCCCCTAACCCTTCTTCGGATGCTTGGCTACTACCTCGGGGTGGGCGTCGAGCAGTGTCCGCTCTGCGGCGGTGAGCTTATAAGACCGAACGGGAGTCGCGTCCTCAAGCTGGGCGGGGGAGAGGTGTTCCCACACGAGCCTCATCAGCTCAGCCTTTTCCGCGCCGCTCAGCCCGCTTACACCCGCATCCTTCAAAGCCTTGCGCAGTACCGGAGCGGTTACTAAGTCCAAGGAATCTGCGGCAGATTCCATTCGGTGCGCGCACCCGGTTCAAAGCTCACGCTCGTCACCTTGGCGCTCACCTCAGGGCTAGCAACAAGTGGGTAGTTATAGTTTGGGCGCATCTCGGGCGCGGTCGAATTAGGGTTCACCTTACCCAACGGGAAAATACCCTCGGTCACTTCGGTCTTAACTTGGTCACCGTCAGCTCCCTTCGGTGTGGAGCTCAACGGTGTATCTCCTTCACTCCCTATTTTACGTTTGACCATCGGATTCCGAAGTATAGGCAAACGCGAACCCAGTTGTCGGATGCACGGACAGACCTTAAGATTTTCGGGGTCTTCTGTGGCGGCGGGCTTACCCCCCCCCTAAGATTTGCGAGCAGGTGGTTTTTGACCCGAGCATGTAGGAAAATCCTACCTTTTCGGCAAAATCCGACCTGCTCGCGGTGTTATTAGAGTTGCCCGTAGCCCGGCGGGCGCGAGGCAGTGGGTGGTACCTAGAGGCGATATACAGAGCAAGTCATGCACCCGCACGGCCCTTTGCCTCAACGCGAGCCTCCTGCACCCGAATAGCTCGTGCGGTCGGGCCGAGAATGAACGTGAATACGGTGGCGATGATGAAGAGTGAGCCTCCGGCAACAATGGTGTTGATCGCGCCGAACGCTGGTACCGCCCATCCGGTGATGAGGTACCCGACCATACCCGCTAGGGAGAAAACCACACCCATGAAGCTGTAGACGCGCCCGCGCATGTGTTCGTCGATAGCGTCTGCGAAGAGGACTTGCCCGAGCACTTCTTCGGGTCCGTAGAACATGCCCCAGGTGAACCAGAGCACAAGTACCGCCCACAGTGCCGGGTGCAGTCCCATGCTCAGGCAGACGGCACCGTAGCCGAGTCCGGAGATACACATCCACCCGCGTTTGGTCATACGCACCCGCCCGGTGCCTGTGCCGACGCCGAGTTTGGCTGAGAGCCAGGAGCTGATCACGCATCCGGCGGCGTAGACGGAGGTTGCGATTCCGAAGGCGGTGTAGTCGTGCCCGAGGCCGCGGGTGAGGTATTCGAGCATGGGCAGGGTGGTGATGGGTACGGCGGCGATGGAGAGGAACCAGAAGGTGAGCATGCCGCGCACGATGGGATTGTGTGCGGTGTAGGCGGCGCCTTCGCGTAGGAGTCTGCCGGTGTGGTGTTCCTGCACGGTGGCGGTGCGTTCGGCGTGGGTGAGGTCGTAGTTGCGTATGGTGGCGACGGTGAGGGCGGCGAGCAGGTTGAGGGTTCCTGCGAATCCGACGGCGAGGGCTGGGGTGGTGAAGGATGCGACGGCGGCTGCGATGGTGGGGCCGAGGGTTTGGGCGAGGAAGATGAGGCTGCCGCGGCGTGCCATGTATTTTTGGTAGTCGTCGCCGAGTAGGGAGGGCATGGCGGCTGAGGCTGCGGGGGATGAGAAGGTGCCGAAGGTTGAGACGAGGAATGCGATGGTGAGGAAGGCGGGTAGTCCTGCGGCGGCGTAGAGGGCCGGGGATGCGATGAGTAGGGCGGCGCTGGCGAGTCTGAAGCTGACGGTGAGGGTTTTGCGGTTGAATTTGTCTGCGATGGTGCCTGCGAAGGGTGCGAAGAGGATGACGGGGATTGCCTCGACGACCATGACGATAGCGGAGTGGGCGAGGTCGCCGGTGGCGCCGTAGGTCAGCAGGGGCATGGCGATAGCTTGGATGCTGGAGGCCAGAGCATCAGAAACCTGCGCGGTCAGGAGTGTGAACTGCCCGCGTGCGTTCAGCGGCGTTGCTGATGTGGGTTTTGCGGTCGAGTCTGGTGTGTTTGTTGGAATGCGCGGCGCAGGTGATTCAGGGTGCTCAGGCGAAGGGTCTGTGGTGCGTCTCATAATACTGTGGATTCTATCACGGGTAAGAACGCTGTAACCTAGGCGAAACAAGACACAAGACGCGCGAGCAGATAACAGTCCGTTATCTTCTCGCCGAAATATTATCTGCTCGCGGTGTTATCGGGGTTGCCCGCAACCTGGCGGAGATGGATGAGGCGGTAGTGCGGTAGCGGCATGCCGGCGTATCGCTGTGGGTTTCGCGTCATAAAGCGCCATAAACAAAATTTTTGGGTGTTTCTATCCGAAAATCCTAGTTTTAAGGAAAAGGTAAGGGTAAACTAAGCCTTGAATTAAGTTTCAAGAAAATATAAAGGCAGGCTGCGTCAGGTTTGATCTGTATCTATGAAAATGAGGTCGAATGCCCCCATTGTAAACGAAAATACGGTTGTACTAAAGGACGGGGAGATAAAAATGGAGAATACAAACCCAGGGAATACGGATCCGTGGAACCAGATAATTAGCGAGCTCATTAAGAGTCCTTCTCCAATTATTGCTGCAATTATCACCGCAATAATTGCCGGGTTATCTGCTTACATCGCGTGGAGATCCTATAAGAACTCACTTGTGGGAACTCCACCAGAATTATTGAGATATGATAAATGGCTGGATATTATGAAAAAACGAAAGGAAATTTTAGATGAAATTCCTAGAAGTATTAAAAAAGATAAATTTTCTAAAGAACGAGAAGAAAGTTTTGTTAGAACTCTTGAATTATATGAACGTAATGCGATATGGGAAGGAGAAGTTGTAAGCTCTACTCCTATAGGTAGTTGCAGAAAATGTTTATTACGTTTAGAGCCTCAAGTAGCATTGGGTGAAAATATTTTAAATTCAGGACGTTTCTCTACAAGTTTATTTTCATATGTTCCAGTATTCTTATTAATTTTATTTAATGTATGTATGTCTACTATTTTGTTTGTAAGTGTTTTTATTATTCTAATTTATTTAGAGGATACTAAGAAAGATGCTGCAAAATTAATTATTATTTCAGTGTTTCTTTTGATGAATGCCTCCTGGGGAATAGTGTTCTCCATTTCATCTGCCGCTATTAAAGGAATTACTGTATCAATCTCTATACTATATTATCATAAAATTAGGAGAAAATCTTCTATGAATTTCCCCAGTTTATTATCGATACTTTCAAGGAGTATGTACCTAGTAATTGACCCTAGTACACCCTTGTTTCCCTTGCTGGAAGAAAGTTTGGTTAAATTACGTTCTAGGAGGATATTTACTTTTCTTTTTATTTTTTCACTTTTGTATGGATTATATATCAATACATGGGCTATATATAATGCGTTTATAAATTATAGGATAGATGATATTGCATTGATTATATTATCTGTACTTTTTGTGTATGTAACTATATACATATTATATATGGTTATAAAAAATAATTTCTTTTCAAATACTATTTTAGGAGAGTATGAATTGTCGTTATTGAATGGAAGATGGAAATTTTTCTATCAAAAGAATGAATATGCTGTAATTATAAAAGATGGTGAGATTAATGTGAAAAAACTCAATGGAGGTGCAGACCAAAGTAGTGAAGGTAAAAAACTTAGTGTACATAATATGAAAAGGGCGATTAAGGGGAAAACTGTAACTATATCAAAAGATAAAGATATGACAATAAAAGGGGTTAGTTCTCCTGAAGGTTTTAATTTTACAAATATAACTTGGAATGGAGAGGAGATGATACTGATGAAAAATTAAAAGATACATATTTTGCGATTTTAGCTATCGAATTTTGAAAGGATTTACGTATGTTTGATTGGCTGTTTCATTGGACGCATGATGGTGAAGTTCTTAAAGCACTAATCCCTGCTATTGGTTATGTGTTCGTTGGTGCTATAACATGGATTGGTATTTGGCGAACAAGTAAGATAGCTAAGCAGACTTTAGAAGATACAAGAGAAGCTACTCCACCAGAACTGTTACGTCTTGAGAAGTGGTCGACGATTCTTAAAGATTCGAACGATTATCCTGAGAGTATTAAGCATAAATTAGATTTGTATACTATCCAATATACTTATAATGATGTTCTTAAGCGAGCCACTCTAGAAAATCGAGTTATAAAACTCGGAATTCTGAATATGAGGGTAAGGCGTGAGTTGTCATCGCTATACAAAGTAAGTGTTGGAGATGAACACTACCCTCGGCCTGAGTGGGGTGGCCCCAGGGTTAATGTAGAAAAACGAAGTAAAAAAATTCTCGCATTTTTAATTATAATAGCATTAGTTCTGGATTTTATTTTTCCCATCTGGCTGGCGGCTTACTATGAAAAATTTGATTTTCCTTATATTGGATTAATTATTCTTTGTTTACTTATTGTACTTATAGTAATACGATATTGGTATAATGTCACAAAAAAGACCGATAGTAAATTTCGTACAATGAATATTGTTTTCCGAAATGGTTACCATGCGCTCAAAGATATTTATTTAATTAGAGAACATGAAGGTGTTCAGGAAACCTCTAAGGAAAATAAAGAAAGAGAAGACTTTGAAAAAACTAAAGAATATAAAGAATGGGAAAACAAAGTTAAGAAGGAGCATCCCGATTGGGGCAGCTGGAATTATGGTTTGAATATTGGATGGGATAATAAACCTGATAAGGCTAAAACTGATGAATCTGAGCCTGAGGAATCTACTGATTTAGCCAGTTCAGAATCTATTTCAGAAGCCCCTAAGAGGCAAGAGCCTTAACCCTTATTAGGATGCTTAGTCATCTCATCGGGGTGGGCATCAAGTAGTGCCCGCCCTGTGGTGGTGAGTGGTGAGTTTGTAGGATCGCACGGGAACCGCATCCTCAAGTTGGGCAGGGGAGAGGTGTTCCCGAGCTAAACCCATCAATTCAGCCTTTTCTTACCGCCTAAGCGCCGCGACCCGCTCGGCACTCGCGCCGGACCGCCAAGCAGACTGCCACCCGGCGCTCTCTTGACTAACCGCCTCCCGCGCAGCCGTCACGAAGCCGAACCGCCCGCGAGAATACCCGCCGCATAGGCGGCTTGGCCTACATGCTGGGCGGCATCGTCGATCATGCTCACCAGCCGCACCCCGCGCGTCACATGCGGAGTCCACGACGTATCAATCACGTCATCCAAATCAGCCTCGCTCAAACCCGCAATATACTCGCTCAACGCCGCGGTGGTCGCACCCAAATATTCAACCAGCAGCGCGGCATCCTCCACCACGACGGCACGCGCCTGCTCAGCGGTATGTCCGTAGCCCACCGTGTCGCCCAGCTTACCCAAGTTGAAGCGGGCATCGAACACCTGACTATGCCACACCTGCGGCTCGCCATTCAGCTGTGAGAGCTGCGCATCCATCTGCCGCCCCGCATGCCACAGCAGCCAGGCGATCGAATTCGTATGCCCACCAGCATGCGCGTTCAACGCCCCTTCGGGCAAGGTGTCTACAAGGGCTTTCGCCTCAGTTGCGGGTCGGCTTGCGGCTTCACTCAGAACATCGCGGGCATCCATAGCGACTCCTTCATTCGGGGTAAAAGCGTCTACCACCAGTCTAGATTTCAAAGGGGCAGAGACACATCTATTTTGAGGCTATTTAAGCTGCGAAACGCAAAGCAACCCGCAGGATGG
>ERZ773263.333-NODE-333-length-34288-cov-12.167149_pt1 | contig 34288 bp, 28 predicted proteins | sample MGYA00511076_ERZ773263 | MGnify/ENA primary metagenome ERZ773263 (study PRJEB29015, sample SAMEA2738155) | human oral metagenome | biome: human oral; feature: human-associated habitat; material: saliva | place: China | collected 2195 ... | reverse complement strand
TGGCGCAGGGGACCATTTACCCTGACATTATTGAATCCGGTGCTCGCAAGACGGGTGGCAAGGCTTCGACCATTAAGAGCCATCACAACCTGATTCCATTCCCCGAAGGCGTTCACTTTGATTTGATTGAGCCTCTTGATCACTTCTTTAAGGACGAGGTTCGTGAGTTGGGTGTGTCCTTGGGATTGCCGGAGAACCTTGTGTACAGGCAACCATTCCCAGGTCCCGGTCTTGCCATTCGCATTATCGGCGAGGTAACGCCTGAGAAACTGGAGATCTTGCGAAATGCCGATGCCATTGTGCGAGAAGAGATCGATGCTTATAATGCGCGCCTGTTTAAAGAAACGGGTGAGCGCAACTCCGCACACAGCGTCTGGCAGTACTTTGCCGTGCTACCCGACATCCGCAGCGTTGGCGTTATGGGCGATGAGCGCACGTATGCCCGTCCGGTGATTCTGCGCGCCGTTGAGTCAAGCGATGCCATGACCGCAGACTGGGCAAAGCTGCCGTATGAGCTTTTGGGCCGTATTTCTTCTCGCGTTGTTGGTGAGGTTGCCGGCGTGAACCGCGTAGCGTACGACATTACGCCAAAGCCGCCTGCAACCATTGAGTGGGAATAGCAGAAGCAAATTTGCTACTGTCGTAAAACCACTGAAAACACAAGGTTTGAGCGATTTTACGAATGAAAATTCTCTAAATGATACTGTTTTGATACTAAAAAGCTCAAAAAGTAGGCCTAAAAGGGAGTTGTTGAATTTAGGTAAATAGTTTAGAAATCCTTTTATCTTTTTTAGTGGGAGGCTTTTGTAGAAAATAGCGAGTGACAAATTTGAATTTGTTGTTGAATTAATGAGGAAGACAAGAAATAAAAAAAGTTCAAATAAATACAATAACAAAAATTAAATATAAACTTAGAGAGTGAGGAATATTTTGCGCTTATTAACATTGAATATTAATATGTTTAACTATCTAATCGACAATAGTTTTTATGATTATTTACATGAAATAAATCCAGATTTAGCAATTATCCAAGAGGCTAGATTCAATAGATTAAAGGAAACAGCGTATTCAACGATATTTCCTAATGGATATGATAAAGATAAGATTAAATCTACAATTCGCTTAACTGTAGCATTTTGCAAAGAAGACTGGAAAAGAGATGATAGTTTTGATTTTGAAGAGTACAACTATTCGCATATAAGATTAAAGAAGAATACATGCTTAATATTAGGTGTACATACTCCTAAAATAGAAAAAAATGAATTGAATCTTTTCGAGCAATTTTATAGTGCTGATATAATATGTGGTGATTTTAATACGAGTTCTAAAAATACGGAATCCTCAAATTATAAACTTTATCAAAAATTAATTGATAAGGGTTACTGCAATTTATGGGAAACAGCTTTGTGTAATGAAAAAGCTTTTTATTATAATTACAAAGGTGAAAAATTGCAAGCTGACAAAGATGGATTTTTTAGAACCTTTTCGGGCAATACACATATTGATTATGTATTGGGAAAGTCTGATTTGGAAATCAAGGAAATAATAATTGATTATAGAACATTGGCTTTTACAGATCATACTAGTATTATTATTGAGTGGGAATAATCCGAGGTCAAAATTCTAAAGCCGCCTGCAACCATTCACTGCAACGCATAGCGTTGCACAGCGTTTCAACGGTTGCCACGCCCCTTGCAACAAACGGGAATAGCAATCCCGAATCAGCCCCCGAAACCACTTGGAATCGAGGGCTGTTTGCGCTGGTGGATGACTGGTTTTGATTCGTGGTTACTCTATAAAGTGAGGGGCATTGGCCCGATTTGGCGCTACCTGGAGGTTTCCGTTCACCACAGAGGTTCGCCAAGCCGTCCGCAACAATTCCCGAGCGCTAAAACGCGAACATCCACCTGATTCGAATCAAACCCGAATCACGGCGCTCCCAGAAGGCCCGAAATTGCAAAACCGCAGGTAAAGCTGGTTGAATAACAAACCGAGAATTCACGTTGAAATACGCCGGAACGAACCCTGCGAGGACGTGAAAAAGCGGCCTGGAAGCCGCTTTTCTGATTCGCAATTATTCCCCGAGTGGCTTGATCAGACGCCGAATTCGACCTTCCACGTGTCGAGCTCTGCCAGAGTGATTTCTCCAGCCTTCGCCGAATCAAGCATCTCCTTCCACGCCCTGATCGCCATGGCAAGTTTGGGCGACTTCTCCGCCGCGGAGCCGAACCCCAGCACCATCGTCCCGTCGACCTCCATCGGCTCGAGACCGAGCTCCTCGTTGAGTCTGAACAACAACCCCAGAGCCTGCCTGCTCGATTCTAAGGGCACTTCCCTCAACGCCTCGGGCGAGATTGCCAGAGCGGAGGCTATCGCCTGAATCCGCGACTCTCCCGGCGTCCTGTTGCCCAGCTCGTAGTTGCGGATGGCGGAGTCGGTCTGCCCGCAGGCTGCGGCAAGCTGCTTCTGTGTCATCTTGCGCATCTTCCTGTACTTCTTTATGAGCTCCCCGGTCTTCAACTCCCCCCCCATGGCGATCTCAGCGCGGACCATCTTGGACCGCATAGAAACTATAGCACGAAATTGAACGGTATGTATTGACCGTTCGTGAATGAACGATTACCATGCAATTGCAAAACCGTTCAATAACGAACGCTAGGAGGAAACATGGCCAGCGAGGAGCCCAGGCTGCTTAACGCGGCGGAGGTGTCGGAGAGGCTGGGGTCTGCCGCAGCAAGGCGTAGCAGGTCATCAAGGAGCTCAACGCAGAGATGCGGGCGCGCGGATGCCAGGCGATGGCCGGCCGCGTGAGCAACGAGATCTTCAAGGAGACGTTCTTCAGGCGTAAAGGAGGGGCGAGGCATGACCGTTAAGCAGTCCAGGAACGGGACCTGGTTCACGCAGTTCCGGTGCAAGGATAAGTTCGGCGAGGAAGTGCACAAGTGCAAGCGCGGCTTCGCGACCCCGGAGGAGGCCTAGGCATGGGAAGACGATTTCATCGCCTTCGCCGGGTGCACGATGGCCATGACGTTCGAGGAGTTCTACGAGGTGTACGAGGCCGACGTGAGGCCGCGCCTGCGCGAGCACACCTGGCGCAACAAGGACTACCTGGTCAGGTCGAAGGCCATGCCGTACTTCAAGAACCGTCGCATGAGCGAGATCCAGGGCATCGACATCATCCGCTGGCAGAACGGCCTCATGGACGGCGGAAACAACCACGGGCAGGGCTACGCACCCACGTACCTGAGCACCGTGAACAACCAGCTTTCTGCCGTCCTCAACCACGCCGCCCGCTACTACGGGCTCCACCCCAACCCCGCGGCGCGCACCGTGAAAATGGGCGGCAAGGAAACATCCGAGATGCAGTTCTGGACCAAGGAGGAGTACCTCAAGTTCGCCGACGAGATGATGGAGAGGCCGCGGGAGTTCCTCATGTTCGAGATCCTCTACTGGACCGGGATCCGCGAGAGAGAGATGCTCGCGCTCATGCCGTCGCCCTTCGACCTGCAGCGCGGGACCATGCGCATCGACAAGTCCTACCAGCGCTTCGACGGCCGGGACGTATTCACGGACCCGAAGACGCCCAAGTCGATCCGAACCATCAAGCTCTCGAGGTCCCTGGTCGAGGAGGTCGCCGACTACCTCGAGCGTCACCCCGAGATTGGCCCCGGCGACCGCATGTTCCCGGTCACCAAGTACCAGATCTCGCGCGTAATGAAGAACGGCTGCAAGAAGAGCGGGGTCAAGAGGATCCGCGTGCACGACCTGCGCCACAGCCACGTGAGCCTGCTCATCGACAAGGGCTTCACCGCCCTCGCTATCGCCGAGCGCATGGGTCACGAGGCGACCGACATCACGTTCCGCTACGCACACCTGTTCCCCACGGTGCAGGATGACATGGCGAACGTGCTCGACGACGAGAGAGGAGGGTTCTAGGTGCCCTGCCCCAACTACCACAGGAAGCGGACCATCTCAAAGGCGTTCCGCGTGAGCCGCGAGGAGAGCGAGCGAATAGAGCTCCTGGCGAGGGCCGCCGGCGTCACACAGCAGGAGTACATCATGGCCAAGATCGAGGACAGGGAGTTCACCGTGGTGCCCGACATCCGCACCTACAAGATGCTCCGCGAATCAATGCGCCAGGTCTACCAGGAACTCTGCCGTCTGCGCGACTGCTCGGCCATGGACAAGCGCCTCATCGCGAAGATAGAGCTGCTGAGCGACCTTTTCGTCGGCATCGCCGGCGACGTGGAACGCGGCGAGCTGGAGAAGGAAGACAGCCTGATCGCGGATATGCAACGAGGGTAAACATCGAGAGGTCAATACAACCCGCGATGTCGTATCAGTGAGCAATGATCTTGACCTCGTCGGAGTCGCCCCCGTGTTGGGTAGCTCGATACTGCCGGATGCCCGTCTCAAGGTGAGTAGAGACGAACAATGCCCACATCTTTATCGGTACAGGCATTGTCGACATGCGTCACAAAGTGGCGAGCACGCGCCCTGCATGTGATTTGAATCGCAGGGCGGCTACGCCAGACGATACCTCCTCGACCTGGTGACACTCCCCGTAACGACGTGCCCCGACGCAATTAGCTCTCCCAAAAGCTCGTTGATCCCCGTCCTTCCCAGCCCAATGGAGTCTGTGATGACAGTCGAGCTCAGGGGGCTTTACGGACGAGTTCAAGACTCTCACGATCTCCGCCTTCACCTCTCGAGCTCGTTTCGATCAGTCGAAACACCGGACACGTACGTCAGCAGCATAGTGAGGGTCGTGCGATTCGGACCAAAGGCCACCTCATATCTCGGCTTCTCATAGCCTGTCAAGCCCAACCCTGCGATGATCTTGTCCATGCCGCCGCCGGCACGCTCGCCAATCTCAATCTTCGCGAGCATCTTCATCATGGTCTCATTGCGAGGATCGGAGTTGCTGGGCTTCATGGCCTCGGAGACGGGTATGCGGAATTCGCCGGGGCTGGCTATGATGATGGCGTAGTCGTCCCATGCGATGCGCGGCACCGCCCTGGACCCGTCGCGACCCCGAGCGGCTTTCATCTAAAGCTGGTTGCCCTCCTTGAATGCCTTGAGTTCGTCGAGGTTCAACATAAAAGTCCTCCGCCTGCGTTATGCCTTGGCAGATTCGTTTTCACCTGATTCAGCAAGTAGCCTGTCGGTCAGTCTGCCGAACACGGCACGGTCGATTTTCGTCTTCATGATGCGCATGTTGTCATACTTCTCTGCATTGTCTTGGAACCACGTCTCGATGTCGCTTGAGTCGATATCGTCCTTGTCGTCCTGGTCGAGGCTTTCGTAAACCTCTCTGAAGTGCCTGCTGGCTATCTCCCGCTTTGCCTCCACGAGGAGATCATCAAAGGCGATACAAGCGCCGATACGTGAGTACATCGCAGCGCCTAGCTCGCGACGAATTTCAGCCTCAGTCCCGAAGTTCGACGTAAGGATGAATATCCCTCCGGGTATGTGAACCTCATAGTTCGTGTCAACGAACACACCCTCGTCAAACAGCTGGTAAAACGCGTTGTAGAGTGAGTTGCTGACCTTGTCGAACTCGTCTAGGAGCACGACGTTGGACTCCCTTCCAAGAAGGTCCCTTGCGAAGCTTCCCTTGGAATGCTCGGCACCGAAAAGGTACTCGTACGCCTCCGTCGTCTGCATCATTGAGATCTGAACCCTTGTCATCTTGCCACCGAGAGCCTCGCTGAGGCATTTCGCACTTTCGGTCTTTCCGACGCCTGACGGCCCGTAGAACATCAACACGACCGGACGGTCTCCACTCATGACGCTGAGCCTATACAGCGACAGGGCGATCTCCCGCTTACAATCAAGCTGGCCAAGTATCCCTTCTTCCATCGCTTCATAGATCGATTTGACTGAAGGCTTGTCGATTTCTCGATACGTCGTTGCCCGAGCCTCTATCGCTTCTGGGAACGCCGACTCAAGCGATGCCCTTACGCGCTTCGGTGCATTCTGAATGAAAAGGTTGCGCACGTTGTACGATTGCGTCACGATTGTCGCGAAGTTCGATATCACATGGTCAACAACTGAGCCGAAGTCGGCTGCCCTGACGATACCGTTGTCGGCGTCGGGCTTATCCTCAAGGCTGTAGTCGTTGGTCGCATAGTCGTTTGACCTGACCCGATAGTTGTATTTCCTTATGAGTGTGAGGAACTCGACAGTATCGTCCCTCTTGTCGATACTTTCATTCAGAAGCTTCTGGAAGTCGGCGTCGCACCCGTCGAATAGGACGACTCTCTCAACCATGTGACCTCACCCCGGCAAGAAGAACGTCGTACACCTTGAGCTTCTCAGAGTTAAGGCCATTGTCATCAACAGGTCCTGCAGGCTCGTAGTCTGGGTTGCTAGTCGTTATCGTATGCGCTACGTTCAACTCGTTGCTCACGTCGAGTTCTTCAAGAGTGCAGATTCCGACTTCGGCAGCATAGATGGTCAGGTCCATGCGCAGCAGGTCGGTGACCTTGTAGTTGTTCTTGAACGATTGCCTGTTGAAGCGAAAAACGACCCGTTCTTTTTCAGCTGAACCGAGGAACTCGAAATACCCCTTGGCGTCTTTGATTGTCGAGTCTAGCTTGTCGAGGGCAAGATTGAAGTCGCCAGCGGGAATGTTGCCGCCTCGCAGCATGGCAAGGTAAGGCGTCATGAGAGCATAGCTGGCAAGCGAGTTGTCGATTGCCTCCACGGAAAACCCCTCAAAGAGCCTGATGTCCTCGCGCGAGTCCGTAGCTCCGAGGAAATCGGTCAAAACGGTGTTGCTAATTATGCTTTTTGCGACGGCGCTCGTATTGAAAGACACGCTGGCGGCACCTGATGCTTCTGCCGAAATGTCGATGCCCGTCAGTATCTCCAAGAGCTTTGTCTTCAGACTGGCTTTCGCATCGGCATTGCCCTGAAGCGCGCCATCTCGCTCGCTTGTTTTCTCTTTCACGGTGGTGGCATCGCCGCCGTTAACCATCTGGATGTAATCAGTAGCAGATCCCTCATCAAAGCAGACAATCTTTGCGAGCGTGAGGCTATCCTTATCTCTTGCCACGGCTATTCATCTCCTTCCGTCATCCGAGCATAGAGGTTGAACAGGTGGTCGACTATCCTTTCCTCGTCACGGTCGAAGTCGACACCGTAGACATTCTCGACAACAGCGTCGAGTGCCGCATGCGCCTCGCGCAGGTCGTCATATTCCCGCCTATCGAACTTCTTTGCTTCGGCTTCGGTTGCATCAGGCGGCACTTCCGAGATTCCATCGTACATTTGCGCATATGTGCTTTCCGGATGGTTCTCCCTCGCCGCAAGTACTGTCTGTGCAGCTGCTTCTATTGCTGCTCGTTGTGCCTGGGTAGGGTTTGGCCAAGGATAGCTGTTGTATACGATGGTGGCAGAATACTGGTAATCGCTCTTCATGCGACCGCAAACGACACGCATCCAGGCGTTGTGAAATTGTGAGCTCATGATGCCCAGTTCATACAGTGTGCCGCCAGGAACCATTAGCAGCTTGTTGCCTGCGACGCATTCGGAGTCGACGTAGCCCATGGGGATGTATGACCGTCTCTGCGACGACACCTGCGGCACGGCAATGTACTTTGGTGAGTCTACCCTGATGATCTCGTCGAAGAGCCAAGGGGTAGCCGCCCTCCGTCGTGTTGCAGCCTTTTTGCTGGCCAGGCGCATTTTTCGCACGCTCTCTACGCGTTCATTCACAAGCGGCATAGATCGTATCTGGGCTTCCGTGGCACCCTCAAGCCACAGGCAATAGCGCGGGATCTTCTTGATGAACTCGTTGCCCTGCATGAACGGGCGTATCCAGTCCCTTGAGGCAGGTTCTCGTGCAACAAGGTCAGCGCGTTCACCCTCATCGAGCGTCAGATAGCCCCAGTCGCTGGCACCACCGCCGCGTACCATAATAGGCACGTCGCATAGCGGTCGAGTGCGCGAGGAGACGAAGTAGTTTGCTGCTGGCATCAGATACCCATTGATGTTTGATACGACGACCTCGTGCCCGTCACCGTAGAACAATCGAGCTGACTGCACTTTGTCATAGGTAAACCCGATGATGATCACGTGAACGTGCGCCTGCGTAGTCGCCTCATTCTTCCATACGAACGGCCTGTAGGCGAACCTGATGCTTATCCCATGCTCGAAGAGAGGCTTCCATAATGGCTCGACTTGCTGGCCTTGGGAAATCGAGTTGGTCGACACAAAGGCGCCAGATGCATGCGCCCCATGCATGTATTCGGCCGCCTTTATATACCACCCGGCAACGTAATCCAGCGTTCTTACACCTGCAACAGAATGCAAGTCATCAGACTGTTCCTTCGTCATGTTTCCGACAAAGGGAGGGTTGCCAATAATGTAATTGCACTCGCTCGCGGGCAGTACATCCTCCCAATCCATGCGCAGCGCGTTGCCCTCGTGTATGTTCTCGTTCGCCTTGAGCGGCAGGGGGTCAATCCACATGGAGAGGATCTCGCGCGTCTGGTCGAGCATCTGCAGTTCGGCGATCCAAAGCGCGGTCTTGGCGACCTCGACTGCGAAGTCATTGATCTCGATGCCGAAGAACTGGTCGGTGGTTACCTGGATGGGGTCGAGCTCGCCCATGACCATCTGCCTGCCGTACAGGTCCTCCAGCACGCGGTTCTCTAGTTTGCGCAGGGAGAGATACGTCTCGGTCAGGAAGTTGCCGCTGCCACATGCGGGATCGAGGAACTTGAGGCTTGCGAGTTTGGCTCTAAACGCCCCCAGCTTGAACCTGCGCTCCTTCTGGATGGCTAAGCCCTCAATGGCCGTCAGCTCGTCCCTTAACGCGTCGTAGAAGAGCGGCCCAGTGAGCTTGTGGATGTTCTCGATGGACGTGTAGTGCATGCCGTCCGCTCGGCGGGTCTCGGGGTTCAGCGTGCTCTCGAAGACCGCGCCGAAGATGGTGGGGCTGATATCCTTCCAGTCGAACTCGGCGGACGCCTCCTGGAGCAGGATGAAGCGCGTGTTCTCGTCGAACTGTGGGATGATGATCTCATCCTCGAAGAGGCCGCCGTTGACGTACGGGAAGGCAGCGAGATCGAGGTCGAGGTAGTAGTCGCGTTCCTCCCTGGGCGTCTTGAGCACGCCGAACAGGTCGATGAGCGCCTGTCGCATGTGGTTGACCTGGAAGCCCTTGAGATACTTGTAGAAGGCCTCACGCTCCTGCAGGAGCTCCGCGTCCTCTGCAAAGAGGAGGAACACGATACGGGTGACGAGGATGTTCAGACTCCTCTGCTCGCGCTCGTCGTGCTCGATATCGCGGTAGGCCTTGGCGAATGCGTCGTAGAGCTTGCCGACAACCTCGCCCGCCTTGACCGAGAGCTGCTTCTCGCGCTCGAGGCGGCTGTTCTCCTTGCGGGTGAAGAACGAGAGGCGGTGGTACTGGTTCGGCAGATCCTCAAGTCGGATCGTCTCGTAATCGGCCTCCGCGTCTTCCTTGTCCAGGTCGTGGATGCGAATCTCGTCGAAGTTGCAGGTGATGATCCACTTGGGCATGACGCTGCGGGGCGTGATGTTGTCCGCGTACCACTTGGCCTGCTCGAACGGTGTGACGAGGCGCTTGTTGCCGTAGCGATCCTTGCCGCGATGCTCCGGCTCGTCGAGGCTGACGCCTCGGCTCTTGTTCTCTATCAGGATGGATCGATCCTCGTAGAAGACGTCGATTCGGCGGCCCTTCACCTTGCGCTCGAAGTCGAGTTGCTGGGTGGGGTTCGCGATACCCAGGACCTGGGAGCACAGCTCGATCCAGAAGCTGTTCGACTCACGCTGCTCGTTGCCCTCGGCGGCTTGCCAGCGCTCCACGAACTTCTTGGCGGCTGTTTTCTGCTCGTTAGGTGTCATGCTTCTCCTGCTCTTGCTTTGAAAGCTTCTCGATGATGCAGAGCTTCACGAAGGAGGTGAAGTTCATTCCATATAGTGTCGCAGCCTCCTTCGCGGAGTCCCGCAGGTTGCTGGGGATCCGCATGGTGACAGGAACGTTGTCGCCTTCGGCGAGAAACGCCTGGATTTCAGTGGCTGATGCCCCGCTTTGGAGTAGTTCTGCATATGTCATGGGCTATCCTTCGCCAGAATGCTGGTTGCAATACATATGAATTCATTCTACCAGAGACATAGGACATAAAAGCATCATAACCAGGGCATGATGCATACATGATCCGTCTTGAGAGGTTAAGGCTGCCGTCCCGTACAAGCCAACTTAGTGTTGATGAGGACTTGCTTCGTTCGTACGACGAGAGAAGAGAGGAACGACGCTCTCGTAGCTCGCTGCCATCCCAAAGCGACAACCTGCAGGTGTTTGCACGATCAAAACTCCATCCGACATACGAGTCGACGAATTTTTCTGTGCCGCCCAGTCACGGGAACTGGCATGCTATGGCACTGGCTCGTTGCGGGTCGTTTGCACCGCCCCGCCCACGCCTCCTCATCACCTGTCTCGCGTCGAGCCGCTGGCGCTGCTGCGTGCTAAACCCTCGGGAGTTTCCTGCATCGCATGGGCCGGATGGCAGGGTGTGGGGCGGTCCGGTCAGGTCACCCGCAGATCACGCGTCCAGCAAGGCCATACGTTGTCGGTTGGCTGTCAGCTCTGTGGTCTCCTCGCATGTGCGTATCCAGTAGCGTGCTCACCCAACTCTATGCTTGCCGCTTCCACCTCCATGCACGGCTCCTGGATAAACCACGTCGGGCGCTCCCTTCTCGACGCCTAAGCGCCCCACCCTGCTGAGTTCCCGAGCTCTCAGCCCAGCTACCGTTGCGCAACCACCGCCCGACGTCCGCTCAGGTAACGACATCCGATCCGCGAAGCGGAAGACAGGCCACCTTGGAACCCCGCCCGTCCGATTAGGAGCCTCCTGGAAGCCAGCGGGAACTCCTTTGGCCTTCTGCCTTGGACACGCATTGACGTACGGAACCCACCGGGAGTACAAGGGCGTGCGATGTTTTCAAAAAATCTTAGCCGGGAGACCTCATCTTCCAAGGCCGGCGAAACTTTTTAGAAAACACCGGAGGGAGACCCATCTTCCAAATCCTCCTTCGCTTTCCACCCTTGCACGCCCGCCGGAGCCCGTGCGTCAGCCGCGCCGCAAGACGGAAGGCCAAAGGGGCGAACCGCCGGAAACCAAGGAGGTCAATCATGTTCGAACTCAAGCAGAAGGCCATCAAGGCAGCGACAACTTTCCCCGAGCGTCGCGGTTACGAGGTCATCGACACCGAGTGGAAGTCCGAGGACGGCGGCTACATCGACGTGGTGGTGCGCGACGAGGACGCGATCGTGTTCTGCGACGTGCAGGCCCGCAGGGGTGTCGAGAAGGGAATGCCCGAGGAGAGCCTGGGAGCCCGCGAGCGCATGGAGATCAACGCGGCCAAGTGGCTCGGCCAGCACGGGGACGACCCGGACAACGTGGACGTCACCATCCGCTTCGACAGCATCGCGATGCTGGTCATCTGCGAGGACCGGGCGCTCCTGAGGCACCACATCAACTGCCTAGGATCCGGAACGATCGCCGCCGCGCCCTCAAATAGCTCGGACTCAACGCAGGAGAAACACTGGGTTGAAGACACAGAACGGGTATGGGTCGTCGATTCCGAAGCTTGGACCGAGCGAGTCCCAATCTACGACTCCCGGGAGTTTTCGATTTGCAACATCTGCGGGCCGACATCACCGGTCACACCGCCGAGCACGGCAAGGCCCATATGCTTGCAGGTGAAGGGTCGGGGCACCACAGCGAAGTCCGCCAGGTGCTCGTCGGTTACGACAAAATCGAGCATGCCGAGCAGGGTCATTACGAAACCGTTGTGACGGGTGGACGCTGGGAGTGAAGGCCTTCCTAATAATGGCCATTTCCGGGAACTCGGTTGGCAAGATGATTAAGGAAGGTATCGCCTCCGCCGTCAGAGCGAGAGGGCAGATTCGGATATACCGCGTTGAAACGGACGATGCGCTCCAGGCTCGTAACGCTAATCGGAGATAGGGGCTGGAATGGCTTCCGACCACGATATGCTTTCTGCAGATATAGCTGATTGGAGTACAATGTTTGTATTGCATTTTGATACCTCTCGAAGGGTGACGGCATGAGTTACCAGAAGCTTCTGAGGGAGCACGCTTCCGAAACAGATTTGCAGCAGTACCTATCCGATGGCGGGCAGGTTGCCTTCACGGTCAGAATCCCAAAGAACCTCAAGGACTCCGCCGTCGAGATTGCCGAATTGCGCGGAATGAGCTTCTCGGCGTTCGTCCGCAATTGCCTCATCCAAGAGCTTACGAAGGGGCGATAACCGCATGAACGACCCCAAAGAAACCGCTGAAGAATATGCGAAGACTCCGTTAAAGGAAACGAACGTAAGCTCTCGTTTGTGCCGAATGCTGGTGAGAGCGGGCTGCGCAACTCTTCTCGATGCATTCGAAGCGGATGAAAACGACATCAGGGAAGCGGTAGGAAGATCCTTCAGCGAGTTCACCACGCTTGTGGACAGCTATTACGACCATCCGGACCGTTTCATCGGTTTGATGCAGCGGGAAAAGACAAAGCCCAAACCGGTATCCACTCCCGTTGATTCTTCAGCATCCGCAACAGTGAGGAGACCCAGAACTGTCGCAAGGCTCGACTCGTCCCCATCAAGAGTCTTCGTCAGCGATGCGGCTTTGAACACTCCCTACGGGCAAAAGCTCAAGGACTATCAAGGCAAAGCAAAGCAGGTGTTTGATGGGCTTTGCGACCGTCATGAGACCGTCCTCGTATATCAGGCGTTCCCAGCGTTTTCCATTGAGCTCGAAGATATCAGGGACTCGTTTCTAAAACTATTCGCAGCATACCCTAGCCATCCAGCGAAAGCGTTCGCTATATCGGAGAAATTCCTGCCGGATATCTTCATGGTTTTCACTGCCGACTTGGCACGGGACACGTTTTCCGACGACAACCTCTGGGGCAATTTCTTCGAGATTCTTCCGTTGAACCAAAATGCGCAAATCGAGTTCAAGAAACTCTTCGTGAAGCTTCTCGAGGTTAGGGGAATGCCCCTCTACGCACAGGACGAAGCTGCCCATTACTATTTCTATACGACCCTGCTGCACGGCGGGCTCTCCGAGGACTCATGGGAAGACCTGTGGGAAACCTCCCTCATGCCGATGGCAGAGGCGCTACGCAGGGGAGGGCTCGGCTACGGCGGCGAGATGAGCGGCTACTCGATTCTTCAGGAAATCAAAAGCAAGAACGGCCGGTATACGCCCAAGCAGTCTGTTCTCAGGATCCTCCAGAAAGCTCCGGATTCGACAATCGCGTCGATGTTCGAATCTGCCATGAAAGTTGCAGAACGCGCAGAAACTCGACTCGGCTCCCGAGACGAATACGTGCTCGTCGATAACGCAGGACTTCCCGAGATTGCTCTCGTAGCCCTCCACAACACTACGGAGAAGCGTAGCCCGCAAAGGGTCGCACCGGGTGCAAGGCGGCAAAGGCAGACCGCTTCGCCACGACGCGAGTTCGTGGACCTGCCATCTGCGAATCTCTGCCTTGATCTCGATAGGGGTATCGTTCTCATAAGATGGTCGAGGAAGCAGTACCCGGACGCATTTCTCGGGGATCGCATCGACTTTTACGTAGACGGAACAAAGGTCTTCGAGCAATACTTCGAATCCCGCCTCAACAAATGCATTCTTGACGACGTCGAGATCGAGGTCTCGCCCCAAGCGAGATATGATGTCGAGCTGCGACTGATGAAGCGCGTCGAGGACGAGGAAGCCTGTTTCGAGCAGAAGAGCTCGCTCGAACAGTCCTTCCTGAGGAGCAAGCCCGGTTGCTTCGAATTCATTCGAGGGATCGATGGGGTGTTCCACCTGCGCGGCAGGAACGACAGGATAACCAGGTGTCGGAGAATCGCATACATCCTGAACAAGGACTACTACATCGACCCCGGCATCGGCATGAGCACGGTTTCGGAGCACGAAGTCTCCCAGTCGTGGGAAGGAACATCGGTATTCCTGTTCGACGTCGACCCGGGTGCATCCGGAGCCATCTACAGGAGGAACCCGTATGACAAAGATGAGGAGGTAGCGGTCTGGCTCGAATCGTATCGAGCGCACGTAAACAAGCATCGCGTCATCGGCGAAACCGAGGATGGCCTGGACCTGTACGGCTACGTTCCCTGCAAGCACGGCGACAATGCGGGATTGCCGTATATCGTCATCGAAGCAGCTGATGGACCAGCCGCCTTCGACGATCTGAGCATCTCATGTAATTGCAACGGAAAGAGCGTCTCCGTCCCTCGCAAGGTCCTCTGGCAAGACACCTACGGGACTTCGAGCTCATCTCAAATTGCGCTTCCCCTCGAGTTGACTTCCGAGATCGACTGGCACGCAGAATACGTCGAGATAACCGCACGGCAGATCTCCACCGGAGGGAAGGTTGTATTCCGCTACCGCTTTGCAATTGTGCCAATCCAGGAGTTCAAGCTCGAGAAGGCGCATGTGGAGAACGGGGTCGTCGTCGCGCAGTACTCCTTCCACCCGCGGCAGAACCTCTACGTGACCGACGAAAATGGAATCACGGACTACGTAGGCGCGCGCCAGCAGTACTGGAAGCGCACACTCTTGAAGGATGAGTTTCTCCCGCTGATCATCTCTTCGGAAGATGGCTCTCGGGAGGTCCATGCGAAGCTCGCTCTCGCCGCACTCGACGTGAAGGTACCCGATGAGGTCCTCAAGCTATCGGAAGAGCGACCGCTGTGCCTTGCAGATGCAATCAACCTCGGCACGAGAAGCGGCGCGATCAGCATCAAAGCACTCGGATGGCGCTACAACCGCAATCTCATAGTTGCATTGCGGTTCGGTCCCACTATCACGGGAATCTTCCTTTTCAAAGAGCTCAAGCAGCCAATCGAACATCTGGTCAACCTCTTCTCCCACGCTGAGTATTTCGTTCCGAGCGGCGACGGCGTCAGAGAATGCCCCTTGGTTATTTCGATTGATTACGGCAATGAGGAAGCGAGTACTGGCACACAGATGGCAAGAACAGATGTCGAGATCCTGAAAAGCAGAGAAGGCGTCGGCTTCGAAAGCTACAAAGTCCTCTCCGACGGCGTGAATCTAGAAATGAGATTCGACGCTCCGGTCCTGTGCAATCTCCGCGTTGGCTTCAGAACAGTCGGGCGAAGGCCGCGCGAACTTGGTGAGGTGAGCATGACAAGGGGAGAAACAACCCTCTTGTTGCCCGAGGAAACCGCGTATGCCATGAGGACGGGAAAGAACGTAGTCGCCACCGTATGCCCGAAATCGAAGCTGGGCAAGCCAAGAACAGAGTATTCCTTCGATCTCCCTTTGAGAGGCTAGGACATGAAGCACGAAAAGCAGTTCAACCCTATTCAAACCGCGCGTACTGTCGAGGATTTGTACCGCGAGTACATAGCGACCACGATCCACTTCGCGGACGCCGGTCTCCAAGGGCAGCTCGAGGGTATTCTCCGGGAACCCCGTTTTCTCGCAAAAGGACCTTTCCTCGAGGCGGCACCACCGTACCGCCCTTCGCTTAGCGTCAGAAACCTCGTCGAAGAGGGAGTCCTGTGCAAGAGCATGCTGGGCCTGCGCGGGCTCGATGAGAACCGTGCGCTGTACGTTCACCAGGAGAAAGCGATCCGGAAGGCCGTCGCTGGCAGAAACTACGCGGTTGTCACAGGAACCGGTTCGGGTAAAACCGAATGCTTCCTGCTGCCTATCATCAACGACATCCTCACAGAGTTCGAAGAGCGGGGCCCATCGAGCGGCGTTCGCGCCATGATTCTTTACCCCATGAACGCGCTGGCGAACGACCAGCTGAAGAGGCTGAGGGGTCTTCTTGCCGGCACCGGCATTACCTTCGGCCGCTATACGGGCGATACCGAAACTAATCCGGAGAAAGCGATTAAGAAGTGGAAGGGCGAAAACCCCGGGCAAAAGAAGCTTCCTAACGAAATCATTTCACGCGAGGAAATCCGTTCGAACCCCCCGAACATCCTGCTCACGAACTATTCCATGCTTGAGTACTTACTTCTCCGTCCCGAGGACGCTCCGTTGTTCGGAAGCGTTTTTGGCGCGAACTGGCGTCATATCGCTATCGATGAGGCGCACATCTACTCGGGTGCGCTCGGAACCGAGATTGCGTACCTGATTCGCAGGCTGAAAGCTCGCATAACGTCCGAAATCGGCGACATGCCCAAACTTCATTGCTACGCGACCTCTGCAACCATAGGCTCGGAGGAGGACATCCCCGACGTTGCAAGATTCGCAGAGGGCTTGTTTGGCGAGCCGTTCAGTTCTGATCCGACCGATCTCGACGTTATTACAAGCGAGAAAGATTCGCCCGTCGATGCCCTCGACGAAACGCAATGGGGAACGCTTCCACTCGAGACATGGGCAGAGCTACGGGGCATTGCCGCGGAGAACCAGCCCGATGCCAGGGAGACCGCCAAGTCGCTACTTGCCGGAAGGGCTCCGCAGGCAGTACTCGAAAAGTTCGATTCGTGCGAGTCGCTTCCGCTTGCATTAGGATCTGCGCTTCTCGGCGAGGAATCGACGGCTGCTCTGGTCAAGAAGATGTCGAACGACTTGCTAGACCTGACTGATATCGAGGCAATGAAGGACATCGGCATCGACGGACTCGAAGGCGACGAATCTGACGTCGAAACACTGTCTGCGATGATTGAAGTCCTCTCCTGGGCGCAGAGGACTGAGGGCGTACCGATACTCACGAGCAGATACCATTCGTTCCTGCGCGCCCCTGAGGGTATTTTCATCAACCTCCGAGATCGCAGGCTCATCGAGCATAAGTGCACGTCGGAGCTCTCGCCGGAAGGTTACGAAGTCCCCGTTTACGAAACGTCGGTTTGCCGCCATTGCGGACAGGCGTACATACTTGGCAAGGAGATGACTCTACCCGGAGGCGACACACACTCCTGGCTTAATCCCAAGCATGCCGGCGCCGATGCAGACGATGACTTCATCCCGAGAGATTATTACAGGATCATCCCGAACGGTGAGGATCCCGATCCCGAGGAAACAGTCCAATGGCTTTGCCCTGTATGCGGAACGCTGCAGAGCGAAAAAGACGCACCGGGCCACAGGTTCCAGCACGAGGAGTGCGAACGAATCCCGATCGCCCACAACGTCGCAAGCGAAGATAACGCCAAATGCAACCATTGCGGCTATACGAGCAGGGTTGCGATTCAGCCGATGAGGGTATCCCCGGAGGCTGCTGGGAGCGTTGTCTGCTACGACCTCGTCCGCGACATCCCCTCGTTCAAGAAGGACGACGAGGACAAGCTGAAGAGCAGGTTCTCCAAGGTCGAGAAGAAACGCGGCGGCAACGTCATCTGCTTCTCGGATAAACGGCAGGACGCGGCGTTTTTCGCCCCGACGATGAAGAGGACCTACGGCAACATCACAAAAAGGCAGCTCATCCGCGAGGCGGTTGAGGCCAAATCGTCCGCTGGAGATGGATGCACCCCAACGCAAGCTTGCAACTGGATCGCTGACATTGGATTCAAGCGTTATCCAGGATTCTTGGACCCTGGGGCGAGAAACGACCAGGCGGAAGCCTGGTTGCTCGACGAGATGGCAGCGGAAGATTCGAGGAACAGTCTTGAGGGCCTCGGAATCGTAAAGATTGTGCCGGCACACTTCAACGAGGGGCTGGAAGACCCGAAGGTGGCGGACTTCGTAGGCGAGCTGGTCTCCGAGCTCCATGGGGAGCATCCGTGGCTCACCGCGGACGATTTCAAGATCTTCGCGAAAGTGTGCCTCGAAACGCTCCGGGAACGCGGCGCAATCGAAGTCCCGGCAGGAGTAGACAACTACCGCGAGAACCGCATGGTGCGCGCAAACGATGTCGTCTACGGAGACGATGCAGCCGAGAAGGGCGACATACGGTTCGTGGGTACGATGAACAACAAGAGACTGGGCTTCGTCATGAAATACGCGAGGAAGGTTCACGGTGTCGAGGTCGACCGTTCCGCAGCAAGACACATCCTCCGAGTGATATTCGATTTCACAACTGAGTACCTCGGCAGCTTTTTCGACGCTGAAGGCTACATGATCGGGTCTTCCGAAAGATTCCGGCTCAACAAGGACATCTGGAAACTCTACCCGCACGAAAACGACGACGTTGTGTACCGCTGCGACACCTGCGGGTGCGAATCGCATCTCGACACCAACGGGGTGTGCACCACTAACAAATGCGAAGGCCATCTAGTGAAGACGACCTACGCAGAGGCCAAGTCCAAGGACCGGTTCTATAAGGACATCTACTGCGAAGAAGCCCTTCCAATCGAGATAGAGGAGCACACCGCGCAGCTTTCCTCAGAGCGCGCGAGGCTCGTCCAGAGCCAGTTTATCTTCGGCGACGTCAACGTTTTGTCCTGCACGACCACTTTCGAGCTTGGCGTAGACGTCGGCGACCTTAGAGCGATTTTTATGCGCAACGTTCCTCCCTCGACGGCGAACTACACGCAACGCGCTGGACGAGTTGGCCGACGTGCTGGAAAGCCAGGATTTGCGCTCACGTTTTGCCGCCTGCGCCCCCACGACATCGAGCATTATAAGGACCCGAGAAGAATCATCGAGGGCGAGACGCGCGTGCCGTTCTGCTATATGGAGAATCCCGAGATTGCGATCAGGCACGTCTTCGCTGTGGCGCTGTCCGAGTTCTTCCGGAACGTACTTGACACGAAAAGCGAAAACTACGCACATACCTACAACGATTTCATGGCGCTCGCGGAAGATGACCCGTATGGCCTCAAGGAGCTGGTAGACTTTCTGAACAGTCATCCCGATGGAGTAGCAAATCAGCTCAATGCCATATTTTCCTCCGATGAAGCCGTTTCTGGAGAGCTGGGCATATCGGACTGGACGTGGACCGACAAACTTGTGAGCGCGGAGAACGGCAGGCTGCCGAGGACGCACGAACTGAAAAGATTCGACTACTCGCGCATCGAAGATGCGATTGACCGCACAGACGATAGCTCCGAGCTCAGCAGGCTGTACAAATCGAAAGACGCACTCGAATCAGAAGGCGCCATACAGGTGCTCGCAGAGAACGGCGTACTGCCCAAGTACGGCTTCCCTACAGACATCGTCGAACTCCACCTCAGAGAGCTCGACAACCGGAAGAAAGAGGAGCGGCTCCAACTTCAAAGAGGTCTTCGGCAAGCGATACGAGAGTACGCACCGGGATCTGAAATTGTTGCCGGCGGGGAGCTCTGGAGGTCCACGGGCATCAGGAAAAAGAAGGGCCACGATCTGATCACGCGCAGGTACGGTAGATGTGAATGCGGAACGTTCGTGTGGCCTATTGACGACCTTACGAGCGAGAGCGAATGCCCTGTTTGCCACAAGACCGTGCAGCTGAAGAAGCGGATGTTGGTTCCCTCACTTGGTTTCGAGGGCGAGAAGGTGAGTAAGGGCATCGGGCTCAGGAAACCCCGAGCCACAGGATACGCGAAGATCTTCTTTAGCCAGCACTCCTTGAAGGAAGTCACCCCCGTCGAGTACACGTTCCCCGGCGGATCTGCCCTTGCGAGGTTCTCCGGAAACGGACAGCTGTGTGTGATCAACGACAATAGGAGCGCTGGCTTCCAGATTTGCAAGTATTGCGGTGCCTCCGCGGGTGCGCAGAATGACGTCAAGCACGCTGGATATTGCAAGAAATACAATCCCACGCCAACGTACACGCGTGTCGATGCGCTCGGAACGGCATTTGTAAGCGATGTTCTGGAGCTCGTGCTCTCGATAGACGAGCAACCCGAGGTGGATGCAGATGGCTGGGAATCCGTCATGTGGGCGATTTTCACTGCCGCCGCAAAACTGCTCGATATTCCCCAGTCCGAGCTTGGTGGAACCCTTTATCAGAATGACCAGGGCACCATGTCGCTGATGATTTACGATGACGTGCCCGGTGGCGCGGGACACGCGAAGCAGCTTGGCGGAATGGTTGACGAACTACTAAGAGAAGCGTTCCATATCGTCGATGAATGCACGTGCAGCCGAGATACCTGCTGTTACGGCTGCATAGGCAATTACAACAACCAGAGCAGGCAGGCAAAGCTCTCCCGTGGGGTCGCTGCAGACATACTTGGTGCGTTATTGAGAGGGTGATTGCCTGCAGGCGCTACCTGGAATCATCGTAATGGACGAAGGATCCGTCGAAATGGTGTGAAGATGCTGCATCTGCAGTTCCTTCAGACCCTGTGGGCAGGACGCCCGCCTCAGCGAGCGGCCCGTACGCCGGCCGGTAGCACTTGCTGCCGATCCTCACTGCCTCGGCGCACGGACTCGTCTCCTCGATGAGTCCCTTCGCCTTCAGCCGGGTGACCGCGTCGAAGACCGCGCGGTCGCTCACCCCGAAGAACGCGGCGGCGCTGTGCTTGCTCTCGTAGTAGTCGCGGCCCGCCTGGTGGAAGCCGAAGATGCGGGCGTAGACCACGAGGTCGATGCCCTTCAGCCCCAGCTCCTAGCCCATGAAGTCCCAGACCGTGACGAATGAGCGGCCCGAGAGATCGAACGCGGGCCTGCCGGGTCTTTCCATCTCCGGGCCTAGTCGTTCGCGTCTACGGCGCAGAGCTCCAGCAGGTCCTCGATGTTCTTGCGCGTGAAGCGCAGAAACTGCCCGATGCGCACTCCGCAGAGCGCGCCGTCCTTGATGAGGCGGTAGAGCGTCGTGTTGCTGACCTGAAGGTACTTCGCCACCTCGGTGATGGTGAAGAGCGGCGGCATGCACTCGATCCCGCCTCGCCCTCGCCCCTCGACGGCCTGTGCCATCGCCTCCTCGATTTCCTTGTTGTCGCGCATTCGCACACCTTGCTTTCTATTGGCGCCCGCTGCACGGCCGTGGCGGCGGACTGGTCGATTCGCCGTGCGCACGACGCCATTCAATCGAATTGGGGCCCCGCGAAAACCCAGGGGCACCCGTTCGGGTGCCCCTGGGGTGCCTGTAAGTTCAGGTTTTCTTATTCCGGGTCCGGGTAGCTGGTTTTGGGAAGGTCTGTCACCTCGCGCAGCCAATCGATGAGCTCCTCCCGGATAACGAAGGACCCTCGAGAACCGTTGCGCCACTTCCTCAGGGGGAGGGGTTTACCGCGTCTTTCGCGTAGTGGTAAATCTTGATCGGCTTGACTCCCAGCAGCCTCGCGACCTCCGCGACGGAATAGACGTCCTGTGGCAGGACGGGCTGCTGCACGAGCCTCATCACGAACAGGGCGTTGCCCTCGTCCTCGTCTTCAACCTTGATGTTCGGGATCTTGATTCCCGGCCGCTTCCTCTCAGTCATGGCGGAGCGCTCCCGATCCTCGGGAGGACGGCGGACCGCTTGGGATGGAGATGCGGCAGGCTAGGGATTTTACGATGGAAGCCGGCACCATGTTCTAGACGTCCTCGAACCTGAACACGACGAGCATCGTGTTTTTTTTCACCCAGGCCGCGAGCTCGGACCTGCTGATGAACATTCCACGGTGGGAGTTCTCGAAGCACCTGAACGGGAGCGGGTCCGTCTTCCTGCGAGCGAGCTCGGGCACCTTGCCCTCGCTCGTCATGAGCAGCGTCGCTACATCCTGCACAGTGTAGTAATCTTTCTGCGGAATGTGCGGCTTCGGTTTGCCGGCATCAATCATTTCCTTTCGCCTCCTCAACTTGCAAGCAGCTCAAGGAATCAATGGAGATCGGCTCTCGAGAACGCCGACGCAGCTCCGCAGAACCACTGCTACAACTTCAGAGTTTTGTGGTTGGATTTTCGCAGCAACGGGGAGACCACTCTCCGCGCGCCGATGCCTAAGCGCCCGTGAGCCTTACTAAAGATTTGTTCACCTGAATTACATTTTTATGAGGTACAGCTATAGAGAGCTAGTAGGTTAAGGGGCAACTCGTACGGAAAAGCCAATCCCGCATCAAAAAACCGGACGACGTTATGATTCCGCCGTCCGGCCCTTTATGAGGCACAGTTGTCATCTGATACCGTTTTCCGACCTCAATAAGCTTTTGTTTTTGACTTGCCAATCACAGTAGCCACCGCGAACAGACGGACATCAGTTTGTTAAAGAGGTAATTGCCCCTTCTTATTCCATGAGTGCAGCAAGTAGTCTTTCTGCTGATTCTTCCATTTCCAGATACTTTATGCAGCTGGATGTCTCGAGATGGACAGCAATCGCGCATGTAGAGGCAATGAACTCGTAATCATGGCTAATGACCAATACCGTTTTCCCCCTCGAAGCGAGTTCTTTCAGACGCTTTGAGACCATTCGCATACTGCGAAGATCCAGGCCGCTCGTCGGTTCATCGAGCACTATGACGGACACGTCGAGCAGCTCCGCTACTGCGATTGCCAGACGCTGCTTTTGCCCTCCCGAGAGCGTCATTGGATGGGCGTCTTTAAAATCCGACAGCCCGTAAGCGTCGAGAAGGGCCCTGGTTTCGCTGTCTGACAAGTCAGGGCAATTGAGATGCAATTCTTCCGCGACGCTGTCCGCGAAAAGCTGACAATCGGTGTTCTGCATGACGAAATAAGTGCTCCGACGCCTTCCCCTTTGATTCATAGACTCTCCCGAAAGAGCAATTTCCCCTCCTTTCTCTTTTATGAGTCCGCAGATACAGCGTGCGAGTGTCGTTTTTCCCACTCCGTTGCTACCGACGAGAGCAATGCAGATGCCGCTGGGAACACGCAGGTCGAGATGATCGAGAACAAGTCGGGGACCCACCATATAGGACAGCTTCGAGATTTCGAGACCGTTCTTGAAGATATGCCTTTGACGGCGGGGTGCGTTGTTTTCCGCACGGATGCACGGTGAGCGTATCCCCAGTCGCTCTCTCTCGCCATCGGAGAGCGCGAGGAGCTCTGCGCGTTTAAGGATGCGGACTATCTTGCCACCCTGCATGTAGATGAAGCGATCCGCAATATTGGCAAGGTAATAAATCCGATGCTCAGCGACGACTATCGCATGACCCTGCATCTTAAGGTCGTTGATGAGTTCTCCAAGAGCGTCTGCCGATTTCATGACGAGATTGGCCGATGGCTCGTCGAAGACATATGCCAGCGGATTCACGGCGCCCACTGACGCGATGGCGACTTTCTGCTTTTCGCCGCTTGAGAGGGGAAACACCTCTTTTCCTTTAAGGTTTTCAGCTTTGACTTGTTCAAGGGAGGCGTTTACCCTCTCTTCGAGTAGATGGTGGTCTATGCCGTAGTTTTCCATTCCGAAGGCAACCTCGTCTTCGACGAGTGTCGCGAAGAACTGGCTGCGCGGATCCTGAAAAACCGAGCCTACCTTCCTCCCAATCTCATATAGTTTGGACTGGCGCACATCGAGGTCATCTACATGCACACTTCCCGTGAGTTTTCCTCCATAGTATTGCTCTGCAAGCCCGTTGATAACGCGTGTTACCGATGTTTTGCCGCAGCCTGATGGTCCTATGACCACGACAACCTCTCCGGAATCGACGGAAAGGTCCACGTCTGTCAAACTCGGATGTTCAGCAGAAGGGTAAGTTAAGGAAACGTTCTTGAGCTCGATGATGCCTTTCCCAGTCATATAAGCACCACCCTATCTACGAATAGACACATTCCGAAGATGACAATGCTGAGAACCACGAGCAACCCGTCTTTTCCCTCAAACCTTATTTCTCGTCTGCAGCTATGAGCGCCCGGGAAAGATATTCCCCTGCTTTCCGCAGATGCGGCCAATTCCTCTGCAATCCTCGAAGATCGGAATATGACGGGGGTCACCATGTATTCGAAAGCTCTTCCGGGGTGCCGTATCGAGAGGAGGCCACGCATTCTCAACGAGTCGAACACGTCTCCAAACTCGCCTCGGATGGCTGGGATGAAACGCAACATGAAGGTCAGAGGAAGCGAGAGAAGATCGGGGGCATGCATCTTTTTGCAGACAGCCACCACTTCTCCTGGGGGCATTCCGAAAATTGGCTCCGCGGCCATAAGCATGAGCACGGTTCTGAGGAGCATGAAGAGGAACATCTCAGGGAGAAGTGGAGTTATGCCGCTCCCGTTCGAATAGAGGCGAAGCCCGATTAGGACGAGTGCAACGGCAAGGTAGACAAGAGCGTGTCGCCCGATTCCCTGCACGGTAAGATATATTACGAGAAACGCTATGAGCAAGTAGATGGTCATGTCGCTCGCCAGGAGTGCGACGAGCGCCATGACCATACCGGCAACAGCTAGCTTGGCTCGGAAGTCAAAATGGATCATCTTAAAAGAATCCAACTATCCGATAGCGCCGGTCTTCTTGAAATGCTTGACGACGAGCTTATTGCTGAGGTAGCAGCCGAGCACGGCAAGCACAGCGGTCACGAGCAAGCTCACACACACCCACAGGGGATCGGTGTAGAACTGAGTTTGAATCTGAACCTGAGCGTCGCTTACACCTGTAGCCAGGAACGCGTCCTTGAAGAACCATATTTCACTCATCCCATGGGCTGCTCTTACGAGAGTGCAGATAATCCAAGAGATTGCTACGCGTTTTACATTATGATAGGCGCCCTTACCTATCATAGAGAGTTCGGCCAAAATTCCTCCCCCAATGAACCACGGAACCATGAATGGACCCATCATGAGACCCGCCACGATTGCCCACATGAGGTTGTAAACGAACGCCGGTCCATGCTTGACGACCTTCATGCACATGTACACGTAAAACGGGGAGAGGAGAAGTGCCGCCCCGGCCGCATTGAAGATCATCGAGTAAAAGAGAGAAGCCCCAGTGAGCATCGAATATGCCATGAATACGACAAACATGATGGCGCAGAAGATACCCATCGTCGCGAAATCCTTGACCGTGAGCCCCTTTCGCAGGTCGTTCCCACCGCTCGAATTCTTCCCCGCTTGTTGTGTCTGATTGCTCATATCAATCTTTTCATTGCATTTGATACAAACTTGCTATTCGGAAAGGGCAACGTCGTTCGCCCGCATTCCCCATTTACTCCCGTTCTGCAACGCGCACATTCGCCCGAACCTGCTGTCCTCGTCTGCCACCAGCTCCGAGGGCACCCCTTGTTCGACAACCTTTCCCTTCTCAAGGACGACCACCTTGTCTGCGCTCGCGATGGTACGCATGCGATGCGCTATTGCGAGCACGGTCTTTCCGTGCACAAGACGGGAGAGGGCCGCTTGTACTTTGGTTTCGCTCTCCACGTCGAGCGATGCGGTTGCCTCGTCAAGCAAGAGTATTGGAGCGTTCTTCAGCAGGGCACGTGCGATTGACACGCGCTGACGTTGCCCGCCGGAAAGCCGGGTTCCGTTTTCACCTATTTTTGTCTCGTAGCCATGTGGCAGCCTGCAGACAAACTCATCGCATTCGGCGGCGTGGGCAGCGGCCCTTACTTCCTCATCGGTAGCGCCTCTCTTGCCCATCCTGATGTTTTCCATAACCGTGTCATCGAAGAGCACCACATCCTGAAAAACCATCGAACAGCTGGCAAGGAACTCTTCTGGATCGACACCGCCGATGTCAACACCTCCGACGCGAATCACACCACTTTGCGGATCCCACAGGCGTGCCGCCAAACGGGCGCAAGTTGACTTGCCAGAGCCCGACGGACCAACAAGTGCCGTAATCTGCCCCTCTTCAGCGATAAACGAGATCCCATCGAGCACAGGTTTATCGCCATAGGAGAAGGAGACATCCGAGAACTCGACGCTATGTCCTTGTGGGGAGAAAGCCCCCTTTCCGCAGGTCACGGGCTCCCTCTCTATTGATTGCAGGCGTTCGGACGCAATGTGAGAAGAGAAGAGCTCGGAGACGAGGGCGAGTGACTGATCGAAAGGAGCGTATATGCGCGTTATCACGAGAAGATAGGCAAAGAAGGTCATGAAGGATATCTCACCAAAAGCTATCAGAGAGGCCCCGGCAAGCACCGTCGTAGCCATGCCAAGACGCAGCACGGCTGAAGAAGAGTTCGTGATAAGACCGCTTACCAGTTCTGAGCCTGACGTCTCGCTTTCGAACGAGTCGATTTCTCGATGCACCTTACCAAGATAATCGTCCTCTCTTCCCGCAGCTCTCAGCTCCTGAACATTCTCGAGCATCTCTTGCAGAGATGAAGATAGGGTCAGGGAGGCCTCTTTCGCCTGCTTTTGCTTCGACTCACTCCATGCACGGGTGAGTCCTAGGAGGGAGAATGCTACGGGAATGCTCCAGAGACTGGCGAGCGCGAGCCTCCAGTCGAAGATGAAGAGAATAACGGCGATGATAACTGTCGAAATGAGAGAGCCGCCAAGATATCCAAGTACATGGGACCAGACGTGCTCCAATTTCGCAGCATCACCCATAACTGTTTCCGCAAGGTCGGCCAAGTCGCGCTTTCCGAAGAACCCTAAGGGCAGCCGGAGCAGTCGCTCGCCAATTCGCATCCTCAGGCTGGCGACTTCTCCGTATACGGCGGTGTAGGTGGCTCGGTACTGAAGTGCGTGCGTGATGAGCGATGCAAGTAGATAGAGGACGAGAAACGGCAGAAGAGGAATCGGTCCTGGAACCTCCGCCGAACCATCCAATGTGCCGACGAGATCTTGGGCAAGGACAAAGAGGAACGCTATGCCCACCATATCGACGAGGTTCACGATCACGGTCCAGAGGATTCCGTGCCTGATAATTGAGGCCCCGTGATCAGATAGAAAGTATCGATTTTTTAGCTTCTGGGTAAGCCTCATGCTTCATCACCTATTCTCCATTCGCTGCCGCGAACGTAGTCAGACCACATCTCCGCATAGACGCCACCCACAGCCATAAGTTGCTCATGCGTACCTCGCTCTATCACCTTTCCTCCATCCATCACAAAGACGTTGTCGGCATCCACAACGGTCGAAAGCCGATGCGCCACCATGAGGACGGTTCTTTTGCGTGCGAGTTCCGCGATAGCCGCCTGGATGAGCGCCTCATTCTCTGGGTCGGCATAGGCCGTTGCCTCGTCGAGCACAAGAATTGGGGCGTCTTTCAGCAATGCGCGTGCTAACAAGATTCGCTGCTGCTCACCTCCTGAAAGATGGGAACCGCCCGGTCCGACGAGCGTGTCGATTCCCTGCGGCAGCTTCTCAACAATATCGACGCAGCGAGCTCCTTTGATAGCCTCTAAAATTTCGTCTTCCGACGCATCAGGACGGGCAAGGGTGATGTTTTCGCGCAGCGTCCCCCTCAAAAGCCCACTTCCCTGGAACACTATCGAGACAAGCTGCATGAGCTCTTTGGGATCAATTTTCTTGACGTCTGCGCCACCTATGCGCACCTCGCCGCTGCCCGCCTCGCGCAGGCGGGGCACCAGCGTAGCTAGAGTGCTCTTCCCACCACCCGACGGGCCGACGAGGGCCGCAACCGACTTCTCCGGAACGCAAAATGAAACACTGTCGAGGGCAGGCTTTCCGGATTTGTCATAGTTAAAAGAGACATTGTCGAACTCGATGGAGAAATGTTCAGGACTGAGCCGGGATGGGTCCGTCTTGAGAACGGGGGCGGCCAACACCTCATCGAAGCGGGAGAGCGCATTCACTGCGGCGGTACGCCCTTTACTGGCAAACATTATGCGTGATAGGGCTGTACTAACGATTGCAGAGAAAATCGCATAGAAAAGAAAGGAAGTGACGAATTCACCAAGGTTCGACGATACAGGAGCGAGAAGAATGACCACGGGCACTAGGAAGGCAAACGAGGTGGTAGTGAACGTGAGATTCGCACTTTGGGGCATAAGGCAGATTTCCCCTTCGAACCTCCGTGCACGCAGGCTGTACTCTTCGACGGAGTTGCGGAAAGAGGAGAAGCTCTCAGCCGTCTGCTGAAAAACCTTCAGCACTGGGATGCCGCGGATAAACTCCGTTGTGGTTTTTCCCATGACTTCCGCCGCGCCCATGTAGGCGCGAATATCATCCATGTGCTTCTTGCCGGTCATGATTCGCATGCACACAATAGATATGATGACGCTCAAGAGGCAAGAGATACCCATACGCCAATCGAAGAAGAGCATTAAAACGACCATTGACGCGAACAGTGCGACCGACCCCCATAGGTCCGGGAGGTTGTGGGCAAGATACTGCTCGGTTCCTGCGGCGGCGTCTTCTATACGTTTTCTTAGATAACCAGTGGCATGAGAGTCGAAATATCCCAGCTCCGCCTTCATAAGATGCTTCGTGCAAGCTTTCTTCATGTTAGATGCTGTTCTGAAAGCCGCATAGTGAGTGCAGGTGAGTCCAGCAAAATAAAGAACAAGGCCACCGATGGAGAAAGCAAGCGCTATCCAACCATAGGACACGACGTGACTCGCCTGAGCCCAATTGGGAGCCACGGCGAGTAGATCCCTTGCAATAAGCCACACGCACAGGTACGGGACGATGCTGACAGCCATGGAAAGCGCCGAAAGTGTGCACCCTACGTACTCGAGCCACCTTCTTCCGCCCGCATATCCGAGCAGCCGCCTTGCGGCGCCTTTATCCTCTCTGTTCTCCACTTTCAGTCACCCTCGAATCCAGAATGGTTAAATAGTTACCCTTGCCTAACATCTAACTAAGTGACGATACTTTTTAATTGATTGGAATCGCAGGCTAAAGAGAGATATCTGTGATATATAATATAAATAATGACATTTCTAATAAATTGGAGCATGTTTGACCCTAGATGAAGAGATCTCGCAATTCGAGGGTGACGAGCAGTCCGTATTCGCTGAACAGCTGAGGCAATTCGACGCGAAGCCACTTCCCATAGCATATGGTCTACTCGCGCATATAGACGTAGCGGAGGCGAAAGGGTGGTTCTGGGCTGGCGAGGCCCTGGATGGATGCCTTGTCTCGGTGAAGAGGATTGCACAGGGGCCGGATCTAACCTTGATAGAATCGCCTTCATGCAAGCAATGGCGGATTTCCCTGCTTGCCGATGTTGATGCGAAGGTAGTCATCGACCACTCGCATGCCCAGAGCGGAAACTATGGACTGGAAGAGTTCGAGAGCCCGCTTTCCCCCGGTCTCAAGCGCCGCCTGCTGACCTACTCGGTGGAACCCGGAAGACAGGAGTATTACCTTCGGAAGGGATCCTTTCATCATGTATGTGAAATCAGTCTCCTTCCTCGTTCCCTTGAGCGCATAGCATCAGTGCTCGCAATCGATTGCCAAGAGTTGGAATGGATGATTTCCCATACCCATACGATTGACAGAGAATTGCAGCTGCGAAATGCCGTCTCGTCCTTCTCTGTCTCGAGGATGCGCCTGCCTGGGGCCAAGCTATACCTCCGGGGATACGCATATAGGGTTATTGCGGGTTTAGTCGATTTCCTGCTCCGGGGCAAGTCGGCGCAAGCCAATGGTGGAAGGCTTTCCGATGTCGAAATCTCAGAGTATGTCAAGGCGAGTTTTTCCGATGATATAGCGAATCCCCTGAGCCTCGATGAATTGGCGAGCGCTCTGCACATCAGCAAGACGAAACTTTGCGAGTCTTTTGCTAGGAACGAGAAAATGACCGTCGGTTCCTATCTCATGCATGTACGAGTTGCAGCGGCAAAGGAACTACTTATGGATTCCGATGCATCCATCGGTTCAATTGCCTCTGAACTTGGATTTTCCTACCAGGGTAATTTCAGCGCAATGTTCAAGCGAGTAACTGGAAAAAGTCCAAACGAATGGAGAAAATTTCAGTTGCGATCAGATAGCTATTCTTACGATTCGTAAGTTCAAACATTTGAACCAGGTCTGAAAATCCTGATGCTATCTAAGTAATAATCGGAAATACTATGCTCAGTTTTACAGAACGCTTTTTCAAATTAGATTATCGTTCTGAATTAGTGTCCGCTCGATGCTGATTCGAGAATCGAGGCCGATTTTTAAGCCATCCGCTATTACTTCCGCTGGGGTTTCGGGGAATAATCAAGTCCGAAAGGCGCGTTTCCCCAGCAAGGGTGCAATTATTCCCTTCCGTCCGAATCAACGGTTGATTCGGGATTGATTCGAACGAGGTAGCACGAGACGGACGAGGTAACATGAGACGGAATCAAATGGAGCCGTGTGGACAGCTGCAACCATCGAGTGGGAATAGAGATTTCCTTATTTATGGGGGTATAAATCATTTATGCGATAAAGAATACCCCAATAAACCCCTAATTTGATATACTGGCTCCAATGAAGATTGGAGCCAGTATGCGTTTGTTCCCTAGAGAAAACTACCTGAATAAGATTCGCGGCTTCTACCATGATGACGGGATGATCAAAGTCATTACCGGCGTCCGTCGCTGCGGCAAGTCCTGCCTCATGCAGTGCATCGCCGAAGAGCTGAGGGCCGAAGGTGTTGATGACGAACACATCGTCTTTTTCGACCTAGATCGATACGGGTACCGATCTGTCAAGGTTCCAGAACAGCTTGAGGCCCTCATCGAGCCTCTACTCGCTATCTCGGGGACGAAGTACCTTTTCATTGACAAGGTGCAAAACGTCGAGGGTTTCGAAGACGTACTCAACGGGTTTCGTGCCGAAGGCGGCTTCTCCATCTTCATTACCGGGTCAAACTCCTATCTGCTTTCAGGCGAACTGGCCACGAAGCTAACCGGCCGCTACATCGAATTCGAGATGCAGACGCTAGACTTTGGCGAGTATTGCCAGATGAAGCGCTTCTTAGGACTGCCCGTGAACCCGAACCCGGTCACGGAATTCGATACCTACATCCTCGAGGGCGGCTTCCCGAAAGCAATGGATTACCCCGGACTCGCCGACAAGCGCGCTTACGTCGCGGCGGTAATCCAGGAGATCTTCGAAAAGGACATCCGCAGACGCGTGAAGATTAAGAACGTCTCCGTGTTCAACCAGGTGCGCGACTACGTCATCAACAACTTCGGCGCTACCACGTCGCTTGCGAACATCAAATCCGACCTCGAGAGCAAGCAGGGCGTGAAGGTCAAGCGCGAGACGCTCGCGCGATACCTTCAGATCCTCGAAGATGCGAAGATCGTCAGCAAGTGCGCCCGCTTCGACTTGAAGTCACGAAAATCGCTGCGGGGTGAGCAAAAGTACTACCTGGCGGACCTGAGCTTCTACTTCGCCCTCAACACCGACAATCGCATCAACTACGGGCCCGTCCTCGAGAACATCGTTTATTGCTACGCTCGCGCGCAGGGTTGCAAGGTTAGCGTCGGACGCATTGGGAAGTTGGAATGTGACTTCATCCTCAGAAACCCAGAGATGGGCTACGCATACGTTCAGGTCGCAATGACCATCATGGCTGACCAGTCTACCGAGGAGCGCGAATACCGCCCATTCGAACAGATCAGAGATAACTACCCCAAGTACCTGTTGACGCGAAGCGATCCCATTCAGCAAAGGGACGGCATCATCCATGCCAACATCCCCGAGTTCATGCAGGAAGGGAGGACCTTCTAAGGGACAGGAGATTTTTTTGCGAAAACCGTTCGGCACGCCCTTTGGGACAAAAAATGAAAACTCAATACTCTGAGCTTGAAATGAGTTTTTAAAACTATCCCGACTTTTGTCCTCGAAACCGACGAGACACGACGTCGCGCCACTCGGCGGTACATGCTTCGCGCTGTCGCGAAAAACTGGGTGCAACTGGAATGGCGGGATGGTAGAACCAGAGCTATCGAGTGGGAATAAATTTACTCCTTCCCCCATTCATGTACGCTCCTCATCTCATTATTTCCGAGTTAAGGGTGCAAATTTTCAATATTTTCGAAAGTGCTACCCTTAAACAGCCGATTACAAAGAGATATTTTGCTAATCACCTTGTAAAGGTGACGACTCCAGAATATTCCAGACTGCATTGAGGGTTTCCTGGAACGAAATACCGACCGCGTAGGAATGCTTAGAAACGTACGCCTCCCACTGGCGCTCAAGGCCATCGGCACGATAGGCGTTGATGACTTCCTCAAAACCCTCGACTCTCTGAATCTTGTCGATGAAGAGGCATATGGTGCCTTTGATTTTAGACGATATGTGTTCCTCGATAGTCGCCTCGAGCTAGTCAGGTGTTTTGATTCTCCTTAAACATTAACAGAACACGTGATGAAGGTCTTGTTGTCGGATAGATCTCAGATACACGAACCAATAGATGGGCTTCTCGCTCCACCAAGGCTCTCTTGTCTTAATGCGTTTCCAAAGCTACTATGGTTTTAACAATCTGCCGGAGCCTTTGGCAAGCACCGGTACGAGAAGGGATCAGGTGCATGAAGAACTAGCGATACTCAAAAACCCGAATACACGTAACGTCGCCGACGGCTATTACGGGTGCAGCATCGCTTATTCATGTCTTAACATACGCTAAATAACGATATCTTTGCAGTTAGACATATTCAAAGTTAGATACAGTTGAAGCTTATAATTTGCATGCTGCTCCGTATAGCCTTCGGCAGAACCGAGGTACTATGCAGCTTAATCTATCAAATATTGAATATACCTATCCGTTGGCAGTTGAACCTACTATACGCAATGTGACCGCTACGCTTCCTGCGGGCTGGACTGGTTTTGTCGGCGATAACGGCTCCGGAAAAACCACACTTGCGCGTGTTGTGTGCGGCCTTCTGAGATCTGACGCGGGAGTTGTAAGTCCTTCGCTTTTCTCGACATATTGTGCTCAAAGCACAGAGGAACCTCCAAGCAATCTCGAAGACTTTGCCGTAGCCTACGATCGGGCAGCAATACAGTTGAGAAACGAGTTGTCCATAGGAGACGACTGGCCTTGGCGGTATGACACGCTCTCGTGCGGACAGCAGAAGCGACTCCAGGTTGCGTGTGCGTTGTGGTCCGCTCCCGATGTGCTTGTTGTTGATGAGCCCACCAACCATGTAGACGCGTCCACCCGGCAGGCTTTGTTTACAGCGTTGTCAAAGTTCAAAGGCGTTGGAGTACTTATTTCGCATGACCGAGAACTTCTCGACGCACTTTGCTCGCAATGTCTGTTCATAGCAAACGGCACCGCTACCATGCGGCCCGGCGGATATTCACAGGCATCTTCACAGGTCGCTTTAGAGCGCTCAAGCGCAATTCATGCTCGAGAAATAGTGCAAAAAGAAAAGGCGAGAACAGAGCGAGAAGCTCAGCGCCGCCGAGAAGAGGCATCTCGGGTACAAGCGCGTAGGAGCGGGAAGGGTATTGCGAAAAACGATAGCGATGCGAGAGCAAAAAAGCGCCACTACATTGTTTCCGGTCAAGACGGAAAGGCGGGCAAATTGTCCGCTCGTATGCAGGACAGGCTTGAAAAAGCTGAGGATGACGTTGCTGACAGTAAGGTTGAAAAACGATATGACGTTCACGTGTGGCTTGACGCTGAACCGAGTAAGCGAAAGGTTCTTTTTAGGATGGAGCCCGGTCGTATTTCCGTCGGTGAGTCTTTGCTCAGCTTGCCGGCGCTCTTTATTGGAAATACAGATCATATTGGACTTGTGGGAGACAATGGATCTGGTAAGACTACTTTGGTTAAGAAAATTATCGCGAGCATTTCCGCTGATACGAGCTCCATTGATACAAGCCTTATTGACACGAGTTTCATGGACGTAACCGCAAATACGGGTTGCGCCGATACAAGGGTACTGTATATTCCTCAGGAACCCGATGTATTGCAGAAAGAAAAAACGTTAAAGAAGATGAGAGAGCTTTCAAGTGCCCAGCGGGGGCAAGTGCTTTCCATTGTGGCGCAACTCAACTCAGATCCAGATTGTATTCTTGAGGGAGATACCGTAAGTCCGGGTGAAATGAGAAAACTCATGCTTGCTCTAGGTATTTTGGAATCGCCTGAGCTTCTTGTGATGGATGAGCCAACGAATTATCTTGACCTTGGATCCACAGAGGCCCTTGAGCGACTGCTGTCCGTATATCCAGGAGCGCTTTTACTTGTTTCACATGATGCGTCTTTAGTGAGTTCGGCTACGTCCACAACTTGGAGAATACGAAAGTCAGAGGATGGCTACGAGCTTACGGTCGGTTAACGTATCGTTTTTTATGTGGCGGACTATTGTAATAACAGTGCAAAGGACGGTACTGTGACGGAGCAAAAGCAGAAGACAGAGCTTGACCTGAACATTCCTCCTAAGTCTGAATAGTGAGCAATCACTATTGCTTTCGGAACTCTGAGGGGGTCATGCCCGTTTCGCGTTTGAATGCGGCAGCGAATTTGCTTGGATTGCTATACCCAGCTTCACATGCCGCAATCGAAACACGTTTTCCCTGCATGAGTGTCTCCTTGGCTAAGCGGATTCGCTGTCGACGTGCATACGAAGCAATTGTCATGCCGTACATTTTTTGGAAATAACCGTTAAGCG
>ERZ773263.331-NODE-331-length-34294-cov-7.461783_pt1 | contig 34294 bp, 43 predicted proteins | sample MGYA00511076_ERZ773263 | MGnify/ENA primary metagenome ERZ773263 (study PRJEB29015, sample SAMEA2738155) | human oral metagenome | biome: human oral; feature: human-associated habitat; material: saliva | place: China | collected 2195 ... | reverse complement strand
CCCACGGGGCCCGCCTCTGACGCTGGCAAGCCCAAGCCCGAGCCGACCACCCCCGACGGGGACGCTTCGGCGAAGCCCGCCGAAGAACCTGAGGCTGCGCCCGCAGACGCGGGCGACGCAGAGCCCGCCGCCGACGCACAGCCCGCCGCCGACGCACAGCCCGCTGTTGACTACAAGGCTCTCGCTGAGGCCGCCCGCGCCGAACTGGACAACCTGAAGGCGAAGCTCGCCACCCAGGAGTCCCTCAAGGCCGCCGGCCTCGCCCCTGAGCTCGCCGACTACGTCACCCTTGACACTCCCGAGGACGCCCAGAAGCTCGCCGCAATCATCGCCCCTCAGCCGCAGGCGACCCCGTTCGCCCCGGTCGGAGACGACAACGCAGACGAGAACATCACCACCATTGGCAACCGGATCTTCGGTCGCCGCTGATAGGAAGGAAGCCCCATGGCTAACTTTGCAACCCCGGCGATGAAGGTCACCAAGAGCTCCGTCGCCGCTCTCCGTTACCTGTCCGCCCTGCCGCGCACCATCAACCGTGACGCCGAGGCTGGCTACGAGGCCGGCTACGGCAGCACCGTCAACGTGCCCATGCCCGTCAAGGCGACTGCCGCGACCCGCACTAAGGCTCAGCGTGCCGCCCGGAACGCCATCAGCTACACCGACCTGACCCGCCAGTACGTGCCCGTCGAGCTCGCCGACCAGATCTACTCCGCGGTCCGCCTGCCCTCCGACTGGTACACGTGGACCCTGCAGTCCTTCGAGGACGAGGTCGCCAAGCCGACTGCCGAGGCCGTCGTTGACGAGCTCCCTAAGAAGCTGGCCGCGCTCATGACCACGATCCAGGCCTCGCAGGCCGCGGACGCTGGCGCGGCCGGGGTCGGCTACACCGACGCCAAGGCCCTGAAGCTGAAGAGCGACTCCTCGAACGTCCTCGAGGTCGTGGCCCGACTCGCCCGAGTCCTCAACAGCCGCGAGGTCCCCACCTCGGACCGCACGATCGCCGTTGGCCCCGGTGTCGCCGAGGTCATCCAGAAGAACCGCGACCTGGCGTCCGCCGCCTACCAGGCCGACGACGGCGACAGTCTCCACGAGGCCATCATCAGCCGCCTGAAGGGCTTCACCATCATCGAGGACCCGCGCCTCCCGGAGAAGTTCGGCGTCGCCTACCAGCGTGACGCGTTCACGATGGCTCTGCGCGCCGCGACCGTGCCGCTCGGCGCCTCCTACGGCGCGAACCACGCCGAGGATGGTTTCGCACTGCGCCTGATCTGCGACTACGACCCCGACCAGGCCGAGGACCGTGCCGTTGTCGACGCTTTCTTCGGCGCCGCCGTCATGGACGCCCGGCGCGCCACCGCTTTCGGGCTCGCCTGATCGCAATGCCCACCACAGCGCTGGCGGATGTCACCGACCTCGGAGACTGGCTCGGAGAGAGCATCACCGAGGACGGCGACATCCGCCGCGCCAAGTGGCTTCTGCGGCGTGCCACCTCCCTTGTTCTTGAAACCTGCGGACGCGTCGCACGCCCGTGGACCCCAGCTGACGTCCCTGGCGGCGTGCAGGAAATTATCCTGTCCTGCGCGGCGCGAGCGTACGTCAACCCCGAGTCCTGGAACTACGAACGACTCGACGACTGGATGGGCGGCGGGAAACCCGTACCCGAGGACGGCTTGTATCTGACGCCCACCGAAAAGAAATCACTATTCCTGTACATTGAGGACGCTCCCACCCGCGGGCTCGGCGTGATAGGCACGTACAGGGAAGTGTGGCCGCCCGCCACGAACCGGTACGGCGACAGCGGATGGATCGACGCGATAAGGGACAAGCCGTGAGCCACCCGCACGCCCGTAAACGGCGGGCTGAATGGCTGATGGTTGACTCGTGTGTGATTGACCGGCCGGAAAGGTCAATGAACTGGAACCCGCAGTCCGGCCACGATGAGCCCGCTATGACTCGCGTGTACGAGGGGAAGTGTCGGCTGCGACAGCAGACGTCGTACGGCACCGCCCCGACCACCGGTGGCCACACGTACGAGCTGCAACAGACCGAGCTGCACATTCCTCGCGGCGCATCATATGAACCGCACGTCGGTGACGTCGCTACCGTGACCGGGTACGCGTACCCGTTCCGGATCCGCGGCCTAATCAACCAGACGCACCGGACTGCCATGAGAATGCTCGTTGACGCGGAGACTGACTAATGGCCGCCGACGTAACGCAGCTGCGCGCTCTTGCCGCCGACTTCGCTTCCGCCCAGGAGGCCGGGGCGGCGGTCCAGGTCGGTGTGCGCAACGCCTTGGACTCGGCGAAAGAGCGTGCGCGACAGGACTACCGGGCGTTCCCCAACGCGGGAATCGCCAAGGTGGGCGACACATTCTCCTACGATACGAAGCCGTCCGGCGCTGTCGTTCAGGCTGAGTTCGGTCCGTCAAAGCCCAAGGGCGCCCTGGCCAACATCGCGATTTGGGGCACCCCTAAGGGTGGCGGCGGCATGCCACACCCAGCCGACTACATGGACGACAAGGTGACTGACGAGATCGCCTCCACCCTCGACGAGATACTGGACAAGCTGTCATGATCAAGATCGGCCCGTTCGTGAAAGCCATGGAGAAGGCATGCCGAGACCGGTGCAGGTATGACGTATACCTCGGTGAAGTCACGAAAGCCAGACCGGACGTCCCGTACGTGCTCGTGAAGCTGCCCGCCGCCGGCGCGGGTAAGGCCGGCACGCTCGGAAACGCCGCGGACGAGATCAGCTTCCTGCAGCCACTCACGGTGGTTGCGAGCACCGCCGACAGACTGCTGGCCGTAACAGACGACGTCCGCGGCGAGCTCGACGGGCACGAACTGAAGGTCGGCGGGTGCCACGTGGAGCCGCTACGCCTGTCGTACTCGTCTGGGCTGCTCCGCGACGACCAGGTGGACATCCCCGCCTACGGGCACCTGTTCTACTCGGTAGACATGTGGCAGGTTACGGCGTTCAAAAGATTCGCCTGAGTTAAACTGACCTAGAAACGTACGTTGTCCGGCGCTGACGCGGCGTCGGAGAGAGGAGAAAGCCGATATGGCTTCGTCAATCCGGACGCTCGGCGACGGCCGCATCACGCTCGTCGCCCTGGGCACCGACTCCGCCCCGGTCGCGAACAGGAAGGCGCCGACTGCGGATGAGCTGAACAAGGGCATCCACTTCGAGATGTCCGTCATGAAGTCCGACTACAAGCTCGGGTCGAAGGGAAGCACCAGCGTCGAGGAGCCCGTCCTCGGCGCCGCCGGAAAGGGCACCGTCCCCGGCCCCGCCGAGTATGAGGGCCAGGTCAGCGTGTACTGGTTCTTCGACGACAATGGCCAGAAAGTCCAGGGCGGCGACAACGCCGTCTGGGAGCTGCTGAAGCAGACCGGCCGTGAGTTCGAACTGTACGAGCGTGAAGGCAAGAAGCCCGAGGAGCCGTTCGCGAACGGAGACGACGTTGACTGGTACCACGTCGCCCCCGGCCAGCCGCAGAAGCCTGACGACAGGACTACGTACACGAAGCGCACCGTGTCCCTGTTCATTTCTGACGCCCTGGAGAACGAGATCACTGTCGGCGGGGGCAAGGTTCTGGCTGCCCCCACGATCGCGTCGATCGACCCGTCCGGGAAGAAGGCCGGCGACACCGTCCTGATCACCGGTACGAACTTCGTCGGCGTCACCGGCGTTACCTGCACGGTGGGCGGGAAGACTACCCCGGTCGCCTCCTACCGGGTGCTGTCCCAGACCGCTATCAGCGCGGTCCTCCCTGTCGGCGTCCAGACGGGCAACTTCATCGTCACGAACGCGGTCGGCGCGTCCGCCGGGAAGTCCTACACGGTCGGCGCCTGACATACTCCACCCTGTACACTGGACCTGTTTGCCCCCGCTGCCATGTGCGGTCTCTGGCGGCGGGGGCAGCACCGCACATAGACCGCTTGGGACCGCAGACAGGGGACGCCGATGAGCGACCGTGTTGATGTCGACGCCGACAACTTCGAGGACCGTACCGACGGCGCGGACGTGCCGGAGAAGTTTGACTTTGCTGCGTGGATGGCTGGGTTCCAGCCGACCAGGAAGTCATGCATGCTGTACGGGCGTACCGACCTGCTCGCCGTGATCGACCGCCTGGACGAGGAGGCCCGCCTGCCCGGCCTGTCCGGCGAACGCAAGAGGGAGCTCCTCAACAAGGCCAACGCGACGCTTGCCGAACTGAAGGGGTCGGCGGTGGAGTTCGTTGTGCAGACGATGTCCGTGTACGCGCAGAGGGAGCTCATGGAGTCACTCGGCCATCGCACAAAAGGCGACCCTGTCACCCATGAGATGGAGTGTGCGTTCATCGCCGCGCACATTGTGGAGCCGACTGGTGTGACCGGAGAGGATATTGCCGGCCTGTACCAGGCGTCGCCGCAGCAGGTCGAAAAGCTGTCCCGCTGCATTCGCGCCGTCGACACGGAGAGCCCAACCATCACCGCCCCTTTCTCGTCCAGGTCCTGACTGCCCCGGCTGGGGCCTGGCTGCGGTCCATGGTGAAAGCCGCCATGGGCTGGGGGCGTCCTCCCACGGGGATTCTGCGCCGGTCCGGCGAGTGGGTGGCCCAGGACTACGACCTGGCGAACGCCTACTCTCTGTACGAGTCGTCCCTGTGTCCGTGCGGTTGCGGCTATCCGCGCGATGTGGCCTGGGATGAGTTCATGGATGGTTGGTTCGAAGCCCGTGAGGTGGTCTGCTATGCGAAAGCCGCGCGCGAGCGGTGGGAGAAAGACCACTCTGAACGGAACAAGCAAGGTGACTTGATCTCCCCGCCGAAAGAGGGGTCACTCCTGTATGTCGCGGACGCCAAGGTAGAATCCGAACAGTAGTGAGGAGAGTCTTGTGGCCGATAGAACCGTAGTTGTCAAGCTGACCGCCGACGCGTCCGGGGTGAAGGCCGGCATGCAGGAGGCATCGTCTGCGACAAAGGGCGCCGCGGACGCAATGTCACAGGCCGGGCAGGCCGCGCAGGGCGCCGGCGACCAGATGGGCAACGCCGGCGAGCGGGGTAAGTCCGGCCTTGCTGGCCTTGCTGACTCTGCGCGCCAGAATGGGGCAGCTTGGACCACGGTAGGCACGGCGGTCGCGGGCGTCGGGGCGGGCTTGCTCGGGTTTGCGGGCATGGCTGGGAAGATGTCCGCCGACTTTGATGCGTCCATGTCCTCCGTGCAGGCCGCCACCCACTCATCCGCGGACGAGATGTCCCAGCTGCGTGAGGCTGCGATCCAGGCCGGAGCAGACACGGCGTTCTCTGCGACCGAGGCAGCCTCTGGTATCGAGGAGCTGGCTAAGGCCGGCGTGTCCACGAAAGATATCCTCGCGGGCGGTCTTTCGGGTGCTCTCGACTTGGCCGCCGCGGGCGAGATCAGCGTGTCCGAGGCGGCCGAGACGGCGGCGACCGCAATGGTTCAGTTCAACCTGTCCGGCGATAAGGTAACCCACGTCGCCGACCTGCTGGCTGCCGGTGCCGGTAAAGCACAGGGGGGCGTCCACGACATGGCGTACGCCCTGAAGCAGTCCGGTCTCGTTGCTTCGCAGGCAGGCTTGAGCATCGAGGAGACGACGGGTTCGATTGCCGCTTTCGCGTCTGCAGGATTGATCGGCCAGGACGCCGGTACGAGCTTCAAGACGATGCTTCAGCGCCTGGAGAACCCATCCAAGGGTGCGAAGAACGCGATGGATGACTTGGGCATCCATATTTACGACGCCCAAGGGCACTTCATTGGGATTACTGCTGTTGCGGAGCAGCTGCGCAACGGCATGAAAGACCTCGGCGAAGAGGAACGCAACACGGCGATGTCGACCATCTTCGGGTCGGACGCTATCCGCGCCGCGAACGTCCTCTACAACGAAGGTGGTGAGGGCATCCAAGGCTGGATCGACAAGGTTAACGACGCCGGGTATGCCGCCGAAACTGCGCGCCTGAAGCAGGATAATTTGAAGGGCGACATAGAGAAGCTGGGCGGGTCCTGGGAGACCGCCATGATCAAGATTGGGTCGTCTTCGCAGGCGCCAGTCCGTTCCGTCGTTCAACACATCACCTCCCTGGTCGACAAGCTCGGCGAGCTCGGTAGCGGCACTCAGTCCATGATCATGAACTTCGCCGCGTTCGGAGGCGCGGCCCTGACTGCTGTCGGCGGTCTCATGGTGATGGCGCCGAAAATTGTCGAGATCAAAGACGCTATGAACACGCTGAACTGGACGGCCGCCGGCCTGAAGGGGAAACTCGGCGAGGTCGCCACTGGCATGACTGGTTTTGGGCGTGCGGGGCGGATGATGATCACTGCTGCCCTGATTGAGGGCGTCAAGCATTACGGCGACGAGGTGCGTCGCACGGGTGTGTCTGTGGATGAAATGTCCTCGGCGCTCGCTCACGGCGGCTCCGTCATGAACAACCTGGATTTCGATAAAGGCAAGTATTCTCTGCAGGAGTATTCGCAGGCCCTGGCGGACATCAGCCGTCCTTCCGTGTGGTCGTCTGTGCAGCAGCACTTGGCTTCGTTTGCGGATGGTGTTGCCGGCGCTTTCGGGGCGGACACTCGTTCCGACCTGCAGCGCACGAAAGACGCCCTTGAGACGACGGGGAAGGCGCTGTCCGGCTTGTCCACAGACGACGCCGTAGTCCAGTTCAAAAAGCTGTCATCTGAGATGACGAATGGCACGAACAAGTCGATGATTGACTTGATCAACTCCATGCCTGACTTCAAGGCGCACCTTAATGAGGTCGCTAAGCAGATGGGGTTGACGGCGGACGACAACACGCGCCTCGCTATTGCGTTGGGGCAGATCGATCCGAACGCGCAGGCTGCCGCCGGCGGCACATCGCAGCTGGATGCCGCCATCCGCAAAGCGAAAGAGGGCACCGACCAGATCGTGCCGTCCATCGAGGAGGTCATCAAGGGAATCAAAACGTACGGTGATACCGTCATTGCGAATTCAAACGCGGACATTAAGTTTCAGGAGGCGCTGAAGAACGTGAACGACGCCGTCAAAGAGAACGGCGCCACGTTGGACATCACCACCGAAAAGGGCAGGAAGAACCAGTCCGCCCTGAATGACTTGGCGTCTGCCACGTTCGCGCAGGTACAGGCCGCGCAGGCCGCTGGTGCCGGCCAGGATGAGCTGCAGTCTAAGATGCAGACCGGTCGGGATGAGTTTATTGCGGCGGCGGAGGCTATGGGGCTCACCGAGGACGAGGCGGTCGAACTCGCCGACAAGTACGGGTTGATCCCTGAGAAGATCAACACCGAGGTTACCGCCGACACCTCGCAGGCGACCGAGGCCGCTGACGGGGCGACGGCTGAGATCGACGGCATGACGGGGACCATCAGCATTTCCGGTGACGCCGCGAAAGCGGACTACACGTTGACCGTGACGGCCGACTCGATCAACGGCACGACTGGCGTGGTCGAGATCGATGCGGACAACGACCAGGGCCTAGCTGGCCTGCAGGAAACCGTGCAGACGATCGACAACTCGGACGGCACGGTATCCATTCTGGGTGACGCCACCGGAGCTCGGTGGGAGAAAGACTCCGTCCACACTGAGATTGACAACACCACCGGGACGGTGACGATCTCTGGTAATGACCAGGCGTCCGGGAAGGTGCGTACAGTCAAGTACAACATCGACCAGCTCCACGACAAAGAGATCTCAATCACTACCCGAATCAAGCAGATTTTCACGAGTGTCGGACATTGGATTGGCGATCACTGGCCGAAAGGCTCTTGGCTTCGGGCGGACGGCGGCCCTATCACCCCGATCAAGGGGTACGCGGGCGCCGGCGCTGTACACGGCCCCGGCGGCGGACGCGACGACTGGATTCCGGCCTGGCTGTCCAACGGGGAGCACGTCCTCACCGCCGCGGAAGTCGCCGCAGCCGGCGGCCAGGATGCCGTATACCGCCTGCGGAAAATGATCCGCGACGGCGACATCCGCAACTACATGGAGGCGAGGCGCTTCGCTGACGGCGGCGCCCTGTCAGCATCCTCGCCGTCCATCGCCGGCGGAGGTGGCGTGTCTGTGAAGCAGCTCCGCAAAGCCATGGACGGGATGAACCTGGAGCTGACCGTGGACGGGCAGACTACCCTGACCACTAGGATGAAGTCCGTCGCGGACGGGCGCATCGTCACCGCTAACAGAATGATGGGAAGATGACGGTATGGCAGCGATGAAAGCTTTCACGGCCCGGCACACGGGAATGCTGTCCCTGCAGCCGAACCCGTCCCCCGAAGGGGCCGCCGCGATACCCGTGTACGTAAAGTCAGACGGCAACCGGGTACTCGTCTGGCATCCCACTGACTCTGAGTGCATCAGTGACCCGCTGGCGCCGATCGGCGAGGAGACCACGTACACGCAGGTCGGTGCGGCAGACACGACTGCGGTGCGCACGTCCATCGGGGCGGACATCATCTCCGACGAGACCGGCCACATTGCCGTCAAAGGGCACATCGTTGAGGCAAACGAGGAGTCGTTCTCTGCTGGCCTGACGACCTTGTCCACGTCAGCCGGGAGCCTTGACAGGTGGGGGCAGTCCGCGGAGCCACTGTCGTACACGATCACCTACCGGACGAAAGGCCGCGTCGACTACGAGACGCTCCGCGCGCTTACGCAGCGGCCCGGCTACCTCGTGGTCGCTCACGACGGCGACGCCTGCCGGATTCCGTCGTGCACGATCCGCCCGATCCGGGTGGTGGCCGTGCAGAAAGCGACCGCGCAACAGACTGAATCGCGTCTGGCCGGCACCGTCCAGTGGGAGCTGTCCGTGACAGAACGGCCCTCGGAGATGGTCCGCCACACTGAGCAGTGGCTCGGCATGTACGGCACCAGGATGGGTTCGTGGGCGCCGTGCGTCACCTGGGGTGAATGGCTGGATTGGGAGGCGAAGCTCGCCGCCGGCGGCATCGAGCGGGACGTCACCTACCTGTGGGGCGGCGCCACCCACCCGGAGGACGACAAGCTGCTCGGCGGCGACAGTTCTGAGGACTGGTCGCCGCACGGCCGGCCGACCCGCGTCGGGAGTGTTCGCACTGTCACCCCGACGGCTGGCACGTCCAGTTTCCGGCAGGTGCCGGTCGGTCACGCGGTGGAAGTGTCTGCGTATGTGCGGCGCATCGGCGGCGATCCTGACCTGTCGAATGTGTCGGTCGGCCTGTGGCTGTCGGACGGGCGTGGCTCCGGCTCGACGAAACGCAGCTTCGACCACCCTGACCGGCAGACGCGAGGAAAGCCCGACGCGAACGGGTGGGTACTCACGAGAGCGACATGCGTGATCCGGGACGGTGCGGACTGGGTCGCGCCATGCCTGCTGCTCGACGGCGATCCGCTGCCGACAGTCGAATTCGCCGAGGTCGGCATCGCAGACCTGTCACTGTCAGACATTCCAGACATCACCTCGCGCACGTACAACGATGTGTGCCGCTTTGTGGCGGGGATGCCGTCATGAGGCCTGGCCCTTCCCTGTATGACATGGCCCGGCCGGCGCGGTGGCGTGTCCGCGTGGACGTCCGCTACGGCGGGAAGATCGAGTGGCGGGACCTGCCCGTGTACAACGTGCAGCTGGACTGGGGGAAGCTCGGCACGAGGGCGGACTCGAACCCGACCGCCCCGGCGCGGCTGACGTTGAACGCTCCCCGCCAGCTGGCGGCGAAAGACCCGACCGACCCGCTGGCGAACTACGGGCAGGAGCTGTGTCCCGTTCTGGAGATCCGCCCCCGCGGGGGTGAGGGGTGGGATGTTCCGTTCGGGCATTTCCGGATCACGGACTCCCCGGCGAACCCGGAGGAGGCGACCGTGCAGGCCAAAGACATGTTGTTGGACCTGGAGGAGAACCCGCTGCCATTCCCGCACTCGCCCTGGTTGGGAGGGACTCTGCTGTCGGAGATGCGCCGCCTGAACCCGGTCCCGGAACACACGTACATTTGGGTGGACCCGAAGGTGCGGAACGTCGCGCCGATGGCGTCTTTGCAGATGCCGCCGAACCGGCTGGCGTCAGTGATTATGCTGGCGGACTCGTGCGCCGCGGACGTACGCATGGGTTACGGCGGGAAGATCGAGGCGTACGCGCGGCGGGAGAACTGGCAAACCCCAGATGAGACGTATCCGCTGGCGTCCGGACTGCTTGTGGACGCGCAGCGGACCGAAGATCCGTCGGGCCGGCTGCCGAACATGATCGAGATCAATGCAAAGGGGGACGGTACGAAGTCGTACTCGCTGTCCGGGAACAAGTCGTGGGCGGACGCGATTAAACGGTCGGACCATGACACCGAGGTTGATGAGGCGTTGAATCTCTTGTGGGAGAGTAAGCCTACGACGTCCGCGTGGGGGCAGAAGGATGAGCTGTACCAGAACGCAAAGAACACGGCTTGGCAGTGGCGGCACAACCTATGGCCAGGCTGGGAGCGTGAGGTTGATGACAAGGGGAAGACGACCGGTTGGAAGTCGAACTACACGTACGACTTCCACATCGGGATGCAGTACTACGGCGCCCCGTACGACCCGAAGCACTACGGCCGGGTAACGAAGGTCACGGATCTGTCGTCGGACAAGTCGTGGTCGAAGATGGTGGAGCAGGCGAACTTGGATGCGTTCCATGCCCGCGATCGGCTTCCATCATGGAAAGTGGAGATGGCGTTCGACCCGCGTATCGAGATCGGCGACCTCCTCGCCTTTGAAATCGAGGAAGGCGAGTGGATTGCTATCATTGTCACGAGCTACTCGTGCTCGCTGTCTGACGTGTCTCGCACGATGACGGTGATCGGACGGGAGGCTCGCCGCCACCTGTAAAGGGAAAGGGGACCGCATGAGTGATAGCAGCCTGTACCTGGCGCTCCGTGAGGGCAGTCAGGCATCGCAGCGTCGTGACGCAACGATCCGCTGGGTGAAGGGCCGCGTAGTTGACACGTCGAAAACCGACCCGACCCTGCCGGCCGGCTGGGTGCGGGTCGGCATGCCGTATGACAAGCCTGAGACGTACGTGGCTGGCGAGACGCCCGGCTTGTACACGTGGCAGGGGGCGATGGTCACTGTCCGTCTGCACCCTGACGGCACGCTGCTGGCGATCACTGACGGGCAAGACGAGCCCGGCGATGAGCGCACGCAGATTGAGCGGCTCGGGCCTGCCGGCCGGGAGATCGCGGACGCTATGAACGACGCGGTGGACGCGAAGAAAGCGGCCGCCGAGGTGAAGGGCCGTGCGGACGTTGCGGCGAAGGTCGCCGAGGCTGCGGCCCGTGACGCGCAGACGGCCCGGGCGAAAGCTGAGGTTGCAGCCGCGAGTGTCGGCACCGTGCAGGACAGTGTGAAGGGTCTGGACGGGCGTGTCACTGCTGCCGACAAGGCCGCGCAGGCCGCGACCGCAGTGGCGGACGCTGCGAAGACCACCGCTCAGCAGGCGGCCGAGACGGCAAAGCGCGCCGAGGACGCGATCAAGAATTCCGGCGACAACGCGAAAGCTGTGGCTCTTGCCGAGGAAGCAAAGTCGCTAGCGCAGGCCGCGCAGACTCTTGCCGGGCAGGCGAACACGAAAGCGCAGGACGCCGCGAGCGCCGCTGCGACTGCAGCGCAGAAGGCCGCGGACGCTGACACGGCGGCGAAGAAAGCTGATGCCAACGCTTCCGCGGTGAAGGCGACCGCGGACGGAGCGCAGGCTGCGGCGAAGGTCGCGCAGGCGGACGCGCAGAAAGCGCAGGCCGACTATTCGGCGCTGGCAGCAAAGCAGGACGCGTCTGCGGCTGACATCCTGGCTGCGAAACAGAAGGCTGACGGCGCCGCCGCGGCCGCGCAGGGCGCCGCTGAGAAGGCTGACAAGGCGGCGGCGGACGCTCTGGGGGCCCGCAACGCCGCCGACCAGGCGACCGCGAAGATGTCTTCCCTGGACGGGAAGGTAACGATTGCCGGCCGCACGCCTCTGCCGGCTGACGGGCAGGGCAAGTCCGCCGGGTCTTTGTGGTGGGTGCAGGGCGCCGACGGGAAGCTCGGTCAGGCGTTCGTGTGGAACGGCGCCGTGTGGCGGCTCAGCCAGGCGGGTACGAACTTCATCGGCGACAAGGCGATTGGGTCGGCGCAGATCGGTGACGCCGCGATTGGGGCCGCGCAGATCGCTGACGCGTCTATCACTGACGCGAAGATCGGCGGGTTGTCGGTGTCGAAGTTGATGGTGACCGGCGGGGCGAAGATGCCGCGAGCTGTGATCGACGTGATCACATCTGACTCCGCGTTCCTGGGGGCCGTGGCTGCGCATTCCGTGTCGGTGGACCCGGAGAACATGGTGCGGGAGCCGCTGTTTGCGTCTTCGCCGTCGTCAGTGTGGACGGTGTCGGACGTGAAGGCGGTGACATTGGCGGCTGTCGTGTCCGGCGCCCCGGGTGCGCTAATGACTGGCGTCCGGTTCGTCAACCCGGCCGGCGCGAAGCTGTGGGCGCAGGCAACGCAGAAGATCACGTTCCCTGCGGGGAAGCGTTGGGTGCTCCGGGTGACGTACCGGTACAACTCCGGCAACGCCGGCACGCTTGTGGCGACTGCCGCGGCGAAAGAAATCTGCCGGCCCGTGTACAAGGCCAACGATTACGGCTGGCGGACTGAAGAGTGGTCGTGGACGCCGGACGTCGGCATCACATCGACCATGTTCCAACTGTCGGCTACGGCCGGCTGTCGCGCCGAGGTGGCGTTCGTGTCGTTGACGGAGGCCGTGGGGGCTACGAAGCTCGCTCCGGGCAGTGTCACGTCGGATGCGATTTACGCGTCTAAAGAGCTGTGGGCGAAGCTCGCCGCGTTTGCGGCGGTGACTACTGACATGTTGACCGCCGGCAAGGCAACCATCACCGGTGACGCGGTGGTCGGTAACCTGAAGGGCAACAATATCTTTGGGGCCAAAATCGTTGGGTCATCTATGTACGCGTACTCCGAGTCTGCCGAGTCGCTCAATAAGAAAGGTTTACCTTACAAGGTTGTCGATGCGGACGAAGGTGACTGGGTTTCCCAGGCGGTCCCCATGACGCGAGTGTGGGCAAACCGCTACGGCGCCTCTGACGACGATGGGGTATGCACGATCACGTCCGCATCAGACACGGAGATGACCGGCAAGTATACGTCGCGCCTGGACTTCACGTACAACGCGTGCTGGGAAACGTACGTTGACCTACCGGGCGGCGACGTGTTCGATGCAACCTTGGACTTCTGGGTCGCCGACACCGGCGGAACGTCCGAGATGGAGATAGTCCTGCTGCGCGATGGCGTTGAGCTGTCCCGCAACCGCACCTTGGACGGCTGGCAGACTGTCAGTATCGCGAACTGGAAGAAAGGGGACGCGGGGGTCCGACGCTACTACTTGCGCATCTTCCCGCTGTACTCGCCGACGAGCGTCTCGTTCAAGAATCTGAAGCTTTGGTATCGGACGGCGTATGACACTTCGTCGATCCGCCTGAAGGGCAACTCTCTGCTGTTCCGTCAGTCGCGGCCCGACGACAAGGGGACCAACTCATGGTTCCGCTTCACTAACGGGCAGATGTATGCGGCCGGCACCAACGAGCTGGAGTATCAGCGACCCCTGAAGTCGCTGGTTATGCCGCCGCACTTCATTGGGACGACAAATCAGCAGCGCATCCTGCAGCGGAACTACTGGGAGTGGTGGCCGGGCAAGCTCCAGAATGACACTGAGTGGTTCGAGTATGACGCGCAGGACTTCCGTATCGGGAAGAACAACATCCCGCAGGCGGTATATAGCGGCCTGTACTGGGTCACCATACAAGCGACGGTAGCGAGTCACTATTCGTCTCTCTGGACGACGCTGCTTGTGGAGCTGAACCCCGCGGGGAACTGGAGTCTGGCCGTCGGGAACTCTGTCGCCCTGGAGCCGGGGGTGTCGGGCGTGAAAGTCGCCGCAGCCGGACTTATGCAGTTGCGCACGAATGTCCGTTTGTACTGGCATTTCGCGATCCGGACGCCCGACATGGGGTCCGAGAACGGGTGGCTCGAGCTCAATAACATGCGCCTGTCCGCAATGTACATTTCGAACTGAGTAGGATGAGACTATGAGTGCTACCCGTTGGGATGGGGCGAAGGTCCCAACCGCATCTGATCCGATCCTGTCCGCGTGGGGTGACTACGCCGACTCGGTTGGCACGTTCATTCGGTGTGCGTCGCAGGCGGAAGCGCAGGCACGCCTGTCGCAGGCGCCAGCCGGCGTTGTGTCCGCCGCGCATCCGGCCATGTTCCTAATCGCCGGCGTCCTGTACTCGGCGGACGGGACAAGGGCCGGTAACCAGTACGTGCTGCAGCCGGTGTCCGGGTTCTGCGATGTGCTGGTCGACAAGACTGACGCGTCTAACGGACGTGGTCGCCCGACGTCCGACCACACAACACGCAGGTGGGCGGAGACCGGCTTCAATCTGCCGATCCGCTCTCTCCTCGAATTCAGCCTGGACGTGTGCGTCAGTATCGTCCATTCCGATTTCGCGTCCGAGGCCGACAAAGACAAGGCCAACGGGAGCTACTACTTCGGGTTCATCCTAGACAACGCGGGCCTGTGGCAGACGGAGATCCAGTACAACCGGACGTTCATGACTCACCACTTGTCGTGGAAGCAGGAGGTTCCCGCTGGTACGCACACGGCCGCGTACTCGACGTGCGGGTCGTACGGGACGGATCCGTTCTGGCACTACGACGGCGGCGTGTACCCGGGCACCCGGTTCCGGGTGATCAGTCTCGGTGCTGCCCGCTGAGCGCCTGGCCGTTACCTGCCGCCCTCGTGAGATCATGGGGGCGGCAGGTAACTACTACCCGACAAAGAGGTGTTTTGTATGGCCACTATGGGGCCGACAGAGGAGAGGCGTCGGCGCGCTGAGGCGCTGCGAGGCTGCGTGATCGCGTCCGCGAACGGGGCGCCGGACGGGAAGCTGTGGGCGCAGCGCGCCCGTCAGTTGGGCGTCACTCACATGCGGATCACCGACCTGTTCGGTGACTCCACGTCGCAGGCGCTCCACAACGGCGGCGACAAGCTCGGGGAGCTCGACGCGAAGGTGCGCTGGGCGCGCGACGCGAACGTGCGCCTGTGGCTGGACCTGTCCTACGTGCGGAACTTGTTCGTGAAAGAGAAAGTGAACCCCTACTTCCTGGGGTGGCAGGACTGGTACCCCTACTTCCGTGAGGTTCTGTGGCGGAACTTCCCCGACACGGACATCCCCTACCAGGACTACCCGACCATGGATTGCATCGCCCTGGCCGGCGAGCCGATGGTGCTGTGGGGTAACGACAATCCCGTCCAACAGGCGGGCTCCGCAGACCAGTACGTGTGGTCGCTGCTGCAGCAGACGGAGGCCGTGCGCCGCCTCGGCTACGACGGGCCGGTCGCCGCCGGCGGGTTCATTCACCTGGGGGGTGACGGTCTTGGACGGGACGCGCACGGCGACCTGTTCGACCAGGTGGCGCGTCTCCCCGAGGTGGACGTGTTCACTACCCACGGGTATGACAGCCCGACTGGCGATGCATTCCGGAATCTCGCCCGGATCGCCACGCAGGCAGGGAAGCCGTTCATCCTGGAGGAGGTCGGCTTCAACGACAAGACAGACGACGCGAAAGCCGCAAAGCTGGCCGCGTTCGCGCAAGTGGCGTTCATGTCTGGGCTGAACGGTGTTGGCCTGTGGAACATCGGCCAGTACGGCGATTTCGATGTCCGTCCGGACACTGGCCCGAGGTCCGCCGCCGCGTGGCTGCAGGTGGTCGACGCGGTGAACGGGCGCCGGACGGCAGGGGCGGGCGGGGGCTCTCCTGCGCCGGCACCTGCCCCTGGGTGGACGTCGTTCCCCGGCGATATGACTCCCACGGACGTATTTGTCGCGTCCCTGAGCGGCCACGCACTGTGCGTGGGGCCCCGGTCGGAGTGGGGCACGGTGACGCTGCGGTCTGTTGGGCAGAAGCGGGTCGCGACGGTCCCGGCCGCGGTGCTGGGTGATGCGAAGCCGCAGCGCACCTGCTACCCGCTGTTGAAGACGGATGGCACGTCTGACGGGGCGACCGTTGAGGTGTGGCCGAACAAGACGGTGGTCGCGAACATTCCCACGGACGGCGGTGGAAAGCGGGTCATGCCGATGATGTACGCCCCGTTGGCGTGAGTGTCGTCGCCTTGCTGGCGGCTCATACTGGTCTCATGCATGACCTTGACCTTCCCCCGTTCCCCGTTGAGCTGTTCGGTGCGGCGTGCGCGGCTATTGCTTCGTGGGTTGGTTGGTTGTTCGCGAGAGCAGAGCGGACATCCGATCGGCGGGTTGAGGCTTTGGAGCGTACGGCCGACTCGTTGAACAAGCGGGTGGAGACGTTGGAGCGGGCCAGGGATGCCGCTGAGGAGGGGCGCGACCTCGCGGAGGAGGAGGCGCACCGCCTCAGGGTGCAGGTGTTCAAGTTGGAGGAGTACGCGGCCGCGTTGGTCCGGTGGGGGGTTTCGCTGATCCGGATGGTCGCCCCGGAGTTGCGGCCGGCGCCACCCCCGTCACCTCCAGCCGGTTTCGAGGATATGAGCGACCTGTGTGGCGGCAGCGTGCCGGCTGGTTCCCTTCCAGCGGACACCCCCGCCGGTCACGCGCCAGGTGACGCCCCGCCTGGCTATGGTCACCCGGGTTCCTGATGGGCGCCGGCCTCTGCGGATGACAGCTTCGTGGGGGCCGGTCGCTACCTTCGTTTCGGCCCGGTCTAGGCCGCACGCTTCAAGTATGGTGAGGGCCTCTGAGACGACTCCTGCGGGGGTCATGTCAGTTCACCCCCAGCCGCTGCCAGAGACCCCAGATGGCGAGCGCGAAACCAAGGGTGATGAGGCAGGAGGACAGGCCGGCGAAGGTGTAGACGATGCCAGCGAAGACGAGCTGGCCGCCGCGGGTGAGTTTGCGGTCGGTACTGACGGTGGGGGCTGCGTGACGCATCTGGGTTCTTTTCAGTTGGTGCGGACGATGACGATGGAGCCGGCGGGGGCGGTGACGTAGGAGCCTTTCTGGGTGCCGGCCCGGCCGCCGCGAAGAGTGAGGGTGCGGTAGGCGGGCCGTCCGGGGGTCGGCCGGTTGGTTTCTACTCTCCAGGTGGCCCCTTCGCGGATGACGAGGCTGCCGGCGGAGACGTCCTCGATGGGGGTGGGCTTGGTCGGCTGGTGGGGGTGCATCATTTGGTGTTTCTTTCTGAGGCTACGTGGGGTCGGCTGGCGGACTGTCAGCGGGGGTTCTGGGTGGTTGCCCAGGCTGCGTCTTTGAGGGCGCCGTAGAGGGCTCCGAGAGTGTCTGTGGGGCCGTAGGGGACGCGGGCGGGCTGGCCGCCGCGGGGGTGGATGGTGACCCATCCGTCTTTGACGGTGACCTTGGTGCCGGCGGGCAGCTCTTGGTCGGCGATGACGTTCCAGGCGGCGATCCGGGCGGTGGTGGCTGCCTTGCTGGGGGGCTGGGCGGTGGTGTTCATTGGGTTCCTCCTCGGTGGGGTTGGTGGCCTTATTGGCCATGACCGACGGTCGCACTGTGCGGGCCGAAGATCAACCCGCACGCCTGTGAGATTGGCCGCACAAGCGTTGGGGGGCGGGGCAGGTCCGGCCCCCTCAGACGCCGGGATGGCGGAGAGGGCCGGACCGCGGGACGTCGCGGGGCCGCACATCAAGAGTACGCCCCGCCCCGTCAGCGTCACGACCAGAGGCGCCAACCGGACGACGTCCCGCCGCCCAACTCGAACGTCAACAGGGCCGGCGCAGACGAGTCGCCGGAAGCGTTCTGGAACCAGCTGGACCCCGGATCCACGGTCGGCGCACAAATGATCTGCCGGCTGTCGCCAACCGTCCGCACGGAGAAGGCATGCCAGTGGCCGTGCAGGAGAACGCGGGCGTGCTGCATGCCCGCCACGCAGCCGAACGCCTGTCCGCGGAACCATTCGGCGACCCGCTCCTTACTGCCAGCCGCGTGTCCGTGGGTAACACCCATAACTGTTCCGTCCGCGGCGCGCACGGTCAGTGATTCCAGCCGCCTTTCCGGCGCCTCGAACCTGACGTGGTTGTAGCCGGGGCGGCCGCTGGTGATCTCTCGAATGTTGTCAGCGATCAGTAGGCCGTAGTCGTCTCCGGGGAACGAAGCTCGGTTGCTTCGGCCGATCCCGGTGCGCACCTGGCAATGGTTTGACGGCACCGCCACGTAGACGATCTCCGGGGCGGCGCCGGCCAGAGACCGGAGCGTGTCAGCGAGGAGCGCCTGCGCGGTGCGGATCTGGTAGGTGAGCGGAAGGTCGTTGGTCTGCGCCTGGCTGACCGTGTTACTGAACCCTTCAGCGGAATCGCCGCAGTCCACGAGGATGATCTTCCGATACTGGCCGGCAGCGTGGTCGGCGACCCGGGCGACAGCGGAACGGACCCGGCGGACGGTCTCCTCGGTGCCGCCTCCCCGGTCGGTCTTCCCGATCTGCATGTCAGACACCACGACCACGAGAGTCGACGGGGATGCTACCGGGGCGGCCGCGCAGGGCGCCTCTGCGAAGATCGGGGCGAGGTCCTCGAAGCGGCGGGCCCGCACCTCTCCGCGCTCGACAACGCCCGGCTTGTACGTGATCTTCTCGTAGGACCCGTCGGCCAAACGCACTGTCTTCCCGCGGGCCGTGATGGCTTCGACGGGCACGCCGAAGTACTCGTCCACGCCGCTCTTGCCCATCTCGCTGCGACGCTTCAGGGCCTTCCTGTGCCGCCTGACGGCCGCCTCTGACGTGCCGTACTCGTCGGCGATGGCCTGGTTGGTGCGCCGCTGATGCTGCGGCAGACTGTCGTTCTCGAGGATTGCCTCGTCCAAAGGGGTCACTTGCCGGTCTCCCTCTTGTAGTTGTTCGCCCATTGGCGGAGCTTGTACATGTTGAACCCGGCCCAGCTGGCGAGCGTGTCACCGCTGCGCTTGTCAACCACATAGCAGACAGGGGCGGCCGCGTAGTTGTTGGCGGCTGCGATTGCCTGCGCAGTGTTGTCATCTTTGTACTTCGTCTCCAGGTAGGGCGTGCCGTTCCTGGTGAGGTACCGCTTGGAGGAGCGGCACTGTTGGCAAGACGGCTGGGACGCGATCATGATCTCGAATGAAGCCACTGGTTTGTACCTCTGTTTTTATAAGGGTCTACGTGTAGCGGGGTGGGTGGGGGTACTCCCCGGCGGTTTCCCCCCACCCGTAGCGCCCGTCAGAACGGGGCGTCGAACGTGTTGGACGTGGTCGGGGCGAGCGCCTGCACGCCGCCGGCTTTGTCGGCCTTCTTGACGTACCCGAGGAGCTTCGGGAACCGGACCTCGAGGGCGGTGCCCGTCTTGTCGCCGGACTCCCAGTCGCGGCGAACGAGCGCGCCGCTCACGGATACCTGGTCGCCTTTGTGGAGGATGTCGCCCAGGTAGTTCTCCCGGTCGCCGAAGAACGTGACATCGATGTACAGCGGGTCGCCGTCATCTTCCCATCGCTCTGTGTCGCGGTTACGGGTTCGTCTGGTGGCGGCCAGGGCAAGCTTCAGCATGGGAGTGCCGGACTGCGCGTACCTGATCTCCGGGTCCCTGGTGAGCGTCCCGTTGACGGTGATTTCAGCGGCCATTGGTGTGCCTTTCGTTGAACAGGTTGATGATGGTAACGAGGTCGGTGACGGTCATGGTCACCCATTGATCTTCGGGTTTGCCGTTGCCGTGTCTTTTGTGGATGACGATGCCAGCGGCGGCGCCGATGTTGCCGGCTTCGGTGTGCGCCTCCCGCGTCCACCCAGGCAGGTCCATCCGGGTGACGTTTTTGCACTCGATGGCGATGCGTTTGCCGGCCAGGTGGACGCCGGTGATGTCTCCTGAGTCGTGCGCTCCGGTCTTGACTTGCCGGTCGACGTGGAGGCTGTACAGCCGGTCGTTGAGATGGTCTGCGATGAGCCGTTCGAACCGGGAGCCGGCGGCTTTCGCGGATTTCAGGTTGCGTCCCATGCTTCGAGCAGCTCCCTCTCGACCTGGTCGTAGATGGCGGCCAGCCGGTCCTGCAGGCATTCGCGCATCTCGGTGGTGTCTTCCTGTCGGGAAGCGAGGTAGGCCTCCGCGTCGGCGAAGTGCGCCTGCAGGGAGTCGAGGCCTGCGCCCGGGCCGGGGCCGCAGGCGGCGACGTTGTCGATGTGCCTGCGCGCGTACCAGCGGGCTTTCGCCATGTCCTCCTCGTACGAGCTGCCGGCCTTGATGCCAGCGCGGAGCGCGTACTTCAGGATGTTGCCGAGCAGGAAGCTCTCTCGTTCAGTCAGGTTGATGACCTCGACGGGCCACCGCGTGTAGTGGGCGGGGCGGTTAACGTCGTCGTTCATGAGATCACCGCCACGGCCTCACCGCCGGGGGTGACATGGAACAGGTCCCAATCGTTGGGCACGGGCTCCCGGCTGGCGTGCATGATGAACGGGACGGTCGCTTGCTCGTAGTCGGCGTCCGCCGTGGTGGGGGTGACGACGGGGATGTCGCCGTACCGGGCTGCGATTTCCTGCAGCTCGCCCATGAGGCCCTCTACAGTGAGGTAGGTTCTGTTGTCCATCTTTTCTCTCCTGTCGTTCATGAGATCACCGCCATGGGGGTGCCGTTGCGATCTGCCTGGTACTGGACCCAGCCGCCGCGGACGCCAGTCTTGATGGTGTTGATAATGGATAGGGAGTCGCCCCGTTCATAGCCGATTCCCCCGTCGGCGATAACGGCAACGGGGGTGTCGTTGCCGTACCGGAAGGCCGCGTCCTGCAGCTGCTGCATGAGTCGCCCGATGGTGAGGTGGTTGGTGTTCTGGGCGCCGCCGTAGTCGCGGGCCACGGCGCCGGTCCCCGTGGACCCGAATCCGCCTACGCCGCGATCCGTGTTGTCGTCCACGATGCCGATCTCCGCGTCGACGTCCGGCAGCGGCAGGATGATCAGCTGGCAGATCCGCTCCCCGGCGTGAACAGGGACCGGGGCGACGAGGGCAACGACCGCGACCTTCAGGTCGCCGCGGAACCCGGAGTCGATGATTCCCACGCCGTGGGGGATCGCCAGCCCTTTCAACCCGGCGGAGGAGCGGAGTGTCAGCTGCCCGTAGTAGCCGTCTGGGATGGCGACCCGGATGCCGAGGTCGATCGTGTACACGGCGCCCGGGCGCACGATCGTCCCTTCCCCTTCGGGGACGTGCAGGTCCAGGCCGGCGTCTGTTTCGTGTGCCCGGACCGGGGTCGGCACGTTCATTGTCTTCTGGATGGTGACCCTCATGACTGTCCCTTTCTGCTCCACGGGGAGCGGTCCCGCCCCCTCGTCAGGCTGTGTGGTTCTGCGTGGTAGTTGTCGATGCAGTCTTCGTCCCATGCGAGCGGAGAGTGCGCGCCGGAGTCAACTGCTGTCTTGTGGGCGGCCTGCGACTCGTGGTTCACGGGGGCGAGGTTGCATTGGTTACGGGACCAGGCGCATGCGATGAGGAGCCTGTCCTCTTCGGGCACATACTCGCCTGCGCGGCCTTTCCGTACCGATTTCAGTTTCACTCCGGCCATGTCGGCGATCCGCTGCTCGGAGTGGCCGATCCACATGAGGGACAGGATCCGTCGCTGCACTCCGATCGGGGTGACGGCCCGGAGTTTCACTGCCCCTCCCCCGGCTCTGAGTTGATGCCGGACTCCCACTTATCGATGACGGCGGACAGGGAGTCGGGGTCGTCCATGCTGGCGCCGGCGGCCTGCGCCTGTTGCCACACTTCGTTGGCATCTCGGCCGGTCTCGCGACAGTAGTCCATGAGGATGGTGCGGGTCATGTCTCGCTGTGTGTGGTCTTGCGGGGTGTTTTGTGTGGGCGTGGATTCCATCTCCTCGTGTGTGTACGCAGTGCCCGCCAGGGCGTCTGACGCGCCCTGACGGCACACCTCAGTGATAGCGCGGGCGCGGAGCATCTGCCGCGGGTACTGCTGCCACGGGCCGCGGCCACCCCACAGGCCAGCGGCCTGCGCTTTCGCTTTGTCCCAGGTGACAGTGAATTCGTAATCGCTGTCGTCGGCGCGGATCAGGGTCGCAGTCACGGAGTCGCCGTCTTCGCGGAGGCGCAGCCGGTGGCCGGCTCGCCTGACGACGGCGCCCATCAGGTCCGCGGACATTGTCATCTTGCCGCGGGCCACGACCATCGACTGCATCACCTGCGTGTAGGGGACGCCCAAGGCGTCGCCGATGTCCATGGCCCACACAATGTCGGCGGGCTTGCCCCGGTATTCGGCGGGGATCAGCGAGGACTGAGCGACCACTTTTGCGTGCTCGATGCGGTCCGTCATCAGAGTGTTCCTTTCGTTGTTGTGCCGAGGAGTTGGTTGGCTACGTCCGCGGGGTGCGCGTCGCATTGGTATGGCATGTCCACGATTGATCGACCGGCGTACATGGTGACTCCAGCTCGTCCCACGTGGACGGTCATGAGATCTTGGCTGTCTCGGTAAACGTGCAGGATCGCAGCTTCGCTGTCAACCATGGGTTTCTCGACGAGGTACTCAAGGCCCGGGCGGTCACGGAGGCAGACGTCGGAGATGACCTTAGCTAAGGCGATCCTGTCTGCGACGCCAGCGTAGCGGCCGATCATGCCCGCTCCTCGCGGGCGTCTTTGAGGGCTCGGCGGATCACGTTGCGGATAGCCTCCGCGTCGTGCGGGTCGCAGGTGTGGAGGCCGCCGGCGGTGTCGAACAGGTACAGGCCGTCAACGTTGATGGTGACGATCATGCTGCCGTGCTTGGTGTGAGCCTCGATGTACGGGGGGCCGGCGGGGGTGGCATCGAGGAAGGCGGACTCGCCCCCGCAGAGGCGGCCGCGAATGGCTTCGAGGAGCGGCAGGAGGAGGCGGGCCTGGAACAGCGGTGACATTGGTGGTCCCTTTCAGCTGTGGCGGATGTTGATTGTCCGAGCGCGGCCGGTGAACGGGTCGGTGTAGGTGACGCGTTTCCAGTCGGCCATCTCGGCCCGCTCGACGCGCCTCCTGTACCTGGCGGCTGAGGCTTTCGCGGACTTGGGCCGGTTTCTCATTGCAGTGTTCGAGGAAGTATTCATGGCAATGGCAGGTTTCTCAAAATGTTTTCCGCGGCAACTTCGGCATTCTTGTATTCGAATATCGGAGCCCGAGGGAAGGGTTTGTTGGATGAGGCAACGACGATGTTCAGGTCATTGTTGATGAGTGCCACGCCGCGTCCTGGAATCACGATTGCGAACTTCCGGACGTTCTCTATCGCGGACCTTACGGTGACCGGCTTGGCTTCGGCGGGGAACCCGCGGCGGCCGATTTCCTTGGCGATGTCGTTGGCCATTGACCAAGGAGCCTTCTTCGCGTGGAGACCGAACATCAGGCTTCCTCGAGGGAGAGGAAGCCTCCGACGATCCGGCCGGCGTCGGCGAAGGTGATCGGGTAGGAGACGTGCGCGCCGAGCTTCGACACGTACACGATGCGGTTGTGGTGGACGGCGACCTTCGCAGTGCAGGTGGTCTTGCCGTCTTCGGCGATCGCCACGACCGCAGCCTCGGGGTAGCCGGCCCGGCCGACCTCGACGGCGACGGCGCCGTAGCCGATCGTGTTCTTGCGGACCCAGTCGGCGATGAGGGTCGCAGTGTTGTTCTGGGCGGCGGCTGACAGGTACATGAGGTGTTCCTCCTAGAGGGCGTGTGAGCGATTCTGAGGGGGCTTCAGCGGGCGGCTGGTGCCTGGTACTGGACCGGGGCTGTTCGGGCCGCAGCGTGGCGGAGAATGGCCTTCCTGCGGTTGCTGGACCGGGTGGCTCGGATGGCGACCGGCAGGCCGACGATGAAGCCGAGGGCAACGACCATCGTGACGTGGCCGGTGACCAAGGCAAAGGCGGAGGCCAGGGCCCAGACGATGCTGAGGGTGGCGACCCAGGTGATCAGGGTGGTGGCTGCCTTGCTGGGGGGCTGGGCGGTGGTGTTCATTGGGTTCCTCCTCGGTGGGGTTGGTGGCCTTATTGGCTCCAACCTACGGCGTGTCGACACGCCAGGCAAGTCGTGTCGCGGTGACATCGGTCACGTCCAGGGGGGCGGGAAGGCGGCTCATTTTGAGCCGACGGGGGCGGCTCATTTTGAGCCCCAAACCTTATCCAAGAGAATAAATACCCCCCTACCCCCCACTGCCGGCGGCGACACCGGGACACCCCGCCACCCGCGACACCGCCGACGCCGGGGGCGGGCAGCCGCGAACCGGCCAGCAACCAACCGAGCAGCACCAGGTACAGTTAACCCGTTGGTTGACAGCTGGCCTCATGGTTTTTGTCGTGTTCCCCAGAGGCCAGCACCGGGGCCCGGGCCGAGCCGCGAAGCTCCCCGGGCCCCGCAGCCAGAAACAGAACACAACCAACAAACACGCCAGGGAGAAGACATGGAATGCTTCAACACCCAGGTCATAGGCGCAATCAACATCCGCCCCTACTGGAAACGTAGCGACCTCACCGGCGGAGACATCGCCACCCTCACCGCTCTCTGCACCTGGTGGAACTGCGAACACATCTACCCATCAAAGGCCGCTATCGAACAACGCTCCGGACAATCACGCGCCACGACCACCCGGGCACTCGACCACCTCGCCGAGCTCGGCATCATCGAAATCCGCCACACCGCAGGCAACACCAGCGAATACGCCATCCACCTCGACGCTCTCCTCAACCACGACGGCCTCGTAGCAGCAGGCGCCACCAGCCACGACCGGACCACCGAACAGCCGCGCACCTACAAGCCACTCACCCCTGTCGCCGACCGCGTCACCGCAGACGACATCGCCCGCGCGCGAGCCAAGCACGACAAAGCCGCCGCCAAGAAACAAGCACAGAAGACACGAGAAACACAGGAGCGCACCGAATTCAACAAGGTGTACCCGGGCACCAAAGCCACCGTCCGAGACTGGCAAAAAGCCAGACAGCACGCCACAGCCCAGGAAATCACCGACGGCGCACGCGCCTACGCAGACCAATGCCGCCGACGTGAAACACCCGCCCGATACATCCGCACCGCCCGCCGCTGGCTCGAAGACCACGACTGGGAGAACTACCGGCAGGACACACCAGCCGACACCGACGACCTCCTCGGCAACCCCCGCATCGACAACCCCGAACTCATCAACGCAGAAACCACCCCCGAACTCATGGCCAACATCGCCGCCATGTGGGACAACGCAACCAACAACTGAACCCGCCAGGAAAAAGGACACACAAATGGAAACCGCCACCATCGAACAATGCCTCGTCGGCTCCGCCCTTGCAGGCAAGGAAGCGCAAACCGACACCACCTGGTCCACCACCCCGGACATGATCGCCAACACCAGATACGCCGTCCTCTGGGGAATCATCCGCGACCACTGGGCAATGGGCAGGATCCCCACCCCAGCTTCCGTCCTCGCTGAAGTCCGCAAGCCGGCCACCGGAGACGACATCCTCGACTGCGTGCACGCGTCCGTGAGCCCCGGCGACGCAGACCACTACGCCCGACTCGTCCAGGAGGCCTCCGCCAAACGCGACGTCCGCGATGTGCTCACCCGCGCCGAGCAGCTCCTCCGGGGAGACTCCACCGCCGCTGAGGTTGCCTCCTGGGTACAGTCCCGCATCGGCTCCACCGCTCCCGACGGAGACGCCGCCTCCCTGCCGTCCCTTGTCGACCAGTGGTACACGGCCAAGAAAGCTACCGGCGTCCACACCCCATGGGGCAGCGTCAACGACATCGTCGGCCTGCACCGCGACGGCGGACTCCACGTCATCGGCGCCCGCCCCGCAGTCGGCAAAACCCTCTACGGCTTGTACCTCGCAGCCTGCGCCGCACGCAACGACCGGCACGTCCTCTACGTATCCATGGAGATGCCGGCCCGCGAGCTGCTCCCCAGGCTCCTGTCCCAGTCCACGGGTGTCGCGCTGAAGTACACGACCAGGGAAGAGCCCGCGGCCCCCGACCTCGCTGACACCCTCAACCTCGCCGCCGCGCGAATAGCGGCCCTGCCCATCCACATCAGCGACAAGGCCGGCATGTCCGTGGAACAGGTCGCCGCACTCGCCCGCACCCTCCACCACAGGAAGAAGCTCGGCGCCGTCGTCATTGACCACATGCAGCTCCTCGCCCCCTCCCGGGGCGTGCCCGGCTCCTCGCTCAGGGAGATGGTCACCTACCAGTCGAGGGCACTGAAAGAGGTGGCCCTCGAACTGGACGTCCCCGTGTTCGCCCTATCGCAGCTGTCCCGCGCCTCCGAGATGAGAGACGACCGCGCCCCGAAACTCGCCGACCTCCGCGAGTCGGGCAGCATCGAGCAGGACGCGGACACCGTCACTCTCCTGTCTCTGCCTGTTCGCAACGGCGTTCCCGATAGGACGCGGCTGGCTGTGTCGATAGCCAAGAACAGGCACGGCGCGACAGGCGACGCCGAGCTCCTCCGCCAGCCCGCCATGGCCGTCCTCGCAGAACCCGCCCCGCAGGGCCACTGACAAGCGCGCTAGCGGACGAACACCCCCCACCCGGTACCCAGGTGTAGGGGAGGGGCCGTGAGGCCGCCAGCGTCGCTTACACGGCCTACGCGCACCCAGGCAGGCTGAGAAGCATAAGAACATCCGCACCAACCGATAAAGGAGACCACAATGACCCGCACCCTCTACGCCGTCGCCGCCGCCTGCGGCGTCCTCTCCGCCGCCCACGCCGCACTTCTCTGGTACGCCGGCTTCACCACCGGGGAGCTCGACATCTCCACAAGCCTGCTCTGGACAGTCATCTCCGCCGTCTGCCTCGCCTCACTGCGCCCCATCCGCTGGGCCCGCAACCACGGCAACCACCCAGGCTTCCACCGCCGCTGACACCCAAGATCCCCCGGCACCAACACAGGCGCCGGGGGATCCGTCTGTCTCCTCGCCCCACACCGCACCACCCGCCACAGACAGGGACCGGCCCCCATTCCCGCGCACGCGCCCCGTTGGGGCTAAGACACCAAACCAGAGATATCTAGGTAGTAGATAGTAGGCACCTGTGGACAAGTGGATAACCCCACCTTCCATTGCAACCCCAACGATCCACAACCCACAACCCCCTGTGGATAACTCGGGGGGTGCAGTGAATTACTTGTATGCACAACCACTTATCCGCAGGTTACCCACACCCAAACCACAAGGTTACCCACAGAGATATCCACATGACCCAGCACACAGGGGAGGACCAAAGCCCCACCCCGGGGAAACTCAAACACCAGAAACCCACAACCCCAACACCCCCCACCCAGACAGGAACCACCCCACCACCCCCCACCCCCACCACCCCACCTAGGATGAGCACATGACATGGACCACCAGCACACGCAGACAACGACTTCCAAACAACTGGAACAAAATAAGACAACAAGTCCTACAAAGAAACAACAACAAATGCGCAGGACTCCCCCACCCAATGGGCACCCCCACCCAGAAGGCAAAGGGCACCACCACCCCCACCGGGGAGTGGCACGCCGCCGGATGCAACCGCCACGCCACAGACATCGACCACATCACACCCGGAGACAACCATTCAACAGACAACCTGCAACCCCTATCCCACGCCTGCCACCACGCCAAGACCACCGCCGAGACCCTCGCACGCACGGCCACACGACACGCAATGACACAACACAAACACGCGCCACACCCAAACAAACGCCAAACACAAAACAAAAACAAAACGAAACAAAACGAAGAAAAAACAAGCGAAACGCGAAGCCAAAACCTGCGCGAACGCTTCACATGAAAACGAAAAAAAATCCGCGACCGAAAACCAAAAAACACCCTGGCACCGCCTCCCCCCCCACCCCCGGAAAGGACCGCCGGAGGTAGCAATCACCCAACGCGATGCCCGATTCGCCAGGATTCCGGGTGAGCGCCGTCACACGGCGACCCCGTTAACCTGATACCAACCGCCCCGACCCAACGGGGCACGACAGACAGGAGGGCAGATGTCAGCATCACCCGCAACCGCCGCATCCCAGATGGAGTACTGGGCTACTTGCGGCCCCAAGAAACCCCAAGGGGGTGACTACAGCGTCGGATACTCACAACCCGACCGGTGGATGGCGTACGAACGCTCCACCGACCTTGGCTGGCTCACCGCAGACGCCAACATGGACTGCTCCGCCGGGGTCGCAGCCGCCTGGAACTACGCGTTCCACGCTGACGGCGAGCCCTGGAACTCCAGCGTCATGTTCCCCAGGGACACGTACACCGGCAACATCCGCGGCTACGCCGTCTCCAGGGGCTTCGAAGATGTCCACTGGGACGACAGCAGCCTCTACCCGGACGGCGGCCTCCAGCTCGGCGACCTGCTCCTCTCCGAGGCGGCCTCGGGAGGCGCCGGCCACGTCGCCATGGTCACCAAGAACGGCCTGTCCGAGGCATGGATCGCCGAAGACGGCTCCATCGACGGGTACATCGGCGACCAGACCGGCTCCGAGTGCCGGTGCGTGTCTTACGAGGGCCACTTGTACACGCAGACAGCCCGGTGGACACACTGCCTCCGCTACCTCGGCGGCACCGCAGCGCCCGTGCCGCCGGCGCGGGAACAGTCCCGCGCCAGCCGGGACGGGTACGAACTGTCCTACGTGCAGCAGGCCGTCCTCCGCGCCGCAGACAACGTCGGCTGCCCCTGGTGGGCGGCGCTCGCGGCCCTGTGGATGGAGACAGGCGAGTACGGGGCGAACATCTTCGGTCACGACGCTGGCGGCGCCTACTGCGGCGGCGGCGAGGTCACCGAGGAGAAGTTCCGGGATTTCTACGCGCAGATCATCGGCGGGGCTACGTCTAACGGCGTCGGGCCGCTGCAGGTCACGTCCCCGGAATACTTCTTCAGCGACCCCGACCGGGCTTGGTGGGACCCTGAGAAGTCCGCCGAGGTCGGTTGCAGCATCATCCGGGACCTCATCGACGCTGAAGGCGACTCGTACGAGGACCTGAAGCGTGTCGGGTCTCGCTACAATTCGGGTAGTGCTTACGGCGCCTACGAGGCGTACGGCGAGCCCTTCAGCGACCGGTGCAGGTCGTGGTACAACTACGGGCGCCCTGACGGCGCAGGACAGGAGGCATGGGAAATGGCTGAAGGTGTCGACCTTCTCAGGGAGATCAGGGACCTGTTCAGGTCTGGGCAGGCTGGCGACCACTTCGCCGGCGACATGAACTGGTACGCAAAGGCGACCTACGAGGAGACCCGAGCGGTCCACGCCGCGGTCGACAAGGTCCTCGACGCGCTGACCCCCGGCCAGGAGGGCGTCAAGTCTGCGGGAGCGATCTACGGTGCCGTCAACGACATCCGCGCCGCCGTGAAGCCCGCCGACGTCGAGCGGCCCGACGCCGCGAAGTGACGCCCCACGTCGTCCCGTGCGCAGCCCACTGGTTCGCCGCTGCGGCGATCCTGGGCGCGTACTGGGCCGGGCGGCTAGAAGGCCGTCAAGAAACAACGGAGGAGAAAGATGAACCTGAACGCTGAGCAGAGCGCGACCCTGACCGCCGTGGCCGCCATTGCGTGGCCTTTCGTCCAGGCGGCTCTGGACAAGCCGTACTGGACTGCGGGCAAGCGGCGCGCCCTGACCCTGGCTGCTGTTGTCCTGATCGCCGCTGGCACATGGTTTGCGGGCGCCTACCCGGCGACCGCCGAGGCTGCCGTGTCTCAGCTGCTGGCTGTTGCTGGCCTTGTTCTCGGGGCTTTCAACATCCTGAAGAGCGTGAAGATCAACGGCATCTCAATCCTCGACTGGGCGGGCATTGTCACCCCCGGCGGCGTCACCCTGCGTGACTCCGGCGACGGGAAGCACAAGGCCTGACCGGTCCTCGCGGATACCCCGCCAGTTCGGCCGGCTGGCGGGGTATCCTAGTGCTCTGACCGCAACTGTTAGGAGTTTTCTCGTGACACGTCTGACATCTGCTAGGCGCCTGCGTAGGGAAGTGTTGGACGAGTGGGACCTGTCGCCTGTTGAGGTGCGGATCCTGGACGACATGTGCCATGAGGCCGAGCTGATCTCCCGGATGGCGAAAGAACTGGACGCCGGGGACTTGCTGACGGTCGGGTCGGCCGGTCAGATGCGCCCCAATCCGCTGCTCGCGGAGATCCGACAGCACCGGGCCGTGATGGCGTCTCTCGCTAAGGCCTTGCGGTTGCAGGACGACACTGACGAGGCCCGTCTGGCACGGTCGGAGCACGCCGCAACCGCGGCTGCGGGCCGTTGGGGGCTGACGCATGGCACGTCGGCGTAACAGCGGACCGGTCGAGGCCAGCGAATGGGACGAGACCGAGTGGCCGGCAATCAAAGCTTGGTACAAGGCGCGTCTGGCCGGTCCGGCCGCCCTGCCGGACTGTGCGTGGCCGCCGATCGCGCACGGCCCGGTCTGGGCCATCGAGAACGGTCGGTGGCTGCTGCCCGACAACACCGTCGGGTGGGACGTGCTCGCATGGGCGTCGTCCTCGCTGGTCGGCCCGGGCGGCGGCGCGTGGACATTCACGCCAGAACAAGCCAGGTTCATCCTCTGGTACTACGCGGTAGACGACGATGGCATGTTCCTGGCGCCCACGGTCGTCCTGCAGCGGTGCAAAGGCTGGGGGAAAGACCCGCTGGCCGGCGTGATCGCCCTGAACGCTCTCCTCGGCCCCTCCCTCCCGCAGTCGTCTCCTCGTGGCGTCCGCGGTCGGCGCGAGGAGACGCCGTGGATTCGTCTGCTCGCTGTGTCGCAACAGCAGACCGAGAACACGATGGGGGCGATCCGAGCGATCGCCCCCGCGCAGGTGCAGTCCGAGCTCGGCATACGCGTCATCTCCACGTACGTGCGCCCCACGGACGGCTCTCCGGGCTTCATCACCGCGATCACGTCGAACCCCGATGCCGCCGAAGGGTCCCGCGCCACCCTAACGATCTGCAACGAAACCCAGAACTGGACGGCTTCCAATGCTGGCATCGCGATGATGGGGGTGGTGCGTGGTGACGCCGCGAAGTCGCCGTCAGACCGGCAGGCGCGCGTGCTGCACATCTGCAACGCGGCCCGCGTCGGTGTCGAGTCGGTAGGGCTCGCTACCAGAGAGGCTTGGGAGCAGTCCCAGGCGGGAAAGATCCGCTCCTACGGGCTTATGTACGACACTCTGGAGGCTCCGCCGCAGGCGCCGTTGACCGCAGACGACGCCCCAGAAGTCGTGAAAGGCGTCCGCGGTGACGCGACATGGCTGTCGCCGGACCGCATCGTCCAGGATGTCCTCGACCCGGAGACCCCGCCATCCGAGTCCAGGCGGAAGTGGTACAACCAGGTCACCGCCGCCGAGGACGCGTGGGTCACCAGGGAAGAGTGGGATGCCTGTTGCGCCAAAGACCTGCCCGCACTCGACCCGGACGACGAGCTTGTTTTGTTTTTCGACGGCGGCAAATCAGACGATGCGACCGCTTTCGTGGGCTGCCGGGTCTCCGACGGCGCCGTGTTCCCGCTCGGCGTGTGGCAGCGCCCGCCCGACGCCCGCGCCCACGGGTGGGTCGCTCCCCGCGAAGAGATCGACCAACGCGTCCGCGACATCCTCGAGCACTACAACGCCGTCGCCCTGTGGTGCGATCCGTCCCACGCCAAGACCGACGAAACGATGGTGGCTTTCTGGGACGGCATCATCGACGGCTGGCACCGCGACTACCGGCGGAAACTCCGCATGCCCGCCTCCAGACAGCACGCCACCAGATGGGACATGTCCGACCCATCCCACACAGCGCGCTTCGTCCGCGGCGTCAACCGCGTCTATGCAGACATCGAGGCCGGCGGGCTCCTCCACGACGGCGACGCACGGCTCCGCGCCCACGTGCTCCACGCTCGACGCGTCCCCTCCAAATGGGGGCCGTCCATCGCCAAGAATCACCGCGAGTCCAGGAAGAAAATCGACCTGGCCGTCGCCATGGTTGGTGCCCGTATAATGCGTGAAGAGTACAGAAACAGTCGGCGCCGAGGACGCGGAAAGGTATGGTGACCGCCCATGAGTGACCGCCCCTGGGAGAAGCTCGCCGAGGACACTGCCGAGAAGCGGTGGGAAGCGCAGCAGCGGCAAGAGGACCTCGTCCCCGGGTCGACAACGCCCGGTATAGGTGCGCCGCTCGCAACCGTGGACGGCGGCGGCAAGAGCGCCGACCAGAGGCGCCTCCGCGCGCTCGCGCTCGGCCCCACCCTCGCCCTCCTCGTAGACACACTCGGCCGTCAAATCATCGCCGACGGCGTCACCCGCACCGCCGATCAACAGGGCGACCTCGCCACGCTGTGGGCGCCGTGGGAGCGCGCCGGCATGCCGACACGCCAGACCGCTCTTTGGAAAGCCGCCCTGACCGACGGGGAAGCGTTCCTGCTGGTCGCGCCGAACGGCCCAACCGCGAAGCTCGAGGCCGCCTCTGTTGCTCGCGTCGGCGTGGACTGGGGCGACGACCCGACCGCCGACTGGCCCGCTCGCGCCGTGTTCCTCACGAAAGGCGGCCGGCCCACCCTGTACGTCACAGACCAGGACTTGATCCGCATCGACCGGTCAGGTAACCCCTACGAGGTTGTCCGTCACGGTCTTGGGTACGCTCCTGTCTGCCGCTTCGCCCCCTACCTGTCTATTGACGGCGACGCGGAATCCCTCGTGGACCGGCTGCGCATCCCCGCCCGCCGGTACATCAAGACGGTCCACGACCGGCTCCTCATCCAGCACTCCAACTCGTGGCGGGTGAAGACTGTCACAGGCTTGGACGACCCTGGCAGCCTCGAGGACGCCGAGCGAATGAAGGCGCACCTGTCGACCTCGTCGATCCTGACTGGGGGCGACGGCGTCCAGTTTGGGTCACTGCCGGAAACCAGCATGCAGTCTGTCCTCGACGCGGAGCGCGCCGACCTCGGGACCCTTGCCGCGCTCGCCTCCGTCCCGTCCTGGTCCCTGTCCGGAGCGCAGCTCGTCAACCTGTCCGCAGACGCGCTCGCTGAAGCTAAGTCAGCAGAGCGGGCGCACATCACCTCGATCCAGCGGGCACTCGGCCGGCCGCTTCTGAACGCGCTCCGCGCTTCCGCTCAGGTCGAACACCGCATCTCTGACGCGAACGACTACACGCTCCGCGTCGACTGGCGTGACACGGAAGCTCGATCACTGTCGCAGGCCGCGGACGCGCTTGGCAAGCTGTCTCAGTCGCTCGGCGTCCCCGCTCAACTGCTGTGGCAGCGGATCCCAGGCGTGTCACCCGCCGAAGCGCAAGAATGGCAGGAGTACGCGGACGCCCACCCGTCCGAGCTCGAAGCGTACGCCCGCGCGCTCACCGCCGACGGCGAGGGCACCCCGCCCGTCGAGGAGTCCTGAACAGTGGCCCTCACCGCCGCCGGGGCGGCCCTCACTGCCGGATATCAGCGGCACATCTCCGCGATGGCCGCCGCCACCGGGCTCGCAGTGGCCGACGCCATGGACGACATCGACCCGGACGACATCGGCGGCGCCCACCAGTACGCGGTGAAGAAAGCCGCCGACGCCATCCAAGCCGGCACCCGGCAAGGCCGCGCTCTCACAGCCCAGTACCTCGCCCGGTACGCCCGCGCCGAAGATGTCGACCTGCCATCCCTCCCGGCTGTCCGCCCTGTCGCCAGGCAAGATGCTGTCCGTACCGCGTTCTACTCCGGGCCTGTCCGCGCGAAAACACTCATCCGCCGCGGCATCAGCGGCGAGCAGGCTGTCGCCGAAATGCGGGACTGGGCCGCCCAATGGGGCCGCACCCGCGTCGAGTCCACGTCCCGCGACTACGTTATCCAATCCGCCAGGCGCACCCGCCTGAAGTGCCGACGCGTCACCGTCGGGAAGACCTGTGCGTTCTGCTCCATGCTCGCCGCCCGCGGCCCCGTCTACACCGAAGACACCGTCACATTCCGAGCGCACCGCTGCTGCGACTGCACCTGGGAAATCTGCAAAGAAACCCCTAACGAATGGCTGAAACGGTCTGCGACGTCGCACGAGCTGCGCGTCAATGCCGCCTACCAGGAAGCCGCCGCGAACATCCGCGCGTCCGGCGAGGCCCTGTCCGGCCGGCCGGGCCGGCACAACATCGCCATGGAAATGCGGCGCGTCGCCCCGGAGCTGTTCTCTGACGGGTGGAAGACCCGCTGATATATACTGCACGCAGCACACCAAAAGGAGGAGCTAATGGCCGATTCGAAGCCCCGCCCGGACGCGTCCGCGTCCGCGGCGTCCACCGACAGTGACGCCAAAGCCGACCCGCAGTCGGTGACGGGCGTCGAAGACCCCGCCGACAAGCCCGTGCCCGCGCCCACGGGGCCCGCCT
>ERZ773263.330-NODE-330-length-34310-cov-3.572646_pt1 | contig 34310 bp, 65 predicted proteins | sample MGYA00511076_ERZ773263 | MGnify/ENA primary metagenome ERZ773263 (study PRJEB29015, sample SAMEA2738155) | human oral metagenome | biome: human oral; feature: human-associated habitat; material: saliva | place: China | collected 2195 ... | reverse complement strand
CCGATACAAGTTTGATTTGCTTATTTATAGAGGTAAATATTTGCTACCGCCCTTATATCTTTTTAACGATGGAGCGCAACTCCATCTATGTTGATTGCATTTTTTTGTTCCCACTTTTCTTCATGAGCACTCTTATTCTCCGCACGTTCTCGCAGTTCAATTTCCCATTTCAAATACTGCTGCGCTTTCTTTAAATCTTCTATTCCGTTCTTCTTGTCAGCTCTCATTAGATACTTGAGTGCACAGCCTCGACAATGCTTTCTAAATCCTTCATCGCCTAGCACCGCCCTAACTACATCTATGCTCTCAACTCCGTTTAGATTTAAATCATAATGTGCTGGTGTCTTCACACTGTCATTTTCTCTTGGCATTTTCGATTCTCGCTTTCTGCCTATTTAGCTTATAATTCATTATTTCCGCAGTTTCGATATGCATGCCATCTTTTATTTGCATCAGCATAACCTCAACATCTGCAACTTCTTCTTTGATTGCGTTGATATCATCTTTCGCAAGTGCTTGGATCAGTTCAGATAATTCTTCAATCATCTTCATCTTCTGTGCTTTTAGCCCATAATGAGCAAGCATGAATCTTGCCATCTCTTCATTTCTCGCTTCGATATATTCTTTGCTCGTTATCATCTAATCATCCTTTCCGCTGCCGCTTTTGCCTCTGCGAAACTTGAATACTTGTGTTTTGTTCTCTTTCCATCTTTTAAAATATAAATGCCATTCGTTTCGTATCGACTGCCACTGATAGTTCTGATTCACTCTTCTCCGATTCGATGCGGATCGTGCTTGCGCACCTCGTTGGCGCATATAGTGTTACTTTTAAATCAAGATTTTCTAAATAATCTTCGCGCAACACCTTCCATTTGATATCATTCATTGCAGCTCTCCTCGATTAGCTTGTTCATGAATTTAATTCCAGCCGTGAAGCCTGTTTGCAGCACATGCAACTCTTCAATTGTTGGCTGCCTTCTGTTTTCAAGCATGAATTCGCTTGCTAAAAACTCTACAGATGCTCTGTCATATTCGTCAGCTTCATATATAACTTCATTCTCGTTCATTTTCTTTCTCCAGATAATTAATTTCGCCACTCCGTATCTTCTCATACAGAGCTTCACGCTCTTCAATCTGCGATTCGATGATTGATATAATACTTCTGATATGCTCCGCAACCGTTGGCGATTTCGTATGCTTTAATTGTGACTTGTAGCGCTCAAGCTTGATTTCTTCCATGCGATTTGTAAAAACAAGCTCCCTCATCTTTAGTCGCCCCGTTTTGTCATAGTTGCAATGCCAATCATCATTGTGCTCACATGCCTTGCAACACTTGTCGCACACATCGCCTCTAATTTTTCGGCAAAATCTAAAGGCTCTGTTTTCTCCCGGTGTGCCATGTTGCCAACCGCATACATCGCATTCAGCTTTTCCCCTCATTATTTATCGCTTCCAATTGCTGATAAAAATACAATCGTGATGCAAATTAATGCTGTAATAATAACTGCTGTCCAATTCATATTTTTTCTCCTTATAAATAGTTGCGGCCGATGAGCAACATCCATGCTCTTCGTGCCTGTTCATCCGTGTATCCTTCATCAATTAATTTTGATTCATACTGCTGTTGATATAATTTCTTTAGTCTTTCATTTTCAGCTTGCGCCCAGTCTGTCGAGTTGCTGTGTAGCTCTTCATGGTGCGCTCTGCACGCATCAACTTGAAATTTATTATCTATGCTGATTTGCCTATTAGATCCGCAGAACACTTCATGTCGCTCCGCATATGGTTTTCCGCAATATGCACAAAATCTATTCACCTTGTTTTTCCAACCATTCATTTTCCTTTTCTTTTTAGCCGACCGTGGCTTTGGATAGGCGCAATTTTGGTAATAATCATCTAATTTGCCCATATTAGTAACCGTATAACTGCTAGTAATAGAGATGTCAGCGCCCCTATGTCAAATATAAAAAATAGCAAGTTGGCATTTTTATACCTTTTTTCAGCGTATTCATGTAAGGCTATTACACCTATCACTAGCACCAAAACCATCAGCCACCATGAAATCTTTAACATTTTTGCCTCCTACTCAAACTTAACTCTTCCCCATGTATCAGCATCCTGAATCGCTGACTCTTTACTGTTAACTATAGGGAGTGCCAGTTCTTCTACTATTGCGTCTTCAATCTCTGGAAGTTCCGTCCTTGTGAGCTGCTCTTCAGAGAGCATATCTCCGAAATAGCGCTTTCTTCTATCAACATCCATATCTCCTCCTAGATTGTCATCTGGTTTGTCTGCTTCTTTGTTCTCTTGATATCCACCTTGCCAGCTACACCATTGATTTTGATTTCGCTGTTAGCTGCACTAAATTTTGCATTGCTGATAAAACCTGCATGGATCAGTTCGCATGTTGTTTTTACATACCTTAGGCTTGTATCATCTAACGGTATGAAGTTTAGATTTCTCGACTGCTCTCCGCATAGCATCTCAACATTCTCTTCCATCATGCGATGCCATTTTGCCTCATTCTCACAATCGCATGATTCACTTGCGATTCTGTCAGCTTCTTCCTGAGTCTCTGCAGATACTAGATGCATCTGCCCGCAGTTCTTACATAAACCTTCCATTTCTTTCCTCCTGTTCAACCTCTGCCTTGTACACCATATATCGGTGTGCTTCTGTCAGTGCAAATGTGATACCGACTAATGTCATGCATACAATGAACGCTTTGATTAACATCTGTTTACCTCCTTAATCAGCTAACCCAATCGTGTAACAAGGGAACTCTTCATTGAATGCTTTAACAAACTCCTCGTCTGTAAATGTGGAGTAGTCTTCTTCCCTGCCATCTTTTGTACAGAAAGCAGCTTCTTCTCCGTTATAAGCTACGGTGTAGTCAGTACCATATTCACCGCAGTTGTTGTCGTACACGTCACCGACGATTCCGTTGTATTCAAATCTGTAGTGTGGCTGCAGATATCCGCCACCGTTACGACTGAATCTCTCATTTGCAAAAGGGTTCTGTTCCTCTTCGCTTAATATGATTATTTTGTTTTCCACTTTTACTCCTCCTTACTTGCACCCTGCTGCGTACAGGAACAGCCACAGTACAGGAATTAAACCTACAAGGCTAATACATCCGATTACTTCCTGTAGTGGTGTATTTCCGTTCTCCTTGCACGCTTCCTTCAACAACTCTTTCATACTCTTAAACATTTTCGTACCTCATTAGCTCTCTATAACTTCTATCTATCTTTGTAATGTTTAGCCCTGCTAATTCAAACAAAATATCTTTGTCAATTAATCCCGGGATATCAGAGTAGATTCGCTCATTTCGTTCTGCCATTTCCTCTAGGACAATCCTCTTAATTCTCCCCGCTGTGCTAGGTGCACAGTCGAAAAGTTTCTGAATGTCCTTTGACAGTAGATATGTGTTATTGTGGTATATCTCGTGTGCAGCCTTTGTCGAGGCTCTCACACGAGGGAATCTTTCTCTTTTATTCATGCTGCACCTCCTGCGATGTACCTTTACTGCGAAAATGATGCTCTACTCGATCTTAAGTTCGACTTTTAATCCAGTCTCAGCCAGCTCCTCAATTACAGAGTTGGCTTTTTCAATCAGATTGCCAAGCTCTTCTAGCTTCGCCTGTGTTTCTGATAGGTTGGTGCTTACTTTAATAGTCTTTTTATACATGGTCTTTTTTCTTTCCATTTTTGGCACTCCTTTTTCTTATTAGTGCTGTATAATCTCCTATATAGTTATTTGTTTTAAAAAGGAGATTTTTATGAAATACTATCCTGCTATTATCTGTAAGAATGGCCATGTTTTGAGTTGTACAAACTCTTATCAACATCAGTTTTGCAAAACCTGTGGAGCAGAAGCTGTATCTCGTTGTGAATCGTGTGGTTATATTATTGAGGGATATCTTTTAGATTCGGGCATTCTGACAAGCTATTATAAAAAGCCATACTATTGTCCTAAATGCGGTGCTCCTTATCCCTGGACTATCAAACTTATTGATAATGCTGTTGAACTAGCATCACTAGATATATCTTTAGACGAACAGTCTTTATTTGTAATAAAAAATGCAATTCCTTATTTAATTACTGAATCTATTGATACTCCAGTGCAAGCAGCTAAATTCGCTAAAATAACCAACAATTTAAGTGATTTTACTCGTACTGCAATAAAATCTCTTTTAATCGACTATGTCTGTGATGCGGCAAAATCAATCATTTGGGGGTAGCATTGAGCCACAAAATATACAATACTCAAAATCCACGCGAACTGACTTTTTGCATTCAGGACACTGAATTAACTTATCTTCGCTAATGTCAAATGGTGTGACTACAAAGAAACTTCCATCTGGTAGTTCAACTTCAATTGTTACGTGGCAACCATTATCATTTAACTCGATGCTCTCTTTCTTGAGATTGTCGAGTATTTTTTCTATATGGTGTTTTCCTATATTCATCTTCCTAATCCTCTTTGAATAGATAATCTAGTTCCATATCTGGAAAAAAAGCATCTCTTATAGCTCTACATTCTTCGAGCGTAAAATGTGTTATTTTGTGGATTTTGTTATAAACACTTCTTTTATCTTTTCCAATAACTTTTGCTATATCTGAAAAGTCAATCCCTTTTCTCGCCATTTCGGCTGCTAGATTTGGATACAATCTTATTTCCTCCTACTTCATGTTGATGTTTTTCAATATATTGACTAAATCTATTTGAATGTTATTTCATTATATTGAAAAAGTCAAGCATTATTTTTCAATATTATGAAAAATAATGTTGATTACTTTTCAATTCATGGTAAATTAGTTGCATAGAGAAATTTCGAAATGGAGCTAATTATGAACAATAAAGCAATTCTAAGTAGGATGAAAGCACTAGGTTTAAACACCTCTGTACTCGCAGATAAAACAGGTCTTTCAATAAGTACAATAAATAAGATCGTTTACGGGGTAACAAATAATCCGACAATTAGCAATTTACAAGCCATTGCTAAAGTTCTCGATTGTAAAGTGGATGATTTTATTGATGAGCCCTCGGCAGATTTTTACAAACCTAAACTTATGGCGGCTCACCATGATGAACCAACGTGGACGGATGAAGAGTTAGCAGAAATTGAAGAGTTTAAAAAATATGTATTGTCTAAACGCAAAAAATAAAAGGTTGTGATAATTTGTGATGACTAGATATGAAAAGTTATTAGCAGAATATGAAGATAGAGTTTCAGTTTATGAAAGGCCTTCTTTGATAGACGGTTTTATAATTGATGACTGTATATTAATCAATACTCACTTAACTGAATCTGAGAAACTGTGTATATTAGCTGAGGAATTAGGGCATTACGAAACTAGTGTTGGGGATCTAACATTTCTCGATTCAATTCCAAAATTAAAACAAGAATATCGAGCAAGAAAATGGGGGATTGAAAAGATATGTCCATATTCGACAATTCAAACTGCTATTTCAAACGGTTGCTCTAATGTCTATGAATTATCAGAAGAGCTAGATTTGTCTGTAAACTTTTTGAATGAAGCATTAAGATATTATAATTTTATATAAACTTTCAACGGCAATACCACTCTATGCATCTTCGGAGTGATTGCAGTATATATTTATTATTATTTTTAGGAGGAACAAAAAATGAAAACATGGAAGTTAGTGTCAGGAATTTTATCAATCGTTCTAGCTGTATTTGTACTATTCCAGTCGGCAGCAGCTGGTTTAGGAAACTCTCTCGCTGAAAACGGAGAAACAAGCGGCAGTGCTGGATTTTTAGTTGCTATTCTCTTGATCGCTGCTGGTATTACAGCAATTGTAGTTAGAAAAAGTATTAAGAAAGGTGCTCACATTGCATTAATCATTATGTATGGTTTAGCTGCCATTATAGGATTTACAATGGCGGGTAGTTATGAGGATCTAAAAATCTGGGCTGGTTGGTGCTTGATCTGTGCAATCCTTGCTGTTGTTGCAATCTTCAAATCAAAGAACGTTGTTGACGAAGATAACTAGTTTTTCACGAATTAAAAAAACCGCACCTACTGCAATAGGCGCGGTCGGAGCTGTTGATGTATTTGTCAACAAACACAAATATCATTTAAAAGTATATCAGCAGCACTAGCACATTACAACTATAATGACTAAATAGTTACTGTAAGTGCTTTTTTAATGCAAAAATATACGAAATTTGTGGAGGTGTATCATGCCTATATATAAAACCGGGGATAAAAAAGACGGATTAACAAAATATAAGGTCCGTGTTAATTATACAGATGATAGCGGTAAGGCTCATTCACTTACAAGAGTTGCATATGGGCTTGATGCTGCAAAGACACTTGAATCGCAATTACAGAGGTCTGATCATACACCATCAAGCACCTTAACGGTACCAGAGTTAATAGATTTATACCTGGAAGATAAACGCCATGAACTCCGAGAGAGTTCTGTTGACAAAAGTCGCCGAATTCTTAATCTATATGTTCGGTCCCTCGATATAAGAATTAATAAATTGAATATTCAAACTCTGACAGAATGGAAGCGAGGTATAGGCGAATTAGATTTAAAACATCAAACTAAATCTAACATATACGTAGCATTTAAAGCACTGCTTAATTGGGCGGTGCAAAACGAATATTTATCTAGCAATCCTTTAGCAAAGGTACCAAACTTCCGTAATGCTTACGAGAATAAAAAAGAGTTGCAATATTATACACCTGATGAGTTTCTCCGCTACGCCTCTTCCGCATGGATTATCGCCGAAAAGATAGACTTTTATGATTATTACGTATTCTTTGCCATTGCATACTATACAGGAGCTAGAAAAGGCGAAATACATGCCCTGCGTTGGCATGATTTAAGGAATAACTCTATACATATCACAAAGAGCATCACGCAGAAGCTACGAGGTGACGACCGGGAGACGCCACCAAAGAATAAATCCAGTAATAGAATTGTGCAATTGCCTGAGCCATTAATTGATATACTGAAAGAACATAAAGAGCGCGGCAAGACCTACAAGGGATTCAACGATGATTATTATATTTGTGGTGGCATCCGACCACTTCGGGACTCAACACTATCTAAAATGAATTTCAGGATTGCAGACGATGCTGGACTTCACCATATACGCATACATGACTTTCGTCACAGCCATGCATCACTGCTAGCTAATAATGGTGTTAACATTCTAGAGATAAGTCGTAGGCTCGGACATAGTAACATAGAACAGACACTCAATACTTATAGCCACTTCTATCCCCAGGAAGAAGATAAAGCGCTGTCTATTCTTAACAGAATTCGTGTATAAATCGTGTATAAATAAAAGAACCGTTGATTTTTCAACGGTTCTAATTATTATGGCGGAGAGAGGGGGAGTTTTTTATATTGATTTTAAGTGATTTTGATTGATTTAAAATGTGTATTTATCAACGCTTATAGCTATTTAATGCTATTTACAAAAAGTTGAATTTTATATTATTCGTGTATGATTCGTGTACAGAGCAATAAGAAAAGAGGGCTATAATTGCCCCCTTTCCATCGTAAATGCACAATTAATGTGTTTCAGCCTCAGAGTCTTCTGTCACTACCCTTTCTAGTAATTCAAGAACATATATGGGGGCTTTTCTACGACCACTCTCCCAATCTTGAATTGTCCTTACAGGTATGTTGTATCTATCACCAAACGCTGCTTGTGATAATCCAAGAAGCTTTCGCATTTCTTTAAGTTCCATTATAACTATCTCCTTTTTAAAGTAATAATGATAGAACAGATTGACAATACAATCGCTATGCTACTTAATGTTATTGCAAATATCTTCATTTTATCTTTTTAGATGAGCGGGGGATTGTGTTATCCCCCTTGCCTTAACCATATCTTATTGCTATAATCAATGTAGCTACGGAAGCTATCAGATTGATAGTTGCAGTGATGAGGTTAAGCATTTCAGCCTTGTTGCTGCTTTTTTTATTTCTCATCTTTCTACCTCCTTTCTGTAATTATATTAACACGCATTGCCGTATATATCAATAGTTTTATTAAACTTTTTTCTAAAAATTGCAATAAAAAAAAGAGAGGGAGCTACCCCTCTCAATCTCGATGTTTTATAAATACCTTTAGCTACATAACGGAAATTGCGCCGTCCTTATTCGCCTCCACAGTTACCTTATCATCAGTAACGAGAGCACCGTCCTTGATGATGTACACGGAATCACCCTTGACGATACCCTTATCTATGCGGCTACCATCGTCCTTAAAGTATTGCCAATCATCATCAATCTTAACCCAGCCAGTACACATAACTCCGTCTTTATCAAAACAGTATTTTTTGCTATCTATTGTATAGACACCGTTTGCGTACATAAAACCGTCTTTAGGATCTAGGCAGAACCAACGCTTATTAAGATAAACCCATCCAGTTTGCATCTTACAGCTAGAATTAAAGTAATACCACTTACCTTCTATCTGCTGCCAGCCTGTAGCTGCATAACCATCTGAGTTAAAGTAATACCAAGCTCCATCTAGTTTCTGCCAACAAGCTTTATAGTAAGACCCGTCTTTCTTTTTAAACCACCAGCCTCTATTATCCTGAATCCATCCATAGCTTTGGAAGTTAGGGACAACAAAACCCCTGATGAATCTACCATTGACGGCAATTCTACGATAACCTGTGCTGTGGTTGTTGTGGATGTTGAATTCAAACACATTAATGTATTTGCTGTCTGATGATACAACGATACCTACATGGCTAGCGCCAGTGGTATTGTCTCCTCTACCAGAGTCCTGCCAAGCATAGATTATCCAGTCCCCTGCACTTGGAACATAGGCATCATTCTCTACCCAGATTCCCATCTGCTTGGCTTTACTAACAATAACACCTACATTAGCAGAGCAAGGATAAGATGTACCAACTCCACATAGATATGCTATTGCTGAAGCACATGCGGCACAGAAGTTAGCTGAATATGTCATCGCCCAGCCATCGGGCTTATGTTTGTTGAACTCATCAATCAGAGTTTTATGGGACCCTCCTTGGAAAGGCATCCCATTATATCTAATTGCGGTATTAACGATCTGTTCCCGAATTCCCATCTTCAAGTACCTCCGCATTTTTTAATCCTTCAGTAATAAGGTCTTCATGTAGCTTCGTGTTATCCCTACCATAGGTCATAGCTAAGTCACTATCACTTACTCCTTTTGTAGTAGGGTCTGTGATAACTCCAAGCATGCTCAAGAGCCCCAAGATAGCCATAATAATTTTTGTAACATCTGTCTGGGGGATTGATACTTTAATTCCTAGCGTTTCACAAATCATATACCCTGTGGTTACTACGGCACCTAAAAACATAGCTACCCACTTACCGTTTTTAAATCTAATTCTCCAATTGATTCTCATCTGTTTTACCTCCGTTTTAGCAATAAAAATACCGAGCCTTTTGCCCGGCTAACTAACTTATTTAATGTCTCATTTTTCGAGATCATCAAGGCGATGATTTATAACCTTAAGTTTTTCCTCGATAACGGGGATCTTTTGAGCAAACCCGTTATGAAGCCTAACTTCTTCCGTTAGCTTGTCTATCTTGTAATCAGTTAGGCAGCTCGATTTACGGATGCCGTATAGAGAGCCGCCGCCTGCCCCAAGAGCTGATACACAAGCCACTATGATACTTGTCCAATCAACCATTACTTCCACCTTCCTGTAGCTTTATAAATGATCCTTGCATTTACTCTAGTTAGCTTACTCATCGATATATAATAAACTCCACCTATGTAGTCTTTTGTTGACATCTTACGAGTTGTCCACAATTCCCCGTCTGGCGCCTCAATTTCTACACTAGTTATCGGTGTATCTATAAATAGTCCAGGTGGGAGGTCTGTCCTACTGCCTCCTGAATAGTATACTGGCCCCCAAGCATTCACGGCAGATACAGTGCCAAACCACATTCCCTCCGCAGTAGCTGTACCGTCCGAATACTTGCGAACATTCCATACAACACCGCCGGCAGTCACCTTGGAATCTTCATACAGTCCCTCTATGCTATCAACTTGTATAGCCTTGGCTATAACAGTCCCGTTGCTGTCAAATTCCACTACAGGCTCTACAATTCCGTCGAGCTTAGGAGAGTGGAGAAGGCTTGCAATTACATTGTCTTCTCTTTTTGAGTCGCTGTGTACGATGAACACAGACATCCCCGACTTACTAATAGCTGTAAGGTCGGCAGCTGATGAGGTGAATTTTGATGTAAGGGCTTCTATATCGTAACCCCCTGCTGTTGCAGTAAAGGCTGCGTGCTTTGCCTGATTACCTTGATTAGTTACATCATTTGTGAACACATTTACAGCGCCAGAGCCCCCACAGTCAATCGATGCACCCTTAATGTTATACTCACCGTCCCGCGCATCCTTGATACTCTTGATGTCAATCAGCTTTTTGTCCTGTTCGTAGAAGCTGATCCTATCCTCCGCAAATTCAGCGCTCTTCTTTCCGTCTTTGCGAATCTGTAATGAGTTATCAGTCAGCACTGTTGATGCGCCTTCACTTGACTTCGCATTCTTCGATACAACTAGCCCTATGCCCGCCTCGAACTTCATATAATCCGTTGCAGTTTTTGCCGCCTCGATTGCAGCATTTTGAGCTTGTTCAGCCTCCCGTTTAGCCTCTTCAACTTTTGATGCTGCATTGGCCGCACTCTGTTCTGCTGTGGCGGCTTTACTTGCTGCATCTACCGCCTTATCAGTGACCGATTTAATCGATTTAAGATTTATACTATCACTTGCCAATGTTCCCATATTTATACCTCCAACTGTGCTGTTACATTCGCAGCCTCAATGTTCTGAACTCTATAGGTTGTGCCCTCATGTACTCTGTCACCATCCTTGTACCAAAAAACCTTACCGATTGACGCAATCTCACTGTCGTTCAGCCTCTTACCATCTTTGTATACATGAGTTGTAAGAGTCGTATCAACTAGTGTGTCGGTGAACACCGTACCGCTTGAACTCTCAACGGTTAGATTATAACTGCTACCACCTGTGCCGGGCGTTAGATTTAGATTAGCAAGCCTATTTACGAGTGACCTTACTTGATCATCAATGCCGCTAACCTCTTCAACAAAATCACCCAGTTTAGCCTCTATTTTCCCAGCAGTAACTGACGTCTTAAGCTCTAATAATCTACTAGATATATATAATTCACCTTCATCATTAACGATGTGTACAGTATCACCAATGCGTAGATTATCAGGCAATACAACTATATCTACCTCATATGTATATACTGGTACAGATAATTTCTTGAGCTCAGTCACCGCATGAGCGCATAACTCTGATTGTGAGGTCGTTTCAAAACTGTACGTACGTTCAATATGCTTGCCTTTACTCCATGTGCTGCCCCACTGTGCAACGGCACTTCTTGATTTGAGGAGTTTACCGTCCACATAGATATCACCATCATCATAGCTATACCCCTCTAGAGTTATAGGTTCGTTTCCACCCTCTGGTGTGCCTCCTGTAACTCTTAGAGCTGTTGCGAGTGTCTGCACCGACTCTTTATCACGTATGTTCTTCACATCTCGACCGAGCCTAAGCTGTACCTTTGCATCTTTGCCGCGCTTTTTCCAGAGATTAATTAACAGTTTTTTTACCGCCATGCCTTCGATTTCAAACGAATAGGACACTTCTGCATTATCAAACTGTGTTGCAATAGAGTTAATACGCTCCGCTACGGTACTCTCTCCATCCCATTTAAGTGTTCTCTTAAGATTGGATATTTCATTTACTCCAATCTCAAATCCTGTACCTCTTATCCATTCATCAACATACCCCGCAGCTGTATAGGCTTGTGATGCCTCATACTTTTCTGCAATGGAATTAAGTAGGTCCATTCCTGCATCTTCGCAGTACAAAGTAACCTCTTTCTTTTCCTCATCAAACTCACGGTCGATAATGGTGTAAAACTCGTTCTCAGCATTATGCTTACGCAACAAATAATTGCCCGCCTTGCATAATTTGCGCAAGTCATGTTGTAGACTCTTTTTGTAACATATAGCTACTTCGAATACAACAACACCATTAGCAACGTATTCCGTCTTTCCATCATCAACAATTGACAGCCCTTCATTAAGGTTAGTAGAGGCTTGACCGAGTATCTGCATTTTGCGGTCAGCAAAATAGATAATCATAGGTATACCTCCCTATATTTGAGCTTTGCTATAGGCTTATCCGTTGTAAAAGCAGAACAAGCAAAGTTTATTCTGTTCTGCCCTGGAACGAGTTTTAGGGTTTCCCAATCATTGCCGAGTGCCCCTAAATCTGGTCTAGGGAGGTTATTCACTTTTATAGAACCATCCGAGCAATCAGCTACGAGATTGTCGCCCCTTGCGAACTTGTTAGGGATGTCGTCGAACTTCTCAACGTTGGTCTTTCTGAATTTTGCCCAGAATAGATAGTTAAGCATTGGCGGGTACGAGTCGTTAGAGCCTCTATACTTTGTCGAGGCAAATGTGACCTTTGTCGCTTTCATGTCTTTACCCTCTGGCACAGTGAATGAAAGTATTCGCCCTCCAACATTAAATCTGAACTGCTCGCCAATCTTACTAATCGATATCGTCCTTACAGGTGGATGCCCAGCATATCCGAATCCGAACCAATCCGAGAAATAGCCGGCATCGAATTCAAAGTAATGCACGTACTTGCCTCCCGCATATATCTTCGCATTCGCAGCTGTGCCCGAGTACCATTTTTTGAGCTCTACCCCAGCTACAACATTACCGCTGGCGTCATGGATCATACACTCGTATGTTCCAAGGCACCGAGGATCGCAACTATCATTTAGTGACCACACAAGGTAATACGACATCTCGAAGTTCTTCGCCCCTTTAACTCCAGAGCTATCAGCGGGTATCTCTTTAGTTACAGACGGGCCACTTAATTCAGCGCTCATATTCGAACCATAACTAGATGGTGTTATGTACTTACCGCCAGATTCCTTAACTTGAAATGCACCTTGATACAGATGCCCCTCGTGTGATTTGCCTACATTTTTATCCCAACCATTCAGAGTCACCTCATTGAACTTGTCATCAATAAGCGTTTGACTCTCCGTATGTGTGGTGGTGTCAAGCTCTTTAGGATCTCCTAACTGAATCACATGGCTTTGTGCATCCGAAAACACTACGTAGCCACTCTCTCCATGCTGTGCCTGTGCAAAATCGACGGAGAATGAAGGCGAACTAGGCACCGTTCCGTTGTAATTAACATTAAAAACTCCATCAACAGCCTGTACATTGTATTCGCTTACGCTGTATTTAAATGGATTCAGACATTGTATTTCAAATTCGCTTGTACGCACACATGAGTTATGATTGATGTCTCCATTCATTATTGGAGTACCGATATAATAAACGTCTTTTTCATCCTCAAATGCAATCTTCGCATTATTGACATTTAGTAATTCATTTAACTTCCTAAGTTTCTTTAGGACACCATCTGGAGTCTTCCCCTCTATTAAAAACCCTACCTTTAGCGTTCTTGATGGAAACCGCTTATTTTTAAGCTTACTGCCATTTGAATTTTCTAACTCTATTAATTTTAGTTCTGCAGCTAAACTCTCTCTGCCTTTGACATAACAAGTTAAAAAACCGGGCAGCACGTCTTCTATGTGCTGCCCGTTAAGAATTATTGAATTTTTGCTATGAGATTTACCTAGAAACATTTCTATACTCTCCCATTTCTTCTATCTGTTCTTATGTGAATTTTCTCCAGTTCTTTTGACACTGGTCCGGCTACTGCTCTAGCGAGCTCTTTATCTGAAACATTGAATGACATTCCCTCCATTGCAGTGGCCATGCTAGCCGCCATCATTGGCACCATTTGCATTAACGTTTCTGAGAGCGATTGAGCTATTTCAGATTTCATTCCGTCCAAATTATTCCACAGCTTTTCTAATGGTACTACCGCCTCTGTGCCTGCTTCACCGACACCAATTACACTTGCGGAGTTAAAAATACCTCCGTTCTTATACCATTTTAAGCCTAGGCTTGGAATTGAACCTTTTAATAAATCTCCAACTCTCCATCCCTTTGGACTTATGCTAAAGTGCGGTAGTGGAATGTGAGGTCTTGGAACTGAAAAATGAAAGAATCCTTTTATTGCATTTATAATGCTACGGATCTTATTTTTCATTGTTTCAACCGGATGTAACACTGCATGTTTTACTGCATTAAATACGCTCGATGCAATTCCGCCTAGTGCTCTTAGTCCATTCCATATGCTTAAGATGACATTAACTGCAGTACTTATATTAGCTTTTATGCCATTAACAACTCCTGCAATCAACGACTTGATTCCATTCCATATCGCTTGTGCTCCCGCTTTAATTGCATTCCACTTTGCAATAACTGCCCCTGTTATGCCATGCCATATGTTGATAAAAAACTGTGCAAACGCTTGGAGATCAGCTTTCATACCTTCCCACCAATTCTTTGCGCTTTCTTTTAACTCTTTCCATGCAGTAGGTATATTCTTGATTATCGCAATAAATGCTACTACTGTTGCCACTATCGCAGCAATTACACCTATAATGGCTACGAGCGGTGCTGCAAATGCTATAATAGCGCCTATTGCAGCTGCGAGCGCTCCAATTACAGCTATGATTGGACCAAGTGCTGCAACAGCTACACCTATGTATACCACCCATCTTTTTTGTGATTCGGACAAGTGATTAAACCAGTCAGCAACGTTCTGCACAACTGCTACAATTTTCCTCATAACCGGAACTAACGTATCACCTATAGATATCGCTATGCCTTGTAGCTGTGATTTAAGTATGATGAGCTGCCCACCGAGATTATTGTTCATCTCATCAGCCATTTTTTGAGATACACCATCACAGTTTGAAATCGCTCCACTTAGTTTGTTGAAGTCTTTATCACTACTGTTAACAACAGCCGCCCAGCCGGAAAATGAGTTCTTGCCAAACATCGCTGTCAATGCAGCCGTTTTTTCTGTTTCAGAAAGTCCTGACATTTTCTGCCTTAACTGTTCCATAACATCTTTAAACGGAAGCATTTTCCCGTTCGCATCAGTCAGCGTGATTCCGTATTTCTCCATCGCCGCTTTTGCTTCGGCTGTTGGTGATGCCAATCTGAGTAAACCAGCTCTTAAGGAAGTTCCAGCTTCTGAACCCTTTATACCTGCGTTGGCCATAAGTCCAATTGCTAAAGATGTGTCTTCTGCAGAATAGCCAAGAGCTGCCGCAGCTGGTGCGGCAGTTTTAAATGATTCACCCATAAGGGCAACATTGGTATTTGCATTAGATGATGTTGCCGCTAATACATCAGCAAAGTGTGACGACTCAGATGCTGAAAGTCCAAACGCTGTTAGGGCATCAGTTACGATATCCGAAGTCGTTGCAAGATCCTCTCCTGAAGCTGCAGCAAGGTTCATGATTCCAGATATACCCTTGAGCATGTCCGATGTTTTCCAACCTGCCATAGCCATATAATTCATGGCTTCCGCTGCTTCTGAAGCAGAAAACTTTGTTTTCTCTCCCATCTCCTTAGCTTTGTTCCGAAGCTGTTCGAATTCTCTTCCTGTCGCTCCTGATACCGCTTTAACCTTACTCATAGCTGAATCAAAATCAGCAGTTACTTTGAGTGATGCACCTCCAACTGCAGCAAGTGGCACAGTCAGATATTGAGTCATTGTTGAACCAACTGCCTTGGCTTTATTCCCAATTTCTTTCATTTGTGTGCCTAACGCTGTTAGTTTTGGATAGGCAAGTTTCTTCAACTCTTTGTTGAAGAGCTTTTGCTGAGCCTCTGTTGTGATAATTTCTCTGCGCAATTCTTTATATTCTGCAGAAGTCTTATCTACTCCACTTGCATCCATTTTGGCTTGTGCTGCTTTTAAAGCCTTGAGCTTTTCCGTTGTTTGCGCAACCTTTTCTTTTAGCGCACTCTGCTTTTGTATAAGAAGCTCTGCATTTCCTGGTTTAAACTTAAGCGCTTTATCAATCTTGCTAAGTTCACTTTTGGTTTTGCCAGCTTCTCCTTTAATCTTCTTAAGAGCATTCCCGAGCTTTGTGGTCTCACCTCTAAATTCAATTGTAATTCCTTTAATATTCCCGGCCATGCTTTAACCTCCATAAAAAGCATCCCAATCTGCTTGAGTTGCTTTCCGTCTTCTTACTCTCGGTTCGTGTGTGTCCTCTTCAGCTTCAGAGTTCATTGTGTTGTTGTATGTTATGCAAAAATCAACAACAGAACCGATGTTCATTTCTTTTACGCCTCGGAGGTCAAGTCCTCTTGCGACTGCTCCGACGACGATGTCGTCAAGCGTGATAGGTTTATCTTCGCTTCCTTCTTGATCTTCCTGAGGCGATTCAAGTTTTTTGAGCTTACAAATGACTTTGCAATCATCTCAAATAGAACCGGTAAAATTACGTCTATCGGGAATGTTTCGAACTGTTTTAGCCACTCTCTTGGCGGTTCGATTTCGTCGTTAGCATTCTTTGCCATAGCCCAGGTAATTTGAATTACAGTCATGATTTCCATTCCTGCTAGTTGGACAATTACCTCGTCTTTTCTTGAATCAAGAATTGACGAAATATTATCTTGATTTACTGTTCCATTTTCTTCGAAAATGCCGGCGATAAACTCAACGCCTGCTCCAACAACCGGAAGCAAGTCCGGTAATATATCTCTGCCAAATTGACTCTGATACTCAAAAAGCCAACCAGCTGAGCTATTAAGCGTCAGCTGGTTGGTTTTATCAATATTTATTTTCTTAATTGCCATTTTTACAACCTCCTTTAGCCTGTTGGCAATATTGGCTTTGGTGGCGCTGAAAATAGCGTCTTATACCCTGTAGCTTCTGGTACATAATCAGCTCTAACAATGCCTGTTGCATTATCTCCCGTAACAGCAATATCAATTGACTGTGTCTGCGGATCTTTGCCTTTTTCTACCGTCTTGTGCTTTGTCTTAATGCTTGATAGAGCAACGTTATACAATATGCAGCGTCTTGACTGAACGTCGCCCTCGCCCTGGAAGGCAATATAAACTTTAGGTTTCTTTGCTCCCTTAAGTAGGGCAATTCCACCATCTGTTAGCTTTGTGTAGCCTAAGAACTTAACTTTGAATTCATCTGTAAATCTAGCCATTTCTAAGCTTCCCTCAAAGCCATTATCCTGATAGTCAACGTAATACTTAACGTTGTCTGCCATAAACTCTGATGTTTCTGTGGATGGATCTAGTCCAAGCTCAACCGCACCAGGAAGTTTGTATGCTGGTCCTAAAGTTACTGTGCCAGTTGGACCTACTTCGTAAGTGCCGACATGAACTTCTGACAGTCCAAATTCAACTATATTTTTATCCTGTACTTCTGCCATTTTCTTTCTCCTTTACACGTGATAGTAAATTAAAAATACTCCCTCATCATCGAGGAAAATATCATCACTTTTTTCGTAAATATAGCCATCATCTAGCAATGTTTGCTCGATGATAGCTTCCGTCTTCTCGTCTTTCTTTGCAAAATAATACTCAATTTGATAATTGTTTTGCTTGTCATAAATTGTGTTATCAGCCTTGAACCCTTCTTGACCATCCCCAATGTATATCAAGTATGGTGGTTCTTGTTCTCGTTTAAAGTGAGAATATCGAACTGGAAGTTTTGTCTTTTTTAACGTATCTAAAATCATTTAAGCGCCCTTTCGATTCTGTCTGGCAATTCCTTGATGTATTTATTTGCGACCGGTTCTATATGCTTAATAGGTCTTACTCTTCCACCACGTTTACCGTGCACAACCATCGCATGACCATTTTCAAGCAAATGAGTTAAGCGGTAATGTTTTTTGTTATGGACTATGTATTCAGGATTTTGAAATGTTCCCTTATTTTTTACAGTCCATCCCTTTGCATACCCTTTGTGATGAGTTTTGAAAAGTGAATCTGTCGCTCTTAAATCTTTGGCCGCATCTTTTGCTGCCTTACCTATTTCATGCTCGGCAATTTTACACGCTTCCGTCTCATAATCACTAAGTATTTCATTAAATTCCGCTACCCAATCACTCATTTTTTACATCCTTTAATTTCTTTGACAACGTAAGCTCTAGTTGTTTTCCTTTGCGATATGTTCTGAGCACCCTGTACTTTTCATCATTCCAAAAAACAACCTCTTCATCTTCGTAATCTCTGTAATCTGCCAAAACCGCAACGCAGCTAGGTGACATATCAGCTGTAGCAGCTGCATAAAACTCACTCATCCTTATGCTGCGTATTTGCGCGAACACTTCACGCTTTGTAGGTTTTGTTTCAAGTTCATTGCCATACTCATCAACCGCAAGTGTTGTTTTGCAAAGCTTAATGATTTCGTTATACATTCTTTTCTCCTTCGAGTTTCCAAGTGTGATACCCCTTGGAATTTTTGAGATTCCCAGACGTTATTTCCCAAGCTCTTGACCACAAGGCACGCTCTTTTTCATCACTAGCCATGAATTGACAAATAAAATCAATGACAGCCTCTTCAACAAGGCTGTCATCTTGACTATTTGCTTTATTCTCGACTATTCCAAGTCTCACAAGTTCCGCTCTTGCGGTTTTTTCAAGTCTGTCTATTTCGCTATCCAGTTGAGTATGACTGATGCCAATTAGCTTTTTTACTGACTCTTTAATACTCATGCTGTTTCTCCTACGTTAAACGAAATTACGCATTCTTGAATGTAACGTGAGCATACGCCTTTGGATTTTCAAGTCCACCATCGAATGTAACTGCACCGGTGAAGATGGTATTTGCAGTTTTTGCCTCTAGTGTTGAGAATACCTCAAGTGGCCCGAACTCGTTGCAATCTAGCTCCCCGATTGTTCCAAAGATTGCTACATCGTTTGGAATCTGTGGATCTAGCTTAATAACAGCTCCGTACATTACGCCCTTAATTGTTGGATCTACCTGTGCAGATTCGATGAACATCTTCTTGCCTGACTTGTCCTCAATTGCAGCAAACTTGTTATAGATAGTGTATCTGTTTGCATAAACAACTGACTGGCCGGAACCGTCCAACTGCCCCATAATCTTTCTTATGGTCTTATCGTCGCAGTCTACGTTAGTTAGTTTGTTTTCTGTCGCAATTGCAACGTCTGCATTAACAGCAATGCCAGCCTTAGGTGCAACACCAGTTAGTCTTGCAATAAGAACCTTCTCCTTTGCTACTGAAATCCTCTTTGATATATCTTCTGTGAGCCACGTCTCAAATGCATCAATTGACATGAATCTCATTCTTTTTGTCATGGTTGCTGTCTTGTTGATGTCAACACCTGGCATTGGAACTAGCTTGAATTCGTCCTGCTCATCATCATTTGCTGTACCTTCAGCAACTGCAGCTGCATCTCCTGCAGTAATAGACGTTCTTACAGGAATTGCAAATCCCTGTTCCATTCCCTGAGATACTGCATCATCTAGCAGTGGTGTCTCATGGTGAAGCAGATCCTTAATTCTATCTAGTGTTACTGTTGGAACAACCGCTCCGGTATTTGCAGTTGTCATCGTGTAGGCTCTGTTCTCTACCTCTGTTAGCTCTCCTAGGAGCATAGCCCCATCTTTCGCATCTGTAGCCATTCTCTTGAGCCATGCAGTTCTGTACTCTGGAGAGTCTGCGTTGTATATCTTTTCTGTAGTCTGTGGCATAATTGCACCCCTCTCAACTGTTGTAGTAGTTGTTGTTCCTGTCGCAATTCCTTCTGCAACCTGCTTTCTCTTTTCGATCTCAGCAAGCTCTTTTTCTCTGTCCTTAAGTTCTTTCACATCATTTGTGAATTCCTCAATCTCTGCTACATCGGTGCTCTTTCTCACCTGAGCTGTGATTTCTTCAATCTTGCTTCTGCAAGATACTGCTGTTAAATAATCTTCTCTTTTAATCATTTTAATTCCTCCTAGTTTTCAGTTAGAAAATACTCATATTTTGCACGAGCCACGCTTACTGCGTTTTTGCTTGCTGCTTCCTCTTGGTCACTTGCTGCTTCCACGATTCTTCGTGCTGAAATTTCTGTTGCTTCATAAGCTGGTATATCTACAACAGAAACATCGTACAATTTATCAATTTCAGTTATTCGGATTCTAACAATCTTTAGATTGTTGTCCTCGTCAACCTCTTCAGAACGTTCATACTTTTTTGTAGTAAATGCAAAGCTCATTTTATTAAGATGCGCTCTCTTGATGTCTCTGAATAACTGATTATGACCTTCGTCATCATCCCATAGCTCTGTTCTCATCTCGAGTCCATTGCTCTTTAGATTAAGCTCTAAATCATTACACTTGTCGTTGTGCCTTGCGAACACCCTGCCACAATGATTAACGTTGAATATTACGTCGCTCATGTCTGCGTTATCAAGCGCTCCTGAAACAATTGTCTCTCGAATCTCGACATTCTGACCATCCCAGCCCTTGTATTTACACAGAACTGTTTCATTGTCATACACTACCGGCATGCCTTCAATGATGTGATGTTCTTTTCCATCATCAGCTTCTTCAGCAGCTCTTGTCTTAACATCAATCTTAAAGTCTCTAAATTGAAAGCCCTTGCCCTCAATTAGATTTTTGATGTTGCTTTTCTCACTCATCTTTTCCCTCCTTTGAGTCTTCTTTTATCGTTGCTGTATCTAATCTCCTTATAGGTTCGTCGCCCCATGAAGTTGGTGCCATATTCATCATCTTTCGCCATTCATTTATTGTTATTGCTCCAATATCGATGTACTGTTTCAAATTCAGTTTTTCACTCATTGAAATAAACTGAATCGCTGATGACTGAAGCTTTACAAATTCACCCCTTTCAAGCTGTTTTTGTGTGAATGTTTTTGCCGACAAAGCTAGAGATAAATTGATTAAAAACGGTTCTATCTTTGCTTCATAGAACACTTGCGCTTCATCTGCAGTCATAGATGACTGAATAACCTTATCATTGACTCCAAAGTATCTATACACATTCTCTCGATACTCTTTCATCTGCGCCCATGTTGCTGTTAAAGGATTTAATGTAACTCCTTGGAACTCAAAATTTTTATCTAGGACACCAATTCCTCCTGAATTTTCTTTTGATAAGTAAGATTCAATAAACTGTTTTTTCTTATTTTCCAAATCTTCTGATGATAGTCCACCGGTAGAACTGTATCTAAGAACACCTCTTAAGTTTGCTGTTGATTGAAATGCATTTTTTAAAGCTTCATCAGCTTTATGATTCATTTCCAAGGTATTGAGTATTGGTGCATTTGATTCTCCAACTATGTCTGATTGATAGTAGTCCTTTCTGAGAACTATCAAATCATCCCATGCCACAATCAATTCTTTCGAATTTCTGAGCCTAAACTTTATAAATAGCATTCCATCATCTGTTTTTAAAACCTCGAAATTGGTATAGATGATTGGATAAAAATTCCGAACTCCTTGTGGTGTTTTGTCCATCAAAATAAATACAGTATTTTCAATTTCATAAATTGTTCGAATCTTGCTTAGTAATTCTGCACCATTCATAAAAATATTTGGCGCATATTTAAGAGTCATTTCGACCGATTTATTACTTGAAGCAATGTCAGCTTTACTAGTATATTCCGCAAGAGTTCGGATACAGCTTCGCACTATTTCTGAAGCATATATATTTGCTCCAAAACTTGTAAATGTCGCTCTGAATCCTCCGTACTCTCTCCAGCTCGTCATTTTTTCTTTCACCTTCACAGTGAATTTTTTAATAAAATCAAACATTTCTCTCCTCTACTTGATTAATGACAAATATTCCTCTTCATGATTTTTCATGCATGTATATGCGTTCAACAAACTTACAGTGCCGTCAATTCTGCGATTGCTTTTTAGCTTTATAGGCATTTGTGATTCGATTCCTTGCGAATTAGCTGATTTTACAGCCGTGTTCGTCAAGCACCACAACGTAATTGGATTTTTATCGTAAACTACATTGTGCGCCTTAAATTCTCCTTTTAGCATTTTGAATGGATACGTCCAGGTAAATGCTCCCTGTGCAATTTTTTCCATCGTAAAACCGTAGTTTTCCATTTCCTCAACCCAATAACCGGCCAAGGCTCTGTCGTATCCTGACCAAAGAGGACTAATTTTGTTTGTTTTGCATACAGAATAAAACCATTCTGTTACATCATGATAATTTACTTGTGTTCCTCCACAAATAGTTAGCCACCCTTGTTCAGCCCACAGTCTATAAGGTGCTTCTGGTGTATCAGATTTTTCAATTTCTTCAACTCTGCTTTCAGGAATAAAGTAATGTTGAATTACATATATTTGTGGATCGTTAGGTTTCATAATCAAAAGCGTTCCACATGTTAAATCTGTTGTCGCTGATAAATCCGCACCACCTATCGCATAGCTGTTATACAGGTAATCCATATCAAGCTTCTTTTCATTCAAAGCCTCTTCATATTCAAGCCATGCAGCATTTGGATTTTCATTTACGTTGAAATCCTTTACCATGACTGTTGGTCTGAACTGCCTATCATTTCTTGCCTTATTTACATTCTCTTCCAGGATCTTTGCATTTTTGATTGTTCCAAGTCCTGGATTAGCCATAATCCAATATTTAGGATCTAACCATTGCTCTTTTTTCTCGAGCGCATAAAACAAAAATAAAAATCGCTTATCTTGAATGGTGCCATTCAGTACACCTTTCCCATAAGCGACCTGCGCATCAAATATTCCATCTCGTATGAAATTATTTGTTGATATACAAAACAATAACGGCTGCTCCCTTGATGATTGTGACTGTTTCATGTCGTCATAGAGCGATCGGTTCGTTATCGCTCCGAGCTCATCTATAACTACGAGTGAAGCATTATATGAGTCGAGCTTTTTAACATCAGAAGCTAGTGGTTTTATGATTCCCTCATTAAGTGGCATATAAAGGTCTGATGCTCTTTTCTTGATGTGTTTTCTGAGTGCTGGTGAATGTTTCCTCATTCTCACAGCTTCATCCCATCCCTTTTTAGCCTGGTCCATCTTCGTGGCCAAGAAGTATGCTTCTGGCGCACCTTCTCCGTCATTACACAAGTGATCAAGTGATACGCAAGATGTGGTTGTTGTCTTACCGTTCTTTCTTCCCATGAACCAGTTGATTTCTCTATACTGTCTCAATTTGTTATCATCAACGAATCCATATACAGCTGCCAATGCAGCTAGCTGAAAAGGTTCAAACTTTATAGGTGCTCCCATCTGCCCTTGCGATTGTTTACAAAAGAATTCCATGAAGTTTATATGCTTTGTGGCAACCTCTTCATCAAAATGAAATTCCCCAGTGTTTTTTTCGCTTGCGTTGGCCAAGATATCATACTGCTTTTTCACTAAATCATTTACAAGTACCTCCTTGTTGACTATTTTCGTGTAATAGTCCGTTATGTAGTTGCTCATTTCTTTCCTCGAATAAATGCGATAAATTCATCTTCTTGTTCAACATCTCCACCACTGCGCAGCTCTGCGATTTGTTTTATAACAGATTGATAATTCTTAATGAATTTGTCATGAACCTCTACAGCAGAACTCTTCTTTTGTCCCCACTGGTTATCACCGTTTTTGTAAACTTCTACCACTCCGTCACGGCGAATTATAGCCTCTGTTTCCTCGATTTCCACCTTTAAAAACGCAGCGGTTGATATGAGTTCGGACGCTAAATCGTCTTGTTCGCCCAGTATTTTTTCAAGTCTTTGCTTCTCCTTTGAGATGCGAAGCTGACGTTGCCGTTCTGTATAGATTTGCTGGAATTGAGCCATTTTTTCACATCCCTTCTTGTGATTTTGTATACATCTTAATGCAAAAAGCTTGACCACACCCTCATGCACGCGTTACTCAACAAAACGAGTGGGTACTGGTCGGTCTGTTGTAATAGTGATACCTCATATTTTTTTAGGGGGGGCTCCCTACTATCGGAAATCCATCAATATCAAATATTATTTTATCTAAGACTAAGTAGTCTTGCTGTTTGTTTCCTTGTTGCCTTGCTTGCTCTTGCTTTGTCTTCCTTGTGTGACACTCATGACAGAGCAGTCTAAGGTTATCGGGGTTCAATGTTATGTTTGTATCATCTATGTTGTCCTTGGTCAGCTCTTCAATATGATCAACTTCATTGGCAGCACGCCCACACTCTTGGCATCTGCCTCTGTCTCTCTCTATAATTAGCTGCCTTGTTTCTTTCCAGGCTTTCGAATTGTAAAAGGGTTTAGCAAACTCTTTAGCCATTGCCCATGTACCTTTCTTCTACAAAAGAAATGCGGCAGCTTTCGCCACCGCTATAACAATATTATTTAAGGAGTTTTATTATGGATTCCTCACATACACTATACACGACCGGCACCCTGTCTTTTTATGTCCTCTTTCTTTTTCTTATAATTTTATCGACCTCAACTAAAGCCTTGCCATGAAGTTTATATATATATCTATTATCAAACTTCATTTCACCAGCTATGTTGTCCCAGGTCTGCAGTCTGATATACTTCCGCTGCAGTAGTTCAGCAAATGTCGCATCCTCAATCAGGAAGATAACGCGCTCTATCTCTATCCGCTTTGTCCATAACTTATCAACTAAATCTCTCTGCACCTCTCTAAGCTCGATTAGTTTTGTTGCTGTAGCTTCTGTTACTTGGCTGATTCCACTTCCGTGTGGTTGAGAGTCATAATTGACTCCCTTGATCCCCAGTGTTTGCTCAATGTCATATATTTGTATTTCAATCTGCCTTATCTTCTCAACGATTCTTTCATGCTGTTTCATAAATTCTTTTGCTGTCATATTTCACCTACCAAAACCAACCACTCTTTACAGAGTGTCTACGCTAACTAAGTCCTCAAAGCTGACCTGCTCTATTGCCGCCATGCGGATATATCCCTCTTGCCTATTAACTATCTTCCCTTTTCGCCACGTCTTTATTCTTGGTACTGGTTCTGTGGCTACCATTTGATACTCTTTATGTTCAAGTCCTGTGATTGGATTCTCAAACTTTCTAATCGAATCCTTGTCAAGCTGATATCCTTTAAAAGCTTTGGGTTCGTCAAACAACTGCGCAATACTCACATGTTCTCTCTTGACGATAGGCCTCTTCAGATTTCTGCTTGCTGTCCATCTTCTCTTTGTCGAGTTCTCCGGCTCTCTGAATGTTTGCTGAGTTTCCTTTACCAAATATTCTGCGAGCTCTGTATAGTTGCGCGACCTATCCAACGTGGATAACCATATGTGCCCTAACTTCCATTGCTTATCGATAATCGAACCATCTATGTAATTCATCACGATGTGATGATGTATTCTTTTGTTTTTATATTCTGTAACAGCAACATAATAAAATTCCTTACCTTGCTTTGCATATTCTCTTCTCATCCTGTCAATAAATAAAGACAGTTGGTGTTTAGCCTCTTCAACACTCATTATCTCTGCATATGTCAAAGTGGTGTGGAAGTCACCAGGAAAGAAGTTCATGTTTAATAATCTAGCTAATGTCTTAACTGATAAACGATCATTATATTTCTGCACAGCTTCATTGGTCTTATTCTTTTTTTCTTTTCTACAACCTTTAGATGCTCTCAATGTCATCCTGATAGCAACATCTATTACAGCACCAGCTGCACATATCTCTCTAATTACTTTCGACATTTATCTTCCCATCCTATTATGGTCCTATTATTAATACTCTAATGAACCTTTACTCCGGACTTTCACCGGACTGTTTTCTTCTATATATATGTAGTTTTTATTTCCTATGGTTATGCAGATGGCCTTGCGACCATCTGCAGTTTTATATGATCTGTAGCTTGTGTAGTTAAGTTACCTACTATTTTGTGCTCTTTATCCTTATTAAGTTAGTTGCTACAGTTTCATATCGTTAGTTGTTTAGTTTGTGCCCCTCTTCAGTGAGTTCACAGATATATACTCCGTATGAGTCGTTGCTGTACTGTTTATCTGTTTCGATTTGCAAAATATGCGGACCGAGCATCGCTAATTTCTTTCCGTTCACTAGCTCAATATAAGTCTTTTCTATGGATACTGTTTTCTTAATTATTGCCATTTAGTTTCTCGCTTTCGTTAATGATTATGTCTTCTGCTGTGATAATCGTTGCTTCTGTCCTCCAGCTCCGCTCTTCGCATCTTTCCTTCGCTTTTTCAATAGCCTCGCTCTTTGTTTTTGCGATTACGCTTTTTTCTTCTTGGAGATAAATTCGATTATCCATATCAAGAAATGCGACTCTCACCTTCCATCTTGTTATCACTCTGTTATTACTGTTGTTTTTTTCTTTTAAAAGCTCTTTAATTTCTTTAAGCTCTCTTAAAATCTCTTTGTTTTCTTTTCTTCGTTCAGCCCTTTCTTCACTTGCAAGAGCTTTTATATTTTCAAAAACTTCTTCTCGATTCATCTTTTATCCTCTTTATTTATAGCTTTTCTGCTTGCTCTAGTTCTTCTTCTGTCTCTGCATAATTTAACAGGTGTTTTCCTAAAGCTTTAATCTCACTTTTATTAAATGTATTTATTGTCATTGTCCTATACGATGCAATATAACAAGTATTTCGAACTTTGCACTTTGCATTTATAATCAACTGTGCTATTCCCCATGGATTGCCATTGTTGGGAAGTATGACTGAACTTTCCTTAATTTCTTTTAATTCCTTAAGCCATGCAGCTAGTTGCTCATGCTCTTCTCTGCATCCATCGCAGCTTGTTGCTGTAACTTCTTCTGCATGCTTTATAGCCTCTTCAATCGTCATTTTCTTTTACCTCCTTAAAATGGTATGTCCTCTTCAGTTGCCTCGAATGCATCGGGCATCTCATCTTGATAGTTAGGTGCACTATCGCTATATGCTTCATCTGGCTGCCTTGGAGTTCCTTGTTGGTTGCTGCCCAGGAACTCTACATTGTTTGCTATTACATCTGTTGTGTATATCGTCTGTCCTTCTTTGTTCTTGTAGCTGCCCGTTTGGATTCTTCCATTCACAGCTACCTGCTTCCCTTTATGTAGGTATCTATCACAGTTTTCTGCTTGCTTTCCGAATGTTGTTATTCGGATGAAGTCAGCTTGCTTTTCCCTTCCTTGTGTTCCTGGTCTATCAACTGCAATGCTAAAATGTGTTACTGCAGTTTGATTGCCTGGTGTATACACAAGTTCTGGATCTCTTGTTAATCTGCCAATCAGTATTATTGAATTCATTTCTTTTCTCCTTTAGAGGTCCACAATAAATATCAAAGATGCTGTTGATAAAAGCGCTGTCATGGTTAATATTTGCTCTTTTATGTGCCCAAACATTTCAATAAATACTGGGAGCACACCTATATAAGCTACTCCAACTACTATTGCGGCAAACACAATTTTCGCTTTCTTTTCTTCTTCGTTTCGTTGAAAATAGTCATGTGTTGCGGCACCTACTGCTATAATTAGCAGTGTTATTATTGGTGTTATCAATATGTTTAACCTCTTTTCTTTCTTTCCTTCTCATCTATCATTCTTCTATATATAGTGCTGTGTCTTCCGTATATCATGCCTATTAGTAGATACATCTAGCGCACCTCATCCAGAAGTTCTGGATTCTCATAGATATTGCCAAGTATTTCGCAGCCATTTTTCCAAACGACGTTAAATTGTGTTGAGAACTGTCTATGTTCTTCTGGATATTTGAGCTGTTCTATATTAAGTGCCATGTATATACCTTTTGTATATACTGGCGTATAATCATCTCCAATTTCCCTTACGATGTCACCCTCATATATTTCCCTATCATTATTGTCCTTTAGTCCTGTATATTGGCTCAAAACGAATCGCTTACCCTCTTTGTCTGTTTCCCAGCATCCTGCCTCTTTGTTGCAAAAATCTACAAGGTTACCGTCAATATTGTTAATTGAGTAATTCGTCCACTCTTCAAGCTCTTTATCCCACGCTCTGAATTTTATCTCTCTCATTTTTATTCCCCTTTATACGGATTTGGCAGCGGCATCCATGCGGTAACTCCGTCAATCTCGCTATCTGTGCCGGATAGATATATGCATCCATCAACATCAAAACTATCTATCCACACGTTTTCACCATCAGTTACTAGCACCTCTTTTCCATACTCAGGCAGATTCTCGACCATATAAAACCAGTCATATGTGGCGTAGTCTTCCTTTTCTTCTGGTGTTAAATTTCTAAAAACGAGTTCGTTCCACTCTGGATTTTTTTCGTATGCTTTCATATTTTCACCCTCTTTCCTAACTCCCATGCAGCAATAGCTAATATTACAGTTACAGTTTTGCTGATTATTAAATGTGCCATTGTGTCTCCTTATTCATATATTCATTTTCTATAGTTACTTACTCTTTTCGTTTTCTATTCTTGCCATCGTTCTGTTTAGCTTATAATTCATGATTGGCAGTGTATCGATATTAAGTCCTTGCTTGAACTGCATTATCATGACTTCTACATCTGCCATTTCCTCACGAACAGCTCTTACATCCTCTCTGGCTATCGCTGTAATTAGTTCTGCCAGTTCTTCCACAAGCTTCTTTGTTTGTGCTTCTTCGCCGTAATGTTCCCAAACCTTACGACCCATCTCTTTGTTTGCAGTTTCGAGATATTCTTTTGTTGTCATCTTCATGGTTAGTTCATCATCCTTTCCGCAGCAGCTGCTGCCTTCTCAAACGTGTCATAGTTTGTATTAAGAATTGCTCCATCCTTGTGTATCTTTATCGATTTAGTTTCCCATCTGCTACCGCTCTGTAATCTGATAGCCTGCTTTACTGTTTCTATCGATATGTCGCCTTTACAATTTTCAGGTTTGTAAATTGATTCTTTTACATCTCCTGCATCCGAGATTCTTTCAATCTTCTTTACCCATTTAATCTTCTTCATCTTCTGGTATCACCTCTTCTATAAGTTGATTCATCAGCTTTGTTCCTGCTTGGAATCCTATTGCTAATGCATCTATCTCTACTCCCTCTGGTAGCCTTTTCTTTTCTGATACGAATTCACTTGCTAGGAAGTCCATTATTATCTTGTCTTCCATGTTGACCTCATTATTTGTTCAATGTTTCGAGTTCAGTTGTAAGAATCTTCTCCAATGCTCCTTTGAACTTTTCAGCAGCTTCTTTATCCATTTGGCCAAGCTGATTCATACACTCATTGAATGTAGTCTGCAGATTGTTAACATTAATCCTGAATGCTGTTAGAACCTCTCCACTGGCTACTGCTGCACTTAGCTTTTCAACTTCTGCTCTAGCCTTTGATAGCTCCTCTTCAGTCTTTAGATTTTCCGCCTTAGCTTGAACCTTTGCTGTAGCGACAGCCTTTTCAATTTCTCTATCTAGCTCAACTCTTGCCTCTTCAAGAGCTTTCTTAACCTCTTCATCAGTATCACTCTTACTCTTCTTTAACTTTTCCTTTTCCTTCTTCAGCTTTTCTTTTAGATCCTCGATTTCTTTATCCCTTTTCTCGAGTTCATCAGAACTTGCTCCTGGTTCTGGCTTTTCTTTTTCCAACTCTTTAATTCTGTTCTTTAGTTCGCATATCTCTGTATTCTGAGATTTTAGAACCGAAATTTCTTCCTTCAGTTCTCTGACTGTCATTTCGGAAATGTCATTATTTTCTACTACCTCTACAGCTACTTCTTCAGGTGCTGCTAAAAGTGCGAACACCTTGGAAATGCTCAAATCCGCAAACGTTTGCGTTTTTGAAAAAAGGCTATTTTCTTCTTCACACCGCTTGGCCAAAGACATCATCATCTCGGCTTTTCTCTTGGAAAAATCCAGGTGTGATTCACACCATGATTCAAACTCACCATGATTTAATCTATCCTTAATAACTAATAGTCTCTGCCCGGCATTAGCAGCAATCATCATTGCAATGTTGCCTATCATCTCCATCTGGTGATACAGTCCATTGACTTCTATTTGTAGTTCTTCTGTTGTTTTATCTACTAACTCTTTATTAACTTCATACTCAACATTTGTAATCTCGTTCATTATGCTGCTCCTTTCATTGTGGCTTTATCAGCTCTCTTTAATTTCTTCATCATCCTTACTAGCCACTTTTCCACCCATTCTTTAACTTCCTTTTTAGGGAGGATGTTGCCTTTTCCATAACACTGCTTTAACTTTCCTTTTTGTAGGTCAATTTCGACAGTTACAAAGGATTCCTCTTCAGCTCCTACTTTTCTTAATACAAATATCGATGTTCCTCCATCTGTTGCTCTTTCATAATAAGAAGCTACGCAGTTATGATTGTTGCGACCTTCTTTGTTGAACTCTGTTCTGTTCCTTAGAGGCCTTATCAGATACTTGCTATCTCTCCAGCACATTTTTTCCAATCTTGGTAGAAACTTTTTTTCAAACTTTGATTGTCGTTTTTTATCCGCTTCCTTCCTTATCTTGTCCTTCATAGCTAGATATTCTTCTGATATGCAATCATGTGCTTCTTTAAGATTCTTTGGATACCTATAGTAATCATTTAACGGATATCCCAATTCCTCTAGCTGCTTAATGTAATCCTTGTACATCCACTTAATGCTGTGATTGATATAGTTACTATCTTCTTTCATTCGTTTCTTTTGCTTTCCAAAATACGTTGCTAGCCTTACAAAGTTTTCTGTTTTCCTGTTTTCGTACAACTCCGATAAATGGAATTCTCTTTTTACAAGTCCAATATGGCACTTTTTCACTTTGCCTTGACTGGCCAGTATTTTGTAAGTTGCTATATTGTTCACATCGAACATTCCCCAGCTTTTAAGCTTCTCTATATCCTGGTGACTTATTCCCAGGAATTTAGGGATTGACTTTGCTCTCCAGTTTGGACCAATGTAGGATGGTAGTTTTAGAACTTTACGCTCTACAATTTCATCCAAACCCGCTTTTTTTATGAACTCAATCTGTGGATACTTTGCGCAAAGTGCAGCTTCTTTTATCATGTAATCTGCATATTTGAAATCAATATCCATATATTTAAGGAATGTATTTTGCAACTGCTCTATAGTTACAAGGTTATGCACACAACCTTTATCCATCAGGTAGATTGAACCATCTTGACATCTCGACCATCCGCCTTGATATGCTCCTTGATATGCATACATGAATTGTTCTTCTCTAGATATACACACAATCCGCTCTATATATATCTGTGTGACATCCCTCATATCGGCAACTTCTTCTCCGTTATATATCCAGGAAGCATATGCAACTACGAAGTAGATTGTTTCATTCCTATAGAACATCCATAAGTATGTTTTTCCACTGCCCAACGGATGGCATGTGTGTGGCATGAATGTTCTATTTTGCCCTCTGTACGGTAACCAGTCTCCCTTTCTTATCGTCTCTATGTAATCAAATGTTTCTCCGAATTTAGGACAATGGGCCACCCTCTTAAACCTGTTGTATATGATTGGCTTATCCAGGCTTTCTGTAACTATGTTTTCAAAATCATCTGGATACTCGATATCAACAGGAATATTCTCTATATTGCGATATATGTATTCCACGACTTCCTCCTTAAATGAGATCCAGGATATCTACTACATCTGCACTCTGTGACTTTGTATCGTCAATCTCGTAATACTTCAGTACCATTCCTCTCACTTCTTCATCTGAGATTGCAGCCATGTTATTAACAGCTTTTTCTTTTGCTTTGTTTCTTATATTGTTTATTAAATCCTTGATGGACTTCTTGCCATCAAGGATCTTGTTTGCTACTTCTTCCGTGGTGCATCTCTCGTTTATTGTCTCTTCAATAAATGTAGCTAACGCACCTTTTATTTTTAGCGACTCTTCTGTTATCGTCGCCCTTGCTTTGTTGATTTTTTCCATGATTTACTCCTTTGTCAGAACAACTTCCCCGCTGTGAATACTCTCGTATTCTTTATCTCGTTCAGCTATTCTCTCTTTAATCTGCTCAATAATATTGTTCATTAATTCTCTTGATGATTCGTTTTTCGTTTGTCTTAGACGGTCTTCAAATTTTGATATTCTTCGCTCGTCATCATTGTTAGCGTAGGTTAGTTCGTACATACGAGCTTTGCCGATAGGATCAAATTTGCAATGCCAGTCGTCATTACACTCGCATTTCTTGCAGCATTGATCACACACTGTTCCGCGTATTCTACGACACCACCTAAACGCTCGGTTGTCTCCGAGTGTGGGGTGTTCAAAGCCACATACATCACACTCTGATTTAACGCGAAACATTATTTTCTCTTATCGCCTACCGCTACTATAAATGCCAGTGTTAGACAAACGATTGCCGTTACTGTTACTACTGTCCAGTTCATTTTGATACCTCCTACAAGTAATTGCGGCCAATTAGCCGCATCCATTCTCTTCTTGCCCGTTCTGCTGTATAGCCTTGCTCTATCAACTTAATTTCATATTGAAGTTGAAAATGTTGTCTGAGCTTTTGATTTTCGGTTTGCGCCCACACGGTGCAGTTTGCATGTAGCTCCTCATGATGTTTACGGCACACATCTACCTGAAATTCATTATCGATGCTGATTTGTCTATTAGAACCTCCGAACACTTCATGCCTTTCTGCATAAGGTCTTCCGCAGTATTTGCAAACCCTGTTCGGTTTGTTTTTCCAACCATTCATTTTCTTTTTCTTCTTCTTTACTGACTGCGGCTTTGGATAGGCGCAGTTTTGATAGTAATTATCTAGCTTGCTCATAACATCAGCCACACGACCGGAATTGCGAATGCTACAATCATTCCGATGTTGAATATCAGAAATAACATATTTGCATTCTTGTACCTGCCTTCGATGTATTCGTATAACCCCGCTAATCCCACTAGCAGCATTGCCATAATTAGCAGCCATGAAGCTTTTAACATTTTTCCTCCTACTCGAACTTTACCCTTCCCCATGTATCAGCATCTTGAGTCGCTGGCTCTTTGCAGCTAACTATAGGGAGTGCTAGTTCTTCTACTATTGCATCTTCAATCTCTGGAAGTTCCGTCCTTGTGAGCTGTTCTTCAGAGAGGATATCCCTGAAATAGTGCTTTCTTCTATCAATATCCACATTGCCCTCCTAGATTGTCATCTGGTTTGTCTGCTTCTTTGTGCGCTTGATATCTACCTTGCCAGCAACACCATTAATTTTGATTTCACTATGTGCAGCACTGAATTTTGCATTACTGATAAATCCTGCATGGATCAGCTCACATGCTGTTTTCACATACCTTAGGCTTGTATCATCCAGCGGCAGGAAATTCAGATTTCTTGACTGCTCTCCGCATAGCATCTCAACATTCTCTTCCATCATGCGATGCCATTTTGCTTCATTCTCACAATCGCATAATTCACTAGCGATTCTGTCCGCCTCTTCCTGAGTCTCTGCAGATACTAAATGCATCTGTCCGCAGTTTTTGCATAATCCTTCCATGTTGTACTCCTCTCTACATGCACTGTTTTATAACATCTATAATCATTGCCGCTTCTGAATCAGCGGTCACATTTGCTACCTTCTGATAGCCGTTATAGTATGTTGCTACAACAATTTCATTAGAACCTTCTTGCTCATATTTCAACGATATTAAATCTTTGAACCCTCTAGTTTCTTGTAATACAGGCAAGAGCATTTCACATATCTTTTTCTTATCTTCCACTTTCTTGACCTCTTGACCTATATACAGTTCCGCCCTCTTTTTTTACCCACTTATTAATCTCCGCTTTGTCTTCGGCACTTACAGGCTCATTCGCAGCCAAAATATGTGTGTGGAATCTTCCGTTCGGACAAGACACAATCACTATTGCTTCTTGCTCAGTTACTGCTCCTATAAAATCTGCTGTTTCCTGTGCAACCTCTTTATCAAGAGAACCTTTAAAAGCTGCACTTCTATACTTACCCATGTTTTACCTCTCTTCTATCATTCGACATCTCCTGTTCAATCTCTGCCTTGTACACTTGATAACGGTGTAACTCTGTCAGGATCAGCGTGATGCCAACTAATACCACGCCGACGATAAATGTTTTAGCAATCATTTGACTCTCCTTTTAAACCTATGTAATAACAAGGGAATTCTTTGTTAAATGCATCGACAAACTCCTCGTCTGTAAATGTAGAATAGTCTTCCTCTCTTCCGTCTTTTGTGCACAAAGTAGCCTCTTGCTCATCATAAATCACGGTGTAGTCGGTTCCGTATTCTCCACAATTGTTGTCGAACACTTCTCCAATAATGCCTCTATATTCGAACTTGTAATGTGGTTGTAAATATCCACCACCGTTACGACTAAAACGTTCATTGGCAAAAGGGTTTTGTTCTTCTTCGCTTAATATGATTATTTTGTTTTCCACTTTTACTCCTCCTTACTTG
>ERZ773263.329-NODE-329-length-34451-cov-30.428247_pt1 | contig 34451 bp, 52 predicted proteins | sample MGYA00511076_ERZ773263 | MGnify/ENA primary metagenome ERZ773263 (study PRJEB29015, sample SAMEA2738155) | human oral metagenome | biome: human oral; feature: human-associated habitat; material: saliva | place: China | collected 2195 ... | reverse complement strand
CTGATCTGGATTTGCCGGGTCGGGTAGGGTCTGGACGGTACCGCCGCGTTAGCGGGGTTGAACTGAAAATGAAAGGACGAAAGATGAAAACTCAAACAGCGTGGACGGCTAGAAATAGGATTGTTGAGGGTTGGAGTGAAGCTGAGTTTCAATCTGAGATTATCGGGTTAGCTAGGGCTTTGGGGTGGGAGTACTACCATACTCACGATTCGAGGCGTTCACCTTCTGGTTTTCCTGATCTGGTTCTCGTGCATCCACGGCGCGGGGAAATTATCTACAGGGAGCTAAAGACAATGAAGGGCAGGGTATCCGATGCACAGAAGCATTGGTTAGAGATTTTGAAGGCGGCCAATCAAGATGCGGATGTTTGGAGGCCGTGTGATTGGACGAATGGAAACATTGCTAAGACTTTGACAGGGAGCAGGAATGAAAGAGGAAACTAACGCCGTGAAAGTGGATGCGGTATCGAGAGCTATTGAATCCTTGAAGCCGCTGCATGATATGGAGGGCCGGGGGCATGGTTTGATCTATCAGCTTGAGCAGGCGGTGACTCCATCCGGTGAAGCATCGGGCGGCGGTACTTCTGCTAAGTCAGGTGCACCTCTTGACGTTGGAGTGTTGGATATGCTCAAAGACTTTGATGAAGAGTTGGAGCGATTCGGTATCCCGAAATGGAGCGCATCGACTCGTGAAGGAAATGTTCGCGCTCTCGTTCAAGTCCTTACCTTATGTGGCATAGGCGGCATGGGTGAAGTAGAAGGATGGGCTACCGGGTGGGTTGAGAAGATACAAGACTTCCTGAATCCTGAAAGACTAACCCCGTTGGATGCGGCCTGCCCTGAGTGTAGGTATAAGTTCTTTATCCAGTTGAACCTTGAGGGCGAAGAGATGAAGAAGCATTGTCTGCATGTTCGATGGCAGGATGATAAGGTAGCCGGGTGCATCTGCAAGTACTGTGGATTCGAAGCCCCGCGTGAAGAACTCTTGTCAATTATTGAATGGGATGGGGGTATGTTCTTAGCGGCCTGAGTACAGCAGACATGGGGGCGGTGGTATCGGTTGCAACGGGGGTTGTTGCAAAAGATTGTGAGAGCATCTAACCTAAGGGGGCTTACCTGAACTATGCCTTCTGATAATTCTCTCAGGGGGAAGGCAGTAGTTAGGCATGGCCCCCCTCCCAATTTGAGAGGGGGGGCAGGAACTCAGGGGGAGGCAATGACGCACCCCTGGGGGTACCACCAATAAGGGGGCCGGGTCTTTCGTTCTTTCCCCGGCCCCCTTGGCTATGCCCCCCCCAGCGGATAGGAGTAAGAACATTGGCAACATCCAGAACAGGAACCACAAAGTGGAAAGCTCTCAGGGCTAAGGCAATAGCTGAAGCATTAGCTAATGATCAGTACACATGCCCTCGCTGTGGTGTTGCCCTCGACTACTCACGCTCGCAGCAACCTAACTCACCTGAACCTGACCACATCCAAGAGCACGCAAACGGTGGCAAAGATTCTCTCGATAACATCCGCATCATTTGCCGTCGATGTAACCAGCAGCTCGGCGGAAAGCTCGGCGGAAAGCGAGCACAAGAAAGAATAAAGACTTTACGTATTGCACAACCAATTAAATTAAAAACAAAAGGAAAATGGTAAAAAAATAAACATTTTCATGTTTTTAATGCAATATACGTGTGAGCATACATATACAAGACTTTAGTGAAAATGAAACTAGGGGGCATCGATTGAAAGAAGGCTCGAAGGGTGGGGGCAAGCCCCCATCGGCGGGCCAGACGAATACCCCCCGGCGATAGCGATATATTCACCGGTTTTTTCCACAATTGATTAGTTATAATCAAGGGTGGATATTTATTATTTATTGGGATTCTTTTTGAAAGGGGCAGAAATGGCTAATGTAAAGCATCTACCACCTATTAATCATGAAGAATTTCTCGAAGATGAACATTCTTTGACTAGTGCAACTATGCACGGTACGCAGCTCGACAGGCTAAAGGCCATGCGGCTAAAACTGGCAGCTCATATCGACTCTGAGAACACACTCGCTAGGGATTTGGCCGCGCTCGTGCGTAGGTTCGCTGAACTCGACAAGGAAATCAGCGACCTTGAAGCAGTGGCAAATGAACTAGAATACGTGGAGGTTCCAGACGGTGAAGAAACAGACCTCCCATTCGACCCGGCTTCTATCTGAGGTTGCTAGGCATCTCTGCATCCCTGAAGGCGTAGTATCGACGGCATGGCCAATGATCGCTAAGCAGCTTGTCAGGATGCGGTACCCGCTCGACGCATGGCAGATCGGCATAGGTAAGCTGATTTTCGCAAAGCGTGAGAACGGCATGTACGCCTGTGGCATCGGCGGCGCTGTAGTCTCCATCCCTCGACAGGTGGGAAAGACTCACATGATCGCCGGGTTTATTCTCGCGCTCTGTGCAGCCAAGCCAAACACGCTAGTGCTATGGAGTGCGCACCGCTCAAGGACACATAATGAGACCTTTTCGGCGATGCAGGGCATTGTGAACAGGAAGGATATTAAACCGTTCATTGCCCATATTCGCCGTGGTGCAGGCCAGGAGGCTATCGAGTTTAGAAACGGCTCGCGTGTCCTATTCGGCGCTCGTGAAAACGGCTTTGGCCGTGGTTTTCCTGAAGTGGACGTTATCGTCATGGACGAGGCCCAAATTCTGACTGAGAAAGCAATGGATGATATGGTGCCTGCAACCAACGCAGCACCAAACGGCCTTGTTATCATGATGGGTACCCCGCCGCGACCTGTAGACCCCGGCGAAGTTTTCACACAGCGCCGCGAAGACGCGCTCAAGGGCGATAAAGACACGCTCTATATCGAATGCTCCGCCGATCCAGGCGCGAGACTCGACGATAAGAAGCAATGGGAGAAAGCCAACCCATCGTACCCGGCCCGCGTCTCAACAACAGCATTCGAACGCATGAAAAAGCTCTTAGGCTCTGAAGACTCATTCCGCCGCGAGGGTTTAGGCATCTGGGATGAAAAGGCGCTCGCTAACAAGGCATTCCAACCTGAAGCATGGAACAGACTAGAAGGCGAACTACCAGAGTCAGGCCGCGATGTATACGGCGTGCGATTCTCACCCGATGGGCTAGAGGTTGCGCTCGCTGTTGCACGCCGCCCTGAAGAAGGGCCGATCTTCATTGAGGGTATCCGTTCAGAGCCGCTATCTAGTGGCACAACATGGCTCGTGGATTTCCTCGTAGAGCGTGCAGACCGCGCCGCGCAAATCGTGATCGACGGTAAAGCGGGCGTGGGTTATCTCGTGAACGCACTCCGTGAGAACGGGGTTAGGTCAAAGACTTTGATATGGCAGCCCTCGCTAGAGCAGGTCATCGCAGCACACGCAATGTTTGATCAGGCTGTGATTAGTGAGACCGTCTCCCACAGTGCACAACCAGAGCTAACGCAGCAGGCACTATCGGCGCATCGCCGAAAGATCGGCTCTCGCGGCGGCTTCGGATGGCAAGCCCCTGAAGGCGGCTCTGTGTCCCTATTTGAAGCCGCAACGCTCGCGTTTTGGGGCGCGAAAATGACTAGACGAAAAGGAAAAAGGAAGCAGGTAATCAGCGTATGATCACTCAAGGCGTACCCGCCGGGTTTACTCAGCACGCAGAGCAAACACTATCTGCATCCGAAATTGAACTCGTACAAAAAATGATGCAGCGCCTAGACAAGAAACGCGCTCGCAACATTATTAGGCAGCAATACTACGATCAGAAGATCGGACTGAAGGACTTAGGCATCTCAACGCCGCCCGCGCTGAAGAACATCAACAGCGTCTTGGGCTGGCCAGCGAAAACCGTCGATGTTCTCGCAGACCGCATCAAATTTGAGAGGTTCGTTGCCGCCGGTGAAGATGAAGACCCACACGGGCTAAACACCATCGTCGCCGATAACGACTTCAGAGAGACATTCGCACAAACCGCCGCCTCTGCTCTCACTCATTCTTGCGCATTCATCACGATCACGCAGGGAGATAAGAGCAAGGGAGAGCCTGAAATCCTGCTGTTGCCGAAATCGGCGCATTGGGCAACAGGCATATGGGATAAACGCACCCGCAACCTCAAAGCAGGGTTGTCTATCACCAAAGCTGACACATCGAACAGCGGCGATATAACACCCCGTGAAGTCACCGTGTACCTCCCTGATAAGACAGTCATCATGCAAGCCATAGCAGGCGGCGGCTGGGAGATTGAAACCATCCCAAACCCTACAGGCCGCCCGCTCATTGTGCCTGTCGTATCCGGTGCAGACCTTCGCAAGCCCTTTGGGCGCTCGCGTATCTCTCGCGCCGTCATGTCTCTAACTGATTCAGCGATTCGTACCGTTGTACGATCCGAAATCAGCGCCGAATTTTACGCAAGCCCTCAACGCTACCTGCTCGGTGCAGATGAAGACGCACTGACCGGCTCCAAATGGTCAGCGGTCATGTCTAAAATGCTGACCATCTCACGAGATGAAGACGGACAGGTGCCACAGGTAGGGCAGTTCTCACAAATGAGCATGCAGCCGCACACGGATCAGTTGCGGCAATGGGCATCTCTGCTGGCCGCTGAGTCGCAAATCCCGATTGATGAACTGGGATTCCCTTCAGATAACCCGGCCTCCGATTCAGCGATTCAATCTCAGCGAGACCCGCTCCGATTGGCAGCAGATCGAACCATTAGGGGCTTCAAATCAGCCCTGAACCGTATCGGTGTAACAGCGGTGATGCTTCGAGAGGGCATCAACGACCCGTCTAAGATCGAGGGGCTAACAAAAGTAGAAGCCTGGTTCGCTCCCACCGTGCATGTCTCAGATGCAGCCGCAGCCGATGCAGTGCTGAAGCAAGTCCAGGTTATGCCGTGGCTTGCACAATCACCTGTCATCCTAGAAAAGCTAGGCTATGACGATTCGGCAATTCAACGACTCATGGCAGACAAGCGCCGCGCTGAAGGTTCATCAATCCTAGAAGCGCTCGCTGCCACTGCACAGCAGCAGAAGCCTAAGGAGGCGACTACTGAAGTGGATAATAACTTTTCAGGTGAAGAGAAGCCCGCAGTCGATGCGGGTGTGAAGCCTGAAGAATAGATTTTGATAGGAGGTTGGGCATGGCGTCTCGACAAGATGAAATCCGATCGGAACTAGATAAGCTCGTCGCATCGCTCAACCTTCTATCAGAAAAAGCTCAAGATGAAGTACTGGCCGGGATGCTCAAAATCCCGCCCGGTACTCCCATCAATGTAACCCGCGATGAACTGATCAAGCACCTTGAGAAGACGCTAGGTAAATATCGCGGCGGCGCTGCAAGCTTAACCGCAGATTGGTACGAGACCCTACGCCGCGCCGTGATTGATGAAGACTTCAGCGCAACCCTAGCCGATGATATGCCATCTGAAGAAATTGACGCTAAAGTTAGGTGGCTTATGACGCGCCTGAACGACAACCCCGATGCGCTCGACAGTCTCACCGGCGATCTCAGCAGCTTCATTGATCGCGTAGTCAAGGCAGGTTCACGCGAGACCATTATCAAGAGCGTCAAAAACGATCCCTCGAAGCCGCGCTTTGCACGAGTGCCAGCAGGAAATGAAACATGCCCATTCTGTCGCATGCTCGCATCCCGTGGATTCGTCTACACCTCAGAGAAAGCCGCCGCAGGAATCAAACGCGGCTACCACGGCCATTGCGACTGTGTGATCGTGCCTGCATGGGGTAAGCCCCCAAAGATTAGAGGCTACAAACCAGACAAAGACTATAAGCGGTACGAGGCTGCACGAGATGCACTAGAGAAAGAGCTAGGCTACTCAATCGGTCTGAAGCCCGTCGATATTGTCGCAAAGATGCGCGAGTTATACCCCGATATATACCCGCGAACCAACTAGACTTACCCGAAACAGGCGGGGGTAAACGCCTGGCAATTACGTACCTAATTAGGTACGGCGCATTTAGGAGCAAACCATCATGGCAGAAACCACAGAACAGGCAGAAGCAGTAAAAGACGAAACCGCCGCGCCTGAACCTGAAGCAGAGAAAGCAGAAGCCACAGAAGCAGAAGGCTTTCACCCGATCACCTCGCAGGAACAGCTAGACCGCATCATCGCAAAACGGCTAGAACGCACACGGAATAAGTTCGCTGACTACGACGAACTGAAAACCCGCGCAGCCGCAGCCGATGAACTCAAAACCCGCGCAGAGCAGGCAGAAGAAAAACTAGCTGGCCTCGAAAAAGCAAACCAGGTACAGCAATGGCGAACCGCCGCCGCAAAAGAGTACGGCGTACCCGCTGAAGCCCTTCGAGGTGCAGATGAAAAAGAGCTGAAAGAACACGCAAAACAGCTCGCAGAACTTCTCACCCCGGCTAACCCTGTCAAGAAAACGATCATCCCTTCAGAGGGTGAACTGAATATGCCCCTCAATGGCGACCCGCTATTAGACAAACTCAAAGCAGCGCTAGGCGCTCGCTAAACCAAGGAGTAAAAGACTATGACTGTAGAGAACGCAGTACGTTCTTCCGATTTTTCCGGTTTTATCCAGCCTGACATCGCACAGGCGTACTTCGAAGAGGCTAAGCGCGCCTCCGTCGTGCAGCAGCTCGCACGACAGGTACCGCTTTCCGCTAACGGCGCGGCTGTACCTGTGGTTACCTCCAAGCCTCGCGCCGGGTGGGTAGCAGAAGGCGCGGCTAAGCCCGTCTCCGATGAAAAGATGGCGCTGAAGACCATCAAGCCGCAGAAGCTCGCGGTCATCATCCCTGTCTCTGCTGAAGTTGTCCGTGCTAACCCTGGAAACTTCATGAACCTTATCCGCGAAGACATCGGCGAAGCCTTCGCAAAGGCATTCGACGCGGCGGCCCTGCACGGTACCTCTTCGCCCTTTGGTGCAGAGCAGAACCTCGCAGCCACCACTAAGGCCGTGAAACTCGGTACCGCAAAGCAGCCGCAGGGCGGCCTTTTCGGCGATATAAACAGCGGCCTCGACCTGCTGGCAAAGGCCCGCAAGAAGCTAAACGGCTTCGTCTTCGACGATATTGTCGAACCAATGATGAACACCGCAATGGACACCACCGGGCGACCTATCTTCATCTCTGCTCCCACCAATGGCACCGCAGAGCCGGTACGCTCTGGAACCCTGCTAGGGCGAAACGCTCTCTTCGCTGAAGAAGTTGCCCCGTCCACTGACACCGGCGCAACCGTCGGATTCGGCGGCGACTTCACAAAGGTAGTTTGGGGAACCGTCGGCGGAATCACCTTCGACGTATCCACAGAAGCCGCAGTAACCATCGGCGGAAAACTCGTTTCCCTCTTCGAGAACAACCTCGTAGCAGTGCGTGCAGAGGCCGAATACGGTCTGCTTGTCGCCGATAAGGACGCATTCGTCAAGTACACCATCTAGACCAAAGGCCAGAGAGCATGACAAACACATTTCCAGTAGTCACAGCTGAAGATTTGCGCGCTCGCTGGCCTGATATGCCGCCCGGCTCGGATGAACACGCCAATCAACTGTTATCAGATGCAGGCGTGCTTATCCGGGCATCGGCCCCGCGCTGGGATAAGCTCGAACGCCAGGTAATCATCATGGTATCTTGCGCCATTGTGAAACGCTCGATCATCGCATCTGTGTTTCCCGATGGCGCATCATCTATCACGCAGACCGCCGGGCCGTTCAACCAGCAGGTGAGTTTTTCCAACCCAAACGGGGCGCTCTACCTAACCAAGGCAGAGAAGAAGCTCTTAGGTGTGGGTGCACAGAAGGCATTCGCCTATGACCTCATGGATGGGAGTATTCGCTAATGCTAATAATGCGCCCGCAAAAGCAAGTCATGCATTACAAGAAAGCTGAAGGAGCACAAGACGAATGGGGTAAGAAGCGTAAGAAGTTCGCCCCGCCCGTCTCAACACCCGTGTATGCTTGGGCACCTCCCACACCGGATATAGAGATTCGAGACTTAGGAACGGGCGTGAAGCGAGACCTTGACCTTTACGCCCCTGAACCATTCTGTAGCCCCGGCGATAAGATTGTAATTACAGGTCTTGAATACACCGTAATCGGATGGCCTGAAGACTACACGAATGGCCCCTTTGGCTTCACCGGCGGCTACCGTATCAACCTCAAGAGGGTAGAAGGGTAGAACGACATGGCGAAAACGAAGGTAGTACTCAATCTGCCCGGATTCTACGCGCTCCGTACATCACCGGGTATGCAGCAGCTTCTAGCCCTAGAGGCAAACAAGGTTCGCTCTCGTGCAGGGGATAACTTCTCGACTTCAGTCAGGGCAGGCGGCAAAACCGCAACAGCCCATGTCTACGCTAACGGCGCGGCTGGGATGCGAGAAGAACGCAAACACGGAACACTCTCCAAGGCCGTTGCAGGATGGGGTAAATAATGGGAAACCTGATCGTATATGACGATATACACGCTGTACTGAAACGGTATCTGGAACACAACCTTAGTATTCCTGTGCATATCGCCCGTGTACCAAACCCGCACCCTCAAAAGTTCATTCTGATAACCCCATCCGGTGGCAGCACACAATCAGTCATCCACGCAACGAAAAACTTCATTCTCGATGTGTGGGTAGAAGATGATGAACGCGAAGCATACCGCCTCGCAGAACTTGCGCAAGCATACCTTACCGCCCTCCAAGGGCAGCATTACGGATTCACCATCTACCGCACCGCCCCCATTGGCGGCATCGTATGGCTACCCGATGCAGAAGCAGACATTCCACGATTCCGCCAAAACTGGGGAATCAGCATCAGAGGCCAACAAATCACAGACGAAACCGCGAAGCGCTCGCTAGAGACTTCGCTATAAGGAGAAAATATGGCAAACCAGGCTTCAAATGTTCGCGTCGCCGTATCCGGTGCATTCTATAAAGCGCCTTTGGCTACGGCCCTGCCTACCAGTGCAGCCGCAACGCCGCCGCTGAACAGCGCATTCGTTGATCTCGGATACATTTCAGAGGATGGCGTAACGCAGACCATCGACGCTGACACTAGCGACATTAAGGCGTGGCAGAACGGCGACATTGTTCGCACGATCCAGACCTCGCACAAGGTCAGCTACCAAATGACCATGATCGAGACTAAGAAGGAAGTTCTCGAACTGTTCTACTCCGATCCTGACGCAACCGCAGCCGCAGTCAAGATCACGGGTAAGCAGGCAAAGCACGAGACTTATGTTCTTGACGTTCTCGACGGTGACAAGACCGTCCGCCTTGTCATCCCCGATGGCCAGGTTGTAGAGCGCGGCGAAGTCACCTTCAAGAATGAAGAGGCTATCGGCTACCAGGTAACCATTGTTGCCTACCCTGACTCGAAGGGTGTCAAGGTCTACCAGTACATGGCCTAACCACCTCATGTTTTTCTGCCCCGGCGTTTTGGGTCTTCTACGCCGGGGCAGAACCACACCATAGGAAGACCCAAAACATAAAGGAGACCTGAAATGTCAAAGAAAAAGAACCGTAAGCCAAATAACCGCCCCGCCGCCCACGCCCGCCCTAATGAGTACGGCATCGTGAAGCCGCAGGATTACCGCCCTAAGAAATCTGATAGCACCATCGCAGAAGTGTACCTTCGCGGCAAGACCTGGACGGTAGATACAGACACGCTAGACGATGCAGACCTCATGGAGGAAATCGTGGGTTTGCAGGATGGCAACCCCCGCGCCGTCTTCACCGTGACTAAAGCGATTCTAGGCGAAGAGCAGGTGAAGGAGCTGAAGGAAGTCCTTCGAGACGAAACCGGAAAGGTACCCTTCAGCGCGTACAGTGAGTTTTTCCTCGACCTCATGGAAGAACTGAACCCAAACTCTTAAAGCTCGCGGTCATACTCCGCAAACACCGCGAGCTTCTACAAATTGACTGCATCCGCTTCTACGGCGAACCCATAGAAGCCCTCGCACAGGAATACGGCCTCTGCATAGCCGCCGCCATCGCGGCAAACCCACCCAAAGGCGGCGCTCTGGCAGAGGCCCTATCCGGTGGGTGGGATATGAACGCACACCTTCTCGCAGCAGCTATTGATCAGCTTGTCACCGCGAACTGGCAACGGTCAGAAGACGGGCAGAAGGGCCGCCGTAAACCTAAACCCATACCACGGCCAGGGATACAGGATGAATCCACCGAAAAGCTCGGCGGCAACAAAACTATGTCTCTCACAGAAGCCGAAATATGGCTCAAGAAGCGCATGGGTGCAGAACCAGAAAACACACGATAAAAGAATTGCCCGCCCTAAAGGAAGAAGGTAAAGCATGGCAGGAGGAATAGAGCTTGCAAAGGCATATGTCACTGTTTTAGCGTCCACCAAAGGGGCGGGCGCTCAAATTGTCTCTGAGTTTGCAAACGCAGGCGATAGGGCAGGATCAAGCGCGGGCAGCCGCGCAACATCCGCATTCGGGAAAATATTCGGTGGCACCATCCCCGGCCTAGTCGCAAAAGCATTCGCGGGCATCTCCATAGGTGGCACACTAGGAGCCGCCTTCACCAAAGGCTTCAACCGCCTAAAAGCAATCGACATGGCGCAAGCCAAACTACGCGGCTTAGGCAACGACGCGCAATCAGTCGAACTGATCATGCAAAACGCATCCGCCGCCGTGAAAGGAACCGCATTCGGACTCGACGCGGCAGCAACCGCCGCAGCAGGTGCAGTCGCCGCAGGCATCCAACCCGGCGAACGCCTCGAAGCCGTCCTAAAATCAGTCTCCAACTCAGCAGCCGCTTCAGGCTCTAGCATGGAAGAAATGGGAGCCATCTACAACAAAGTGGCATCCCTCGGTAAAGCCCAAAACGACGTGCTGCAACAGGTAGCAGACCGTGGCATCCCAATCTATCAGGCGCTCGCTGATCAATTCGGTGTAACCTCCGATGAAGTCTTCAAGATGGCTTCTAAGGGTGAGATTAGCTTTGAGCAGTTCGAAGCGGCCATGACTAAAGCATCCGGTACGGTTGCAGACGAAATGGGCAAAACTTTACCCGGCGCATTCGCTAACGCACAAGCCGCGATGGGCCGTTTCGGCGCTAACGTTCTGCAAGGTATTTACCCGCAGCTTACGAAATTCTTTATAGCCTTTCAAGATTGGATGAAACCAGTAGAGGCATTCGGCAAAGTCGTTGGTACACATCTAGGTACCGCACTTGAAAGCCTCGTTTCTCTTGCAGGGAATGCCGCCCGCGCTATCGGGCCAACAGTCAAAGCAGGATTCGATACAGCCGTGCAGGCAGCAACCGCTTTCCGTGAAGCATTCGTGAACGCGATACCCCCGTGGGTAGGAACCGCATTCGCAGTCACAGCAGGCCTTATCAAGGAAGAGCTAACACGGCTAGGCGGCGCATTCTCAGGGCATGGCACAAGCATTATCGACGCTGCCCGCAAAATCGGCGAAGTACTCGGATCAAACCTGCCCGTAGTACTCCACTCATTCGCAGGCATCGGCCTAAACCTGATTCGAGTCATCGGCGCATTAGCAACAGCATTTCTGCCCCTCGTAGACTCCATTCTAAACCTTAGCGGCTCCGTAGGCGGTTCAGGTCTAGAAGCCGCATTCAGTGCACTAATCACCATCCTTGAAGGCGTATCAACCGCCCTGTTCCAGCTCTCACAGCTCATGAACGCACATCAAGGAGCAGTGACAGCACTGATCGCAACCGTAGGCGGCATAGCCATAGCCTACAAGAGCGTGGCAACAGGAATCAGCATCGGAAAATCCGCCCTCGACGGATGGAAAACAGCAACAGACGCGGTAACAGGAACCGTAGGCGCGGTAAAGAACCTCGCTGAAGGATGGAAACTCATGGCAGGCGGTGCAGGCACCGCAGCAGAAATCGCAGAGCTAGGGAAATCAGCACAAGCAGGCTCTATCGCCTTCAAAGCCTACGATCTCGCAGCCCGCGCCGCAGCAGCAGGTGTAACCGTCTTCAAAGTTGCAACATCCGCAACAGGAACCGCAATAGGCGCACTCACCGCAGCAATCAGGGCGAACCCCTTCACCTTCATACTCGCAGGAATCGCCGCCGCAGCAGCAGCCCTAGCCGTCTTCTTCACCCAAACAGAAGCAGGCCGCCAAATCTGGGCAAACCTCATGGCAGCAATACAACCAGTACTGCAAGCCATCGGTACCGCGCTCGCTGCATTCGGAAACGATCTGATAACGACGCTGCAACCAGCTATTGCGCAGATCGGCCCCGCGATTGAATCTCTAGGGAACGCATTCTCAAGACTGTTGCAGGGCATCGCCCCCGTGGTGCCTGCCATCATGGAACCACTCTCGCGGCTAGGTAATGCCGTAGGCACATTACTTGTGAACTCGTTCAACGCGGTTCTGCCTGTGATACAGCGGGTGTTCGAGGTGCTGCAAGCGACCTTCGCTAACCTCGGGCCAGTGTTCACGCAGTTCTTCGAGAACATCTCTACGCAGTTCATGGCGCTACTGCCTATAATTCAACAGCTCATACCCATGTTTGTTGAATTTGGCGCAAACATAATAACCGCCTTCGCCCCTGTTGTTGAACAGATCATAGGGCAGCTACTACCCGCATTCATAGAGTTAGGCGGCGCGCTTCTCACACTGATACCACAGTTCGCAGAAGCATTCGTTCAAATCGGTACCGCGCTCGCGCCAATTCTTCCTATGATTGGGCAGCTTGCGGGCGTGCTTTTGGATTTGGCTTCGAATGTTCTTACGGCTCTCATGCCGTTGTTCACGCAGCTTGTGGGAGTTATCGCAGGGATCGCGGTAGCGATTGTTCCTCTTGTCGCTCTTGTGATTTCGACGTTCATTCCGATGTTCCTGTCGATTATCGAAGCGATTCTGCCCCTCGTGCAGACCATTCTAGAAATTCTAATACCTACCATCCAGGCGATCTTGAATATTGTCACGGTTGTCTTCCAGGCAATTGTGCCTATCATCCAAGGCGCGCTAACCATTGTCCAGGGCATCATTCAGGTTATAACCGGTGTGATCAAGGGCGACTGGCAGATGGTCTGGGAAGGCATCAAGAACATTCTCAAGGGCGTTTGGGATGTAATAAAAGGCGTTGTAGAAGGCGCTATCAACATCGTCAAGGCAATTATCGAGAACGTTCTCAACCTGATCAAAGCGATCTGGGAGGCCGTCTGGAACGGTATTAAGAGCATCTTTGAGGGAATCTGGAACGGAATTAAGAGCGGCGTTGAAAACGGCGTAAATTCCGTGAAGAACTTCTTCCAACAGCTAGGCACAGACATCATAAATATTCTGACTAGCCTACCTGGAAGGGTTACACAGATCGGCCAGGACATCATCAACGGTCTTGTGAACGGCATCAAGGGAGCCGCAGGCGCGGTCATGGATGCTGTGAAGAACATCGCCTCTGGCCTACCTGATTGGGTCAAAGGCCCTCTAGGCATTCACTCTCCGTCTCGTGTCATGCGTGATCAGGTGGGTAAGTGGATTCCCGCCGGTCTGGCAGAAGGCATTAGCAAGAACGCGAACATGGTTGTTGATTCAGTCCATGACCTAACCGGCGCGATTGTGGATGCTGCACAAGACGGCATTAGCGAACTGGCAGACGTATTCGTCCTTGACGAAATCGACGGGCGTGTAAACCTATCCGGTGCACACGGCAACATCAAACCGCTTTCGGCATCGAGTAGCTTCTCTGCACGTCCAGGCGTTGGATACGGCCAGAAATCAGGGATCACCGTGAACGTCAAGGGTCATGAAGACATGGACCCTGACCGTTTCGGAAAACGATTCGGCGAAGCATTCGCCCATCAAATGGAAGGCATCTTGGTTTAATGCGTTATGAAGTCACTCTAGAAGGCGCTCATGGGAATCTCATTATGAGCACCTATGAAGCACCTTCAGAGGACGGCGAATTTTGGGTAACAGACATAGAAGGATGGTACGGCGGCGTAGGGGTAGAAAACTCCGATGCTCAACGAAAAATTGGGCATGGCTTCCTGTCTGCCCCTGCCCGCCGTTCTGCTCGAACAATCACCCTCAAAGGCGTACTGAACATGCCCGGTATGGAAGCCCGCGAGATAGCCGCCCGCTTCATCTCAGGTCTAGTCTGGGATGGCGGGCTAGGCTCTCTCACCGTGGCAACAGAAAACGGCTTAGTTCTAACCGCACGTGTTCGCCTCGACGGCGCGCCGAAAACAACCTTGCTCGGTGATTCCGCCGTCGAGTTTGAGGTTCCACTCGTAGCCCCCGATCCGTTCCTCAAATCCCCGCCTCGCGTCTATCAGCTATTCCCAGCAGCTACAGGCACCGGGCTAAGATTCCCGCTCTTCGCACCCGCCCCTTCAGGTGTTTTATCCTACGGCGAAAAACCACCGCAGGCAGGTACCATACAGCATAAGGGCAACGCAGACGCAAACCCCGTATATGTTGTGCAAGGCGATTGGGCCAGCGGCTTCAGAATCACCGCAGGCGACCGCATCATCGAATACCCCTACGCTATCGAAGCCGCAAACCCCGCAACCATAGATTGCGGTAAAGGAACAATCATCATCGGCGGTTCAGACCAAACAGCAGAACTCACCCGCCGCCAATGGCACACCGCGCCCGCGAACTCACCCTTCACGGTGGCAGTGGAAGCGCTCGCGCCGTCTAGCGGGTGGGTTGATGTGAATTTCTCGGATACATACATTTAGGAGACCTCATGGCTACAGGATTCGGTATAGCAAACACTAAGGAGGGTGTGGGTACCACACCTGAAGATATTCAGGCCATTACAGCCGCCGAATATCCAGAGGCGGGCATTATCAACGGCTGCACGGTGGAAGGCACCTCGACGCTTGCGTGGAAGGTGAACGCCGGGGCAGTGGTTGCGCATCTGGCCAAAGGCCGCGCTGTTCGAATCCCTGTGCAAGAGCAGACCATCAACACGCGGCCAGCATCGCCGGGCGCGACCCGCACAGAATACATTTATGTGCAGCAGAACCAGCCTGCAACAGATGGCAATAACTCAGCGGTAGTGAAGATTGGCCAGGCTGTCCCTCAAGGCGCGGTCATGCTCTCCAAGCGTGAGATGCGCCCCGGCGTGTCTGCCACTTCTGCTATCCCAGAATCGGGTAATCCGGTGTATTCCCGCCCGGTAGGAGGCTCGCTAGGCATCCTGCACCGCCATTACCACGAAGACGACGCAACACGAGATCAGGGCAGCTTCACTCGCGGCGCGGGAACATTCTTCGTACCCACAGACCGTAACATCGACATCCGAATCTCTTCTACGGTGGCAAACGGTAAACCCGGCCAGTGGGAGAGCGCAACAACCGCAGATCAAGGCGTTGTGCGATACGACGTGTATTTAGATGATCAGCTGATCTTCTGTCGAGAGCGCGAGTTTAACAACGTATTCGACACGCGGGATGTTGCCCGCGTCTGGACGGTCAAACCGGGCCTGCACAAAATCCATTACGTTGTCTCCCACATTTGGGGGTTTAGGTATTGGCGTGTTCGCGGTGGCACAGAACGCCGCTACGCAGGCGACCAATTCACCATCGTAGATATGGGTGTTGCATCCGAATAAAAACCAAGGAAGGAGCCGCCGAATTATGGCTTTCAAATTTTATTTCTTGAATCTCAGCACCGGCGACATTGGAGCACCAATCGAACCGGAAAGCGGCGGCTCTTTCACTATCCCCCTCAACGGCGTTGAAGAACTATCCTTCACCGTGCAGAAAAAAGACCTGAAGACCAAATCCTTTGAATGGTACACACCACCGCAGGGCGGCGTACTACTCACCCATACCGCAGCAGACGGGGCAGAACACCCCATTATCGCCGGGTATGTACAGGATTGGGGAAAAGAAACCCTGCACACTCTCGAACTGAAAGTAAAGGGTATCCGTGAGATATTCGAGAACCGCACCATCTGGGAACACCTCGAATATCGTGGCACCACGCTAGGAAACATCGCCTGGGAACTCTGCAAACACGCAATGGATCGCCCCGGCGGCTATTTCCCCATCCGCCATAAAGAAATACCCGGCGACACAGGGCAGCGAGAACGAACCTATGAAAAATGGAACGTCTCAAACAACATGATCGGCAAACGCTGGAAAGAACTCTCTGAAGTCATCGGCGGGCCAGACATCATGATCCGCCCCGCATGGGCAAACGAACAGCACACAAAAATAGAATGGCACTTCTGCCACGGCGGCGAAACCTACCCCTTCATCCCCCAAACATGGGTACCCGATTTTGATACCACCGTACCGCAAGGGCTAATCGAAGACGTTTCCATCAACTCAACCGGAAAAGACATCATTCATCGTGTATGGTGCACCGGCTCAGGTGAAGGCGAAGGGAAAGCCATCGGAATAGCAGAAGACCTAACCAGCGTCTTCAAGCACCGTGCACCATTCCTCGAAGCGGTCATCACAGACTCAGACCAATCAGAAATAACACAGCTGACACAGAAGGCATGGGGAACATTACGAAGCAGACAAGTAATGACAGACCAGGTAACGCTATCATTTCTAGCGGATAACCCCAAAACACCACTAGGCAGCTTCCATGTAGGAGACATCGCAACAGTCACAACCGCAGGGTGGTTCTCCATACCAGACGGCACACGGCGAATGCGCATCATCAAACTAAACGGCTCCCTAGACGGAAAAATCACTATCGACTTCCAGGCGGCGCAATGGTAGGCTACGTTGATCAACGACCCACAAACCCCGGCGACACACTACGCCACCTCGTGCAGCAACTACGAACCCCAGCATCCGTGCCACATGGCCTAAAAGTCGCACAACCAGGCGAAGGCGTAACATATTACGCAACCAACGGACAAAAATACACCTGGAACGGCGACACAATAGCCAAATACAACGAACGCCTAAACGAAGCAACCAAAATCGTTGAAGCCGCCAAACAATCCATAAAAAACACAGAAACCGCGCTCGCGGATGCTGAGTCTAGGATTCGTGCTATTGAGAACGGCGGCGGGAACGGCGGTCAGGCTATTTCGGACGATAAGATAGCTGAAGCCGCTATCGCAGGCATAAAGAAGTTGGCATCCCCGCCGTTCAATGGCCGTGATCTTATTGTGCCTGGCACGCTCGACGTTAGGCAGTTAAATGTGACTGAGAAGCTGGCAGCTGAGATTGTTAGCGCCATGTCAGCTGAGACTAAGAAGCTCGTAGTTACTGAAGACGCTGTTCTTCAGCGCGCAACCGTGATCGAGAATATTGTTACACCTGAACTTATTGCGAAGAAGATTCAGGTTGAGCAGCTGGCATCCCAAATCATCACATCCGGTCTGCTGCAAACCTCTACCGCACATGATCGCGGCGTGAAAATCAACGCAGAGGGTATCCAGGCTTTCGACGCTAACGGTTTGCAGCAAGTCAAGATCGACGCAATGGGGAAAGATAACTACTTCATTGGCACTCTCCGTACAGCCCGTGAAGGCCGCCCCGGCGTGAAAATCTGGACGACTGACCCCGAAGGCCCCGCTGACTCCGTTTCGTCAATTATTGAGATGCGCCCCCATGAAGTGACAGGCAGTACTCCAAACGGTGTTATTCACATGCACCCTTCAGGGTGGTTCAGTTTCGGTATGCGCAATGAAGGTGATCGAAACGGGCTAATCAAGGGCCTAGTGGTTGATAATAACGGCGGCGTAACAATCTCTGAAGCCCTCCGTGTTCGCGGCAACATGCGACTGAACGGCCTGTTCACGCAGACAGAGAATTTCTTCCATATCCCTGTTGGCCCCTTCGCCGTAAACGCGGGCGGATGGAACGAATGGAACGTAACCTATCCAACCCGGCTTGAACAACGCCCGTACATTATTGCTCAACCCGTCACAGGCTACGCCCTCATTGCCACCGTGACAGACGTAACCGAATCAGGCTGCAAACTAGTTGTAAACAACGCGAGCCGCGTCCAGGCCGTAGATTGTTGGATCGACATTATTGTTTTGCCCCTCCGCCGTGACAAATAAGAAAGGCACACAATGGAACTCACCACGCAGCAGCTCCAAGCTAAATGCATCTACCTAGCTGAAGAAAACGCACAGCTTCGAGACGCACTACTAGACGCGAAACTACAGTTAGGCGTTATCGCCCTCGACGAACCGAAAGCTCATTCAGACGAAACCAGCGAGGAAACCCACAATGACTAAAACAGCCCGTGTCATCGGAAAATTTGTCACCCCTCGAACCATGAATGGCAAAAACGAACCGCTGCACGGTGAAATCAAATTCCGTGCAGTAGAAGAATTTGCCGCAAACGGTAGCTTCTTTTGGGGTGCAAAAATCGCCGCCCGCCTCCAAGACGGAGAAATCGTAGAAGACTGGCAGGCTTCAGGAATCACCACAAGCGAACCTGGTATAACCTTGACAATCTCACCTGAAGCTAAAGACGGCAAAGCAACCTATGAGGTATACCCGAATCTTCGAGATAGCGCCGGTACCCCCGTACCGTTGCCATCCCGCATGATCACGGTACAGGCCGGGCAAACCCTAGACCTAACCACCATCTACGCGCCACACCCCGCGAACAGTCCATATGTGCCAGCACCCGCAGCGAAGGCAGAACGCATCCGCATCACCCCTAACGGTGATGGCACCGCAACCCTCAGCATCGAAACAGACTAGGAAAGCCTATGACCGATCAGATACGCCAAATTGCCCGCGAAGAAGCAAAAACAGTGGTGCAAAATGAAGGCGCAATAATCACCGCAGAAGTAGTAAACGGCGCGCTGAAACATATCAGCATCCCCGCCGCCCCTACCACTGAAACCCCCGCCGGTAACATCCAAGAAGCAATCAACATCGCCGCCAAACAGGCACACTACCGCGCCCGCAACCGCGCCATCTTCGTACCCTCATACTTCTACGCCGATCACTGGCTACGCAACCAACCTGAAGGCTCCAAATGGCAAGCGCTCGCTGAAGCAGCAGACGTAATCCCCTTCGTTATTATCAACCCGGCTTCAGGCCCCGGCGAAGGCCCCGGCTCCGATTCGCACACGAACTTTGCAAACCAGCTCAAAATCAACCGTGATGAATACGGGCAAAAAGCAATGGGCTACATTCGCACCAAATATGGCGAAGAACCCATCGACAGTGTTATCGCACAAGCCCGCAACTATCATGATTGGTTCGGCGTGGAAGACTTCTTCTTAGATGAAGTCGTCCACGGCAAAGACGAACAAGCCCCCAAAATCGCCTACTACACTGAGTTGCGCGCCCGCCTGAAGAAACTATTCCCCGCCGGTCTAGTAGTCGCAAACCCCGGCGCTCTCACCGCTGAAGGTATGCTCGAAACAGCCGATTACCTCATGACCTTTGAACGCGAAGCCGCCTTCTATGAAGCCTCAACATGGCTCCAAGAAAACTACTACGCCGGGCAGCCACGGCAAAAATTCTGGCACTGCATCCACGATGTAACCAGCTTCGACCAAGCCGTCAAAATTATACGCAAAGCCGAAAAACTCAACGTCGGAAACCTCTACCTAACCAACGACACAATCGGCGAACGCGGCGGCAACGAAACAAACCCATACGACACAATCCCCGCACAATGGCTGTGGAACCTACAGCTGTCATGGGCCAAAGGCGAACTAAACGCATACCTCGAAAACCTCAAAAATCTAGAAACCCAATACACAGCACTCAAAGCCCTCAACGCACCACAGGAACAACTAACCGCGCTCGCGGCTTCGATTGCTGTTATTAAGGGAGCGTAGGAAAAGATCATGTCTGAAGTTTTGCAGAATGTCGCTCTTGTGAATGAAGAGAGAGAGCTTTACGGCAAGCCTCTTGAGGGGGTGAAACGTGAAGCACACACGGTTGCTCGCGCTGTGCTTGCGAATGAGCTTGTGCAGAGCCTTACCCCGGCTGTTGAGTCTGCTGTTCAGAGAGAGTTTGAGAAGCGCCCCAATGCGGGCGGCGGGCAGCCTGGCCCACCCGGCCCTAAGGGTGAACGCGGCGAAACTGGCCCAGCTGGCCCACAGGGCAACCCCGGCCCTAAAGGAGATCAGGGTAACCCTGGACGCGATGGTGTGGATGCTACCACGCCGCCAATCAAAACTATTAGCTCTGGAACGTATGAGCTGACTAGCGCGCCGGTGCAGGCTGTGTATACAACCGCCGTTGTGTCGCACCCTGAAGGTATCACTTGGAAAACCTCGACAGGGGCCGCCCCGTCTGCCCCAGGCCTGCTGATTTTCGTCAAGCCTGAAGGACAGGGCATCACGTTAGGTTATGTGGCTAATGAGCAGGTAGCAGCAGCAGGCCGCCCGACTGCCCCCGGAATCGGTTAGGAGAGTGGTAAGAGATGGCAATGACAACCGTAACCTGGCAGGCAGTGCCAGGCGCAACAAGCTATGAAGTCTCTATCGACGGCGCTAACCCTGTGAGTGTAACAGGTACCTCGTATGAGTTTGACGCGGCGGCGGGTATGCGTGGCATCTATCAGGTGCGAGCCGTGAACCCCGCCGGTAAATCAGCATGGTCATACTCGCGCTACCAAGCCGCAGATAGCGAAACTGAAATGCCGCTCTCAGAGCTAAGCTATGCTATAGCACATGGTGGATGGGTGCCAGGGAAAGTGTACCAGTCGCTAAAAGCCTTCTTCCTGCCACCTGCCCCAAATGAAATGTCGTGGAAGCTGGGATATAAGGACAAAAGCGGTAAATCGTCTGCTTACGAATGGGCGCATGAATCGGCGACTCGTGAAGAAATCGCTGAAGGCCAGCCTGGCCGTATGAAAATGGGAAATCAAAAGTTACAAACCCTCAACGGCTCCCTGTCGAAAGACGGGGCCGCCGTGCTTATCTCTTTCGATGGTGAAGGCCATATCGAGAATAAAGACACTATCAAAGCAGGGTGGGAGCAAGGTATAGGCGCGGCGAAATACACGGTGGTAGTCAAAGAAACCGCAGGGCAGAGAGTATGGGGTTTATCTTCGTATGCCCCTGGCATCTCTGGCAAAGGATACAGGGATAGCTACGGTGCAATAGAAGTACCCGTGGAGGAAGGCGATAAGGGTATCGAATTGCGCCGCCTCGATGGCGTTGTACGCTATTCTGTTGTTCGCAAAGACAACACCCGTGAACCTATTTGCGCATTCCGTTGTTGGATGAACAAATACGGTGCGAATGATCCGGTGGAAATATACGGTTGGAGATGGGGTAACCTTACTATCCGCCAAATGGCCGGGAAAGGATAAGCCATGAGTCACGCTCTACTTCTGCCACTGACACAGCCACGCATCGAACAAACCGCAACTGAAGAACCGCAGCAGAAATTCAGTCTTGACGGTGCAAACCTGATTATTGATGCGAACTCATACTATGCGGAATGGGTCTACGGCGGCATCCAGAAGATAGGCAACTTTGCGACCCTCATATCTGAGAAGAACATGACCGCCGCAAACGTCGCCATTGCGGGCATATCATGGGCAGTCATGATCGAGACAGTCTCAAAAATACTGCCACACTTCAACCCAAATAAGAAGAACATTCTGGTATGCGGTGAAACCAGGAACCAGACGTTCGAGACACCCGGCGCGCCCTGGCCAACCGCAAAACTAATCGAACTCACCCGCCGCTACATCGCAGCAGCAAACCTAATCGTCAAAGAAAAATACGGTAAAGGCTTCGATAAAGTCGTTCTCTGTGGTTCCATCCCCTCCGATGGGAAAACTTCACCCGATGGGGAAACCATCGTAAAAACCGCAAACCAGAATATGCTTGCATTCGATGCATATTGCCGTGACAGCGCGAACTTAGCTTCACTAGGCGCGGATGTGTTCGCCGATTTCAGAACCGTACACCCCGAATATTTCGGCGGCGATGGCTGGGAAAACGAACCCGGCTTTTGGGCACAAAAAGGCGTAACAGTCAAAGAAACCACCGGCGCACTAACCCACCCGATAGGTGCCGCCCGCGAAGCATTCGCAGACACAATCGCTCAAGCCATCAAACGACTAGAAGCATAAGGAGGTGAACAGAAAACGAATCTCCCACCACTCAACACACCTGAAGCACTATACGGCATCATCGGCGCACTGTTAGGAACCGTGCTAACCGCCTTCTTCTCATGGTTCGGCAAGCACGAGGAAACCACCGCAGGAAAAGCAAAAGCAAAAATCGACAGCACCATCGAAAGCCTAAACTCACTACGAGACCAAAACAACGAACTATACGCCCGCATCGAAAAGATGGAAGAAGCCGCAAAAAAGATGGAGCGAGACACACGGGCAATCCAATCAGAAGCATACCTAAAACAGGATCGCGCCCGACTCGCTCTCTCGATGGCAATGTCACACCTTGTCTTGCTAACGTCGCACATCAACCAGCGGCAACCCCCGCCCGCGCCGCCAATCCCAGCAGCCCTAGACGGCTACATCCAAGCCCTACTTCAATGGTCGCAAGAAATACCCGTACCAGGCCAGCACGAAGGAGCAGACCCAAACAAAGGCCCGCCCGCCCCATAACAGACAAACCAAACACACAAACCAAACACACAACAGCAACACTAACCGCGCTCGCTGTGTGTTTGGTTTTCTGAAGATGATTAGAAAGGAGGTTCGCCTTTGTCATATGATCTCGTAACAAATCGTGATGCGAAGAATTTCACGCCGGGTAACCGCGTGCAGGAAACATTCGGGTATCCTCGAACGATCACGAATATTACCTTGCATTGGTGGGGTAAGCCTGAGTGGCAGCAGACCTGGGAACAGGTCATGTCGTTCTTCTGTGATAGCCCATCGGTGAGTACATCGGCGCATGAGGTTATTTCGGATGGCATCGTAGGCGTGATTGTTGATCATTCCGCCGCTGCATGGGCAAATGGCAACGCCAAAGGAAACGCTCAGTCAATTACGTTCGAGTGCAACCCTCGTATGAGCGCGGGGGATTTGCAGACTGTGGCAGAGCGTGTCGCCGATTGTTGGAAGACATACGGTATTTTGCCTTTGACAGAGCATCGGGAATGGTTCGCTACTGAATGCCCTGGAACCTATTCGAAGACGGACATCTACGCACGCGCTCTGAAGGTGTTCCAGGGAATCGCCAATACCGCGCAAGAAATCAGTAATTCTATCCAGAATGGAGACTTTGACTTGTCTGAAGCACAGTTTAACCAGCTGAACAATCAGCTGAAGAGCTTGAACGATAAGCTCGACTACGTTATCAGCTATTCGCAGCCTGGCCGCGATGGTATCAACCGCGATTCGACACTCGCTAACTGGATGCGAAACTCAGCTCGTGCAGCTGAATCATGGGCTTATGGTATTCAAGGTGTCTCTAATCAGGGACAGCTAAACCGTGAGTTTCAGGAATTGCGGGCAAAGGTGAACGAGATTCACGCCCGCCCCGCCGCAGAGGGTGGCACCGCGATTGTCAATGCATCGGGTGAAGACCTGAAGGCAATCGTAGCAGCAGCCCTCGAAGAGACCCTAGCAAAGACCAACCTGAAAGCAGAGGTAAACTAGTGAACGAAACCCGTTATGTAGGCGGCGTAACCAAGGGCGCAACCATCGGTACCGCGATCGCTTCAAGCATCGTTGTTCTTATCGCATACGGTCTTGAGTTGTTAGACATCCGTTTGCCTGAGGAAATCAAGAACACTCTCTTTATCCTGCTCTCTGCTGTAGGCGCGCTCATTGGCGGGCGACAGTCACCCGGCGATAAGCTGACCTTCACCGATGCGATGGAGGCCGCAGCCCGTGGTGTGGTGGGAGATTCCAAGAATGAGCCTGCACCCGTCGAGGCGGGCGGCTCTCGGGCAGCTTTCGAAGAGTACCGCAACAGTGGCAAACTCTCAGCTATCGCCCCTGCTGAACAGCCTAAGCATGAAGATGTGGACGCGGCCCGGTTCGAGTCGAACCCGCCCGGCCAGCGCTCGAAGGAAGAAGTATATGTTCCCGGTATCGGGTGGGTAGTACCTGCTGAAGACTACCCTAAGACTTCCACACCGGATGCACCACAGCAGCCGTAAAACAGCAAAAATATTCGCCCCTCCCAAACACTGGGAGGGGCGAATATTTTTTTATCTAAGAAGCGTCTGCTTATTACTCTTCAAAATATCAGACGATAGGAAGCGAGGCTCTACCTTGAACTTATCCGTGGATAGCAAGAACTGAACTTTATCAGGTTCAATGATCGCACAGTTTTCAATTCTGATACCTAAGAGCCTAAAAGCATCTACGAAGTAATGGTGTAAACCAACTCGCGCAAGCTCTGAAGAAGAAACTGGGATGCGGTTAAAGAAGTCTTCAACCTCAAAACCTTCTGCAAACTCGTAAGACACGCTAAGCTCTTCAGGCTTATTACGCTCAAGCGTGATTCGCACAGAGAAAACGATCTCTGCTGTAATACCTTTGCTACTGCCCGCAGCAAGCCTAAGGAACGGTTCTTCTAGCTCAATCATAGTAAATCCTTTCTCCAATCTGGTTAGTTAGGACAACCAATAATCCGGTAAAAGTCTCGCTTGTTAAGAGTAGTTGCAGAACTAGATACACGAAGCATCCAGCCACCACTTTCACATTTCTTATACGAGGTAATCTCAAGACCGATCTGATTCAGAATCACTTTGAGATAATCAATAATAGAGTGGGAAAACCTAGCGTAAAAAGGAATCTGCTCAAAGAAGGAAAAACCCTCCGGGGGAAACTCAGGCGGGAACTTCCAAGAGAGCACATGACCATCAACTTTTTCAACGATCTTGACGAATACAGAAAACTCATATGTAGCCTCTGGGAAACTGCCATCAGGTGAGGGCAGAAATTTTATCTGTGAAGGTTCAAGCTCCATAACATTTTATCCTTTCAAATCGTCGATAGTTTCGAATGTAGCCCGTGAACCATGCGTATACGGAATTTCCTTTATCCTGTCATCTCCGTGCGTCGCCGCATAGTTTTTGATGCATTCATAGATAGACCGACCAGTTGTTACAGTCTGCCCTTTATTATCAGTTGCCGTCCATTGCCGCGTTCGTAGAAAAAAACTGCCTTTACCTTCAATAGTGGCAACTAGTTCACCGTCTCTATGGATTTCTAATGCAGAAAAGTTAAGCGAGTGCAATGTATATATAGCCATTCGATCACGCCTTCGCCTGGTAGGTTTTGTTGCCTGCTTTTGTTGCGGCGGTTATTCTGCCTAGCAGGTTGTCGTACCATTCCTTTAGAGCGTCTTTATCGTAGCCTTTGATGGTTTTGTTGCCTGCCTGTATTTCGACGCTATGCGGTGGCTGATGCTTAGCGACAAGCTGATAGAGATTCTGCTTGCTTGTGCCTAGATAATCTGCCAGGGCATTCAACCCGAATGCTACACGGGGCTTGCTCATTAGTCATCATCCCCATAAGCTGCCTTGATCTTTTCGAAGACATCATGCATCGTTACGCCGGTCAGGCTGGGAGCGTCCACGCCGCCTAACTTCTTCTTGTCGTTGTCGAGGCCGGGCATGTTCGCTAGGTTGTAGTCGAGGGCGATGTATTCACCGCTTTTGCGTGAAGTCTCACGGATCAGCGCAAAGGATTTGGCGTTGCGAGTCACCATAGCTTCATCGCTGCCATATCGCACGAGTCGTAAAACGTTGTCTGACAATTCTTATTTTCCTTTCCTGGTTGTACAGCGCCGCCCGGCCTCTACCCATAAGCCGGGCGGCGAAGTATATTACTTAGTCCTTCAGGTGCCGTTTGCTATATATAACGTCTCGCATTTCCCAATGATCTATCCACCGCTTATTTTTCTTGAAATGAGCGTAAATCGTGGCAAACACGATCTCTTTATCATTGACCGCCGTAATCTCTGCTTTGGAGACCGCCGGGCCTTGATTCTCGATAGTTAGTCTTCGCAAAGTATGGTCTGGAAACTCGACGCTGACAATATACATTAGAGCGTCTTTGACGAGTCTAGCCGCTTTGGTCTGAAAGCCTTCGATCTCTTCCATATTTTCCTACTTTCCTGAATTGAAACCTGGGATGGTGCGAATACGGAAATCTTGCACATCATGCGGATTGCCAGCAGTGTACACACGGTTTACTTCGCCCTCTTCAATCTGCCACCTATACCCATCGGGTGCAATCGGCGCAAGATGTTTCCTAAGATAGGTATGCAGCCGTTCCAAGATTTCGTCATGGGCTTCTGCTACGGCCTCCCAATAATCAGATGAATCAAATTCAAGAGAGTCAGGAAGTGTAACGCTATTTTCTTCTTCGCCCATGAAATCGTCGATAGCGTCAAAGACGGGATTATTATTCTCAATCTCTGAAGAGTCAATATCAGTGGTGAAATGTGAGAGCCAAGCCCTAGTAGAGCTTTGGTGAAACTCAACCGCGCTCAAGACCTGGTAATGTTGCTTTTTCATGATTTCGTTCTTTCTTCAGTAGGGCCTTTCGAACCAGCCCCGCTTACACAAAATACTATAAGCCACTTATAGCGAATGTACCTAATTAGGGAACATAATAAAACGTAACAAAAGAACGAACAGGGGGTACCGATCACCCCAAAAGCTCAACCGCCCGCAAATCAGCATCAACCGCCAAATGTCCATAAGTACCCACCGTAGTAGTAATAGACTCATGCCCTAAACGAACCTGAATCACAGGCAACGGTACACCCGCCTCAATCAACCGCGAAGCATGAGTATGTCTCAAATCATGCACACGCGGGCGAACACCTAACTCACTCTCCACTTCATCCATGCACGGAATCCATACCCGCCGATGAAAAAAACCATTCCCCAAAATCCCACCAAACGGCGACTGAAACACAAGATCACCCGCAGCAGCCGCAGAATCAACCATGTAGCCCCGCATAGCCTCCGTAAGCGCTCGCTGCATCGTGACTGTTCGCCTGCCTGCTTTTGTTTTGGGTGGTGCTATCTTGTAGCCGCCGCCCGCGCCCGCCTGGATGGACTTTGTTACCTTGATAATGCCGTTCTCGCGCCGCAGGTCAATATCACTCCATGTAAGCGCGGTGGCTTCACCAAAACGCAACCCCGTACCTTCAAGGAATCGCACAAACAATGAGTAGCGGAAATCAATAGCAGAGGCGATCAGCTCGAATTGCTCGCGTGTCAGGAAGACCGGCGCTTTCTTTGGCAGCTCCCTTTCAGCTCGAATCCCCGCCGCCGGGTTGCTCTCGATAAGCCCCTCTCGCACAGCAGATGATAAAGCAGCAGATAGTAGAGAGTGGATATTCTTCTTAGTCTTAGCAGACAACCCTAACGTGTTGAACCATCTCACCACATCCTCGCGCCGCAGCTTATCAATGGAGATACCACCTAAGACAGGCATAATATGCCGATCATGGATGCGGCTATACTTCTCTCTCGTGCCAGCCGTAACAGAAGTAAGAGACTCAATATGCCGCCGTACCGTGTCATCAACAGAAGGGTACCTACTAATAACCGTGCTGGCCGCAGCAGCCGCTTGTGTAAATGAATTATTGTTCGCACTCAAAAAATCAGCGAGCATCCTAGCATCGCTTTCAAGCGCAAACGTTCGTGAAGTCTGCTTTCCACCTTCACGCCATGTCACCGCAAAAGCCACGGTGCCATCTTTCCTTATTCTCTTTCTAACAGTAGCCATAGCTATAACCTATCTCTCTGTCATCAAAAAGCCGTACCGTGTCATCAACAGGGAGATAAAAACGCTCTGACTAGTGTTTTTATAGTGCGCGAGGGGGGACTTGAAAACCCCTCCAAACCCGCCCCTAAATAGGGAACCCCGCAAACACAACGAACTAAAGACATATACCGCGCTCGCACCCGTTGAAAATACGCTGATATGGTGACGCGGTCATCATTCGTTACACTGCATGAAACTGTTAGACTTGATGATGTAAATCAGTAAACTAGATCTTCTGATTAAACGGTTCTCATGTGGCAAGAAAGCCGCCGCCCCTATATGCAACGGTAGGGATGGCGGCTTTCTTCTTTATTCTTACGCAGTAGCCAATAGGGATGTATCAAGGAGGTCTTGCGCCGCCCGCAAGATGCTAAGAGGTGAAACTCTTAGCGCAGAGCAGATGGAGTCAAGCTCGTTCACGTCAAGCGGCGTTTCGTCTCTCGACACAGTACGCGAGATTCGGTTCTTTCCGATGCCTGACTCTTCAGCAAGGCGGCGAAAAGACCAATCGCGCTTTTCGACTTCATCACGCAGCGCGGCGTGAACAGCGGTTGTAAATGTGGTTGGTTTAGGTTTTGCCGTCTGTCCCATATCTAAACCATAACTCTAAAGAACTCTCATTGCAAATAAATATTACGGGAAAATTTGCAAAGCGTCCCAAAATGGGTATATAGTCTAAAACATGGAAGCAAAAAAAAATAAAGATATGCAGGTGACAGAGCGAATCTCTGAAGCTATCCGCGCATACATGGGAATGCGCAAGAAGAAAGTGAAGGAACTCGCGGCCCTGTTAGGTGTAACAGCTCAACAGGCATCCAACCTAAGGAACGGGAAAACCCCCCTGAAGGTGGATCAGCTCGCAAAGGTCGCCGTATGGCTCGATGTGCCAATCACTACCCTATGGGTAGGCATTGAGCAGCCAGAATAAAAAATATGCCCGCAACGTACCTAAACAGGTACAGAAGAAAGGAAAGAACGAAATGGGAGAAATGCCGATAGTCTTCATAAAAGACATGAGCGAGGCTGCACGAGAAGCGGTCAGAAAATTCAACGAGGTCAGCTACCGCGTGAACAAAATCGCTCAAGCCATGCCCGCCATTGAGAGCGAAGAAACCAAACGCTCAATGGAGCAAGAGGTAATGGAAACACTCAAAACCTATGCGAAAGCGGTACTGACCGCTAAAGAAGTAACACAAGACGATTTCGAAGCGGTGAACTAAGGAAAGAACGAAATGGCAAAGTCAATCTACGAACGTGTTCGCGCCATCGCAGGCAAAGAAGCGCCTGGTTCAGTAATAGAGAACTATTATGCGGAACATGGAAAGCTGGGATTCCAAGTAACAATTCAGACGAAAGGACCCGGCCAAGTACGAACAACCATAAATGCATCTGTCTACGACAGGGGCTACATGGTACGGCGAATCATACGAAAAGAGGCATAACCAAATGATGAACAGCATTGAGAAATTTACAAAATTCGCTATCAGCATCGCGCAAGAATTTATCGTTATGGACGGTGAAATAAACCAGATGGAAATATCACCGTTGAATGGAGGGCAAGACTACACAGCCTATGCACTGTATGACAGCTTGAACTCATGCACAATTAAGCAGCTATCAGATGGCACGGTAAGGATACGAAAGGATTACCGCCCGGTAGAAACAGAAGGAGAAAGCAAAAATGACTAACGAGAGCGTGGAAGTCACAAAAGATTTCATCACTCTTATAGCAGAAGATGTTGCAAACCTCTACGAACTAACCGTTGAGTTAGAAAGGCTCGCAGCAAGATGTACTGAAAATGAGTATCTAGTAAAAGTTATCGGCAGGGCAGCGAAAAGGAAAAAGCACAGCGTCGATTATAAGCTCGAAACGATGATATTAAAAAGTGAATAAGGAAGGGCAAAAGTAGAGATGAAAGAAACAGGCAAAGACATTCTAGGGCCTCTGCAAGAACAGCTTGAGGAAACGCAGGCCAAATGTTCAGAGGCAATTAAAGAAAAGAAAGCCCTCGAAGATAAGGCTTTCAACCTGAGAAGAGAAATCTACAAGCTAACTCTTCTTGAAGGGCATCTAGTAAAGATGATCGAAATCATCAAGGAAAAGTAAGGAACGAACCAATGAAATTTGAAATCTACCCCGCAGCAGCAACAGCAATCCTAGCCATCATATGCGCCGTAGGGGCCGTATACTCAGCGCTCGCTAATGGTGTGATGGTTGCAAACGGTGCAACGTTTGGAACGATATTCTTCACGGTGGCAACGATTCTTCTGTGGGATTACCGCTACTGGAACAGTATTGAAGAGAAGGAGCAGTTCAAGAAGGAGCAAGCACCGTGGCTGTAGGATACGCAATCAAATTCGCTCATTTGCCGTCTGAGACTCCATATAAGGCAGAGCATCCAGGGGAAACCTTGCTAACGATTGAGCAGGCAGCAGAGCATCTGGGAATCCAGGTGAAGACGGTGAAGCGCATGTTCAACCGTGTACAGAATCGCCTCGTACCAGACGCTATGACGGATGACCGTACAGGCTTGCTTTTCACGCAGAAGACGTTGAAAGCCTGGGAGGCTAAGCGAGTTGAAAACATCAAATCTTCTCGCGCTTACATGAACTCAGCTATTGGAAATAGGAGCATCAAACTATGATCGGGGATGTTTGTTCGAAATGCGGCGGTGATCGCCGCAAGTGGACACAAGGTTGCGAGAGTTGCCGCGTGCGATGGGTAGCACGGCTAAAGCGTAAGACCATCACGAAGGAAGAGTTTCAGGCGGCGAAGCCTCCAAGGAAGCCGCTTCCTGCACAGCTAAGACCTGAACCACGTCCAGAGTATCCAGACGAACTAAAAGGGTTTTTTGAAGCCCGCAATAAGCGGATAGAAGCAGGCAAGCGAATCTATCTGAAGTTCTCGAAATCAGCTAGGGAGAAAGCAATGTTATTAGCATTCACTCAGAAGAAAGACGTTGTCCGTGGTACGAACGGCGAACCGGCTAACGCCATGATGTCGTTGAGCTGCAAGCATTGCGTGTGGGAGAAAACGATTTTCCCCTCATATCACGGCTCGATGGCCAAAGCCCGCAAAGAGATTCAAAACCTGCAACAGGAAGCTAAAGAGCATTGGGAGAACACTCATGCTCAAGAATGGGCGATCGAAGAAATGAACGCCAAAGCAGAAAAGTACACCAAAGCAAAGGAACCAGTGGCAGCATGAAAATAGGCGAAAAGGTCTACACACCTGAAGAAGCATCTGAACTCTTAGGCGGCGTACTATCCGCTCGAACACTCAGAGACAGGGCAACAAAGGGCCTGTACCCACATCTGGGAGGCCGCCGCGCTTGCGGCCCCTCTGGAAACCTAAGGTTCGCAGAATCCCACCTGCAACACATCGCAGACACTCTAGAGCGAGTACCTGAAATATCAGATGCAGAAGTATTCAAAGCCAACCTGTCAGCAATGACCGCATTCACTGATCGGCTAACAGGGCGCTCCAAAGCAGCACACCGCTAAGAAAGGAAAAACCATGAACAACGAGAACAAAGGAACGAGCATCTACCCCGATGCAACCCACAGTCAGCTACTAGGCTCGATCAAACATGCACTAGTAAACGAAGTTGAACCATTCGAACTAGCAGGGGCCATAAACTGCCTAATTGAACTCATTGGACGGTTCCAACGCGCAGACCTGCTAGACGCAACCATGCTCCCACTACACACCACCAAAGAATAGAAAGAACGAAGGAACGAAAATGACTCACGCAGCAGAAATCACCATCCAAACCAAACCCTGGGAAAAACCAGCCGTAAAAGCCAAAGCAGTAGCAACCTGGAACGGCGACAACCCATACAAGCGAACAGACGCTATCGCATCCGCCATCGTTGAAGCCATAGACACACCTGCACAGCTCGAAGTGAACCACAAAGAACAGCAAGTATACATCTGCCACGGCATGACCAAATACGTATACGCCGATTTCGTGATCGACAACGAAGCATAACCCCCTGCAACCCCTCCAAAGAAAGAGAAACCAAAAAATGAAGAACGAACAAACCCTACCCGCATTCCGTGAACGCCGCCGCGATGAACCCGTTCAAGAAATCTACTCCCACGGATGGGTAAACAGCGACTTCGAAAACACTGTACGCTTCCTATTCGTCAAAGGAACCCTATACATCCCAGCCAAAGACATTGACCGCCTACTAGGCAAAGCAGGCCACGGCCACACCCTAACCGGAATCCCCGCCGCCGGGCGCAAGAAAATCAAAACCCACACACACGCCGCCCTCGACGATTGGCGCAAAGCCGAAACAGTCACCGCAGTCAAACTCCCAGCCCTCCAAGAACGCATCGCAAAAATGCGCTCGCTACACCCCGCAGAGAAAGAAAAAGTACTCGCATGGCTCGGATGGGTACAAAAGCCTGAAGTATGGCATGGAGGCTTTATGCGCCGCCCTGAACCAAACAAAACCGAATGGCGATCACACCACACCCAAGTCGAAAAAACAGAATACGACGGCGGCGGCTGGGTATGGGGCTGCAACGACTGCAAATCCGTATCAACCCGCGCCGAAAAAGACTACAGCGCCGCATTCGAAGAAGCGCAAAGGCACTCAGCAAAGCACGCGATCCATGACCCGCTAGGCGTAAAACTAGCAGCCCTCCGCTAAACCACCACAACCAGAAAGAACACAAAAATGAGAATAACCGTACCAGCAAACCGACTCATAGGCGCACTCGAAGCCCTAAAACCAATCGCCCGCAACCCATCCAAAGAAGAAAAAGAACTACACGGCTACCAAAACCTAATCTTCGCAACCACAACCAGAGACAACGGCGGCCAACAACTACTAACCCTAACCGCAACAAACAGAACAACAACCGCGCTCGCGCTCATTCCGATTGTGGCAATGGATGGCGTGCCAGAAGATTTTGCCTTCAGTTTCAAGCGGATTCCTGCCATTGTGAAGGTTATGGAATCTGAAGACGTGAAAGACACTGTTGATGTTGAGCTGGGAGAGGGCTTCGAAGGAACGGTGAGTTTCACTCTGATCTCAGATGCAGGCGCAAACGCTGAAGTAAGAACAGCTGTTGAAGAGTGGCAGGAATGGCCGTACCGCCAAATTCTCAAGGAGTTTAACTCGCGGGAATTACGGCCAGAGCCGCTAAGCGCCGGGTTAGGGATAGCTGATATAGCTAAGCTCAAGAAAGCAGAATCGCTGTACGGGTCGCCGATTACCATGTCTGAAGCAAACCGGATTTACCTCAACTTCAGCGGGCATATTATTGTCTTGCTCAAGCAGGGGAAAGAGCCTACAGAAAACGAAATCAAGAATCGCACGCAGATTATCGAAAGCTCGCAAGTTATGATTGATACGATAGCTGAAGGCATCATCGGTACAGACCCGATAGTCTAAAATAGAAATATTGGACGCAAGCGGCGCGTGAATTTGAAAAAACCGCGCCGCTTGTGTACCTTAATAAGTACAAAGAACGAACCAAAAGAACGAACACACCCCTGAAAGAGGAAATATGCCCTGGCTACGAGTTGGAGACACAGCAGCGTCTCACCCTGTGGTTCTCAGGGCATTAGAGTTACCACAGGCAGACGAACGCCTAAAAATGGAGCTTTTCGGATTTGCTGCCCTGGCAGCGTCCATGTCTGCATCACACAAATCTGATTACATTGTCGAATTGGGTACTATTCGCGCCATCGCAGGCTTTACCCGCGCTGAAGAGCTGATAAAGGCAGCTATTGCTTGCGGGTACTTTGAAGAGATTTCCAAAGACGGAAATACGGCCTATAAACTTCTTGATGATCCTGAACTATTCCATATGCGGCTAAAGGAAGAAATCGACTGGGAGAACCGCCGCAAGAACGACAACCGCAATCCAGCGCTAACGGTGCCTGTTCGCCTTCGAGACGGTGACGCTTGCAGATGGTGTGGCCGTGTAGTTTATTGGAAAGACAGGAAATCTGCACGAGGGGCAACCTATGATCACCTGCACCCCTCCAAGGGCGCTGAAACGCCCGCAGATATGGTTGTTGCCTGCAAATCTTGCAACAGCTCTAGAAAAGATAACAAGGATTGGTCAGGTACACTGTTGCCTGCACCCGTGAAGCCCTATTACGGGGCTATCACCGTTGAGTTTCTGAAAGATAACGATATTGACGTACCGCTATCTTCAGAATCAGAAAAACCAAAAGTCACCGGAAAGGAAGCGGCCAAGGCGCTAGGGCTTCAAGCTCGCCCTGCTGTATCGGCTGAAAAGGCTAACCAAAAACTTCTTCATACGGAAAGTGTGCCCCGCCCTGTGGCAGCAGGAGGTATAAAGGTCTGCCAGACTGAAGAAGACAATACGGCTAGTCCAGCAGATCGCAGCGAGCGCGGTTATGGGTCTTTTGCGTCTGAAGTGTCCCTAAATGGGGATTCTGGTTTTTCTGAAGCGGCTATGATTGCCGCATTCGAGGCGGATTTAGTGGAACAAGGAGAGGCGGGCGCGTCTAGCCCTGTTTCTGCTGAATCTGTTGAGAAAGATAACCATGCATGGCATCCCGCTAATTGGGATTCGTCGCCGTCTAGTGCTGAAGGCTCTCAGAAGGATTCACGCATCAAGGAAAGTGCGCCCCGCTCCGAGGCATCGGAAGGTATAAAGGTCTGCCTTGATGGTGTGGATTCTGAAGGGGGTCTTCAGCTTCCTAATGATGGTATGGCGGTTCCTGCCCGGCGGGGTAAGCGCCATAGACGGCGAAAGAAAGGATAGGTATGTAGTGATGGGCATTTAGCCCTTGTGCGATTGTAACGATTTGATAAATCTACTCATTCCGGCAGATTTTGAGTAGATTCCGGCAGATATGGACTATACC